>Ga0210056_1003577_pt1 | contig 12585 bp, 10 predicted proteins | sample CryGeyCG2014_080_2_FD_183965 | JGI IMG/M metagenome (GOLD analysis project Ga0210056, IMG submission 183965) | Groundwater microbial communities from aquifer - Crystal Geyser CG07_land_8/20/14_0.80 (SPAdes) (version 2) | ecosystem: Environmental > Aquatic > Deep subsurface > Groundwater | place...
CCTCGCCCTTAAAGAAAAAGGGGCTAACAATCCCCCACTGGTAACCCGTCGGGGAAGCCAGCAAGAAGACTACAGCCTCTTCTTGCCGACGGGTTTAGCAGGAATTATCCTGTCTTATAAGAAAAAGGCTAAAAGATTGATACCTTTCTCAAAGAACAAATTTTCCTAAATTAATGGAAGATATAATCGGGACTATACACAGTAATTTTATTAACAGACCAAAAACCTCTATCACTTGTTACTATTGTTTTTATTGAGACATAAGAAGCCATTGCTATATGAAACGCATCCATCACATCTATTTCGGAATAGTTCTCTATTAAATATGAAGCATATTTAGAAACTGCATCTCCATTATAAGATAACAAAAATTCAGTTGCTGAAGAAGGCGGGATAGGTAAAATGATAAAACCGCAGTTATAGAGAAATTGCAACAGAGATTTAACCCTAAAAAGATTGGATTTATAAAATTGTTCATAAAGTTTTACATTAGATTTTCTGAAATCTCTAATCTGTTTTTCTGGAAGGCGTTTTTCTGAAGCTGTACCTAAATGTTTTTTAATATCTTTATAAATTCCATTTAGATAAAAACTTATGTAAATCGCCTCGTTAACACCTAAAGTAGAAGTAAATAAAGAAACACTCTTTTTCTGTAGAACATCCCAAAATTGATAATTCATTTCAAACTTAGGATTCTTTCTGTCATAGATATATCCCTGCAAACCGAATATAAAATTTGTGTCACAATAAACTTTATCTGGAAAAGATTTAACTTCGCTAAATTTCTCTATGCAAGCCCCCATTTCTTTTTAACTTTCTTCTAACATTATTCTTTCTAAATTTTTCAGCTCTTCAGGAGTAGGCTTCCAATCATATTGAGAAGGGTCAAATGGTTCACCTTTAGGTTTAAGCATATTTTTGGTAACAGTCTGAATATGCAAAGGAACTTGGAGATGAATAAATTTTTTGAGATTGTTGATTTCTTCTTTTAACTCATCTATTATTTTAAAAAAAGTTATCTCTTGAATTGTTTGAAGGGGGTTCTCTCTCTCCTCAGTTGCAGCATTTATATAATTTGTGTATGGTGCCCGCGTAGCAGTAGCAATAGATAACGGGACTTTTCCTTCTTCTCCCTCATTAACCCATCTACCTTCTCCATTAGCCATTCTAATCTCCCTCCATAATTTTTTTATATTCCTCTGTTATTAAACTCAGAAATATCTCTTTTGTGCGATAATGGGACTTCTCTAAATATTCAGATATTTTACTGCTAACAAGCTCTTTTTCTAAAAAATAATCAAAATCAAGGAGGATAGTTTCTTCTGGCTCTCTCTCGTATTGAATAAATGTTCGTAGTTTCCCATCTTCTATTTTAGTAACAAATTCTGAGGAGAGCATACTGAATTTGTTAGAAATAGTATTTGGTAGTTTATATCCAAAAGTTAAGTATTTCTCCAAAGGAATAAATTCGCCTTCTTTGGATATTGGGATATGATTAATGTATCTAAGTCCTGTTCTCTTCAGAATTGAAATTTTATAAAGTTCAAAGAAGGAATTCATATAGTCTAAACATTTTTGCTTAAATTCGCAGAAACTACTGTACTTCTGTGTGATAAAAGAAAATTTGTTGATTGAAAATCGGATTATTTCAGTCTCTTCGACATTCTTAAATTGGTAAGGTTCAAGAGCGTATGCTTCAGAAGTTGCTGTTTTGGGAATGAACACCTGAGGGAATTTATCTCTTATCTTCTCATAATATTTATCTTTGCCAGATTCAATGGATAACTCTACAGGAAACCTAATTTCGAAGATAGCTTCTACAAGAGGAGCATTTTTGCATTGGTTCATTATTTTAATTATATTCCAAAAAATCCATAAAGTAAAGCAAACAACACAAACCAAGGTAAAACAGCCATAAATATATCACTTCCGTATTTTCCTGCCAAATTTATCTTTTTTCTTCTCTGTGATTAGCCTCTTTATGATACAATCTATCTCGGGCAAGGTAACCCCCTTTGGAATACCGAACTGATTTGCCCCCCATCCCCCGGCGCCCAAATAATGTCCATCCTGTAGCGAAAATGGATGAAATCCAGTGAAATTAAATGAGATGGAAAATCAGCTGAGATGCTTGCCATTTCTTACTTTTCCGTTTGTAGTCTTGCTTTCCAGATTTTTCCCTTTTGCATTTTGAGTCCAGAGCGCCTACCAGTTTCACCGCTCCGGCAGATTCAAAAATATCCTTACTGCTATTATCTAATTTCAAACTTTTCCATAAAAAGCCTGACTCCCTTTTGTAATTAATTTGTATTTCCAACCCTGGTCTTTACAAAATTGCTCTGCTGTTTTACTTTTAATCTTTGTTGAAAGCCAAAGAAGGAGAGGCAATCCTTTCGTTTCATGTATTTCCTCACTCCCATTTTGATATTCTACCAGAAAATCAGGTAAGTAATGTTTTCTAAACCCCAGAAATTTATATGGTATTTTAATTCCATGTTTCTTTGTCCAACTTTTTACTGCAGGGTCTCTTTCTAATTCAACCATATATCCCCGTTCAAGTGTAGAATCGTAATCTTCCTTTCCATAAGGACTTTTTTTAAGGGGCAATAAAGACGTTTATCGTTTCCACAAACTTATTAACCTTTTCCATTATAATTTACTCTAAGTTTTCTTCTTCAATTTCTATGTTGGATTGGGAAAGGGCTTCTTTGATTTTGTCTTCGTAATCTGAGATTGAGATTTTTCCTTCTCTTACCGAAAGGTCAACCTCCATATCTACATTTTCAAATAGTGTCTTAAGATAGGTAACAATTCTTGCTATATCTGCTAATTTTCCAGAAGGAATTTTAAATTTTAGAGAAATATTTGTATATTGCTTCTTTTCCCCTGTATCAGAGATTTCTCTTTCAGCAATTCCGCCAGTTTTTGATATTTTTTCTTCTGGGGATCCTAATTTCTCTTCCTTCTGTTGCTCTTTGCATATTTTCTCACTTATTAAAATTTCTCCTTCGCAAATCTCGGGATAAAATTCTTTTTCTTTAAAATGTCGACACTTAGGACTTCCATTTTCTATTTCTCCACAACCAAAAAGTCCCGTTTTTACCCCCTCTTTTATTGAATCTTTCAATACAGCATCTCCCACGATTCTTATTTCACCCGGAGTCTTATAAAATGATTCGAGAATACTCTTTGTTTCCACATAATCTTTTCCTTTTAAATATTTCTCTTTTAGAGTTAATGGCGCAATTTTCTCAAGTATTTCTCCTTCATTTTTTAATCTCTCATAAACTTCTCTGTCTATAGTAGTTCCTTCTCCGTAAGTAAAAATCCCAAGGTCTATTTCCTGGAAATTATCTTTTGAAGGAAGGAGAATTACTCTATAAAAGTTTCTTAATTTTTCTTTTGTTTCTTCTTCGCTCTTTTTTATATTTCCTTTTACTTCTTTTTTCTGCTCTTCATTAAGATTTGAAATCTCCTCCTTTTCAACCAATTGCCAGGCAAGTTTTCCTCTTAAGGTATTTTCAAAATTTATCCTTTCTTCATCTATTGGACAGAGGAAAATGAGAGTATTTAGATAAACCCTTGGTTGCTTTCCATAATTTTCAAGAAATTCTTTGCATTTAGTTTTATCTTTGTCTTGTCCAATAATTAGTTTAAAATCTTTTGTATCAGGAACATCTTTTGGATTTTTGGGCCAGATAAATGGAACAAGATACTCCTTCTTCAAACTTTCAATTAAGAGATGTTTCTCCTCATCTTCTATATCCTGGTCTTCTACATTTTCCATTTTTCTCAGATGAATACGATTTAGGTTTGGCTGGTTTGTAAAGAGATACTTTCCATTACTATATTGGAGGAAGAATAAATTTTCTCTTAATTTTGAGACTGCCTCAGAAACGATGCTACTGGGAGCAGAAGTTTCAACGGTAGAGAGTTTAATCTCTCTGGCAGAGATGCCCTTTTCGGGGCCACCAGAAAATGAATACATAAAGATTGAAGTAGCAGACTTCGTTCCAAAGAGAAATGAGGTGTAGGCATCTCCTAAATTTTTATCAACCTTTTTTGACCCTGAGTTTTGAGAAATTATATCTGCAGAAATTACACTGTTATGCTCTGGACCAATTTGTCTTACAAATTCTGATTTTATTTCATTATTTGAAAGGTCAAAATCTGACAATCTTATAAAAGGGACCTGACTATTTCTTAAAGAATGAACAGCAAGAGAAAGTAATCTTAAAACACCTCTTGTTCTTTGAAAATTAGAAAAACTTCCCCATCTTTGATATAAAATATCTATTACTTCTGGCTGGAGGGGGTAACTTTTTATAAATCTCTCTCTATAGACAGATTTTTCCATCCCTTCAGGCAAAATATTTTCTTTGTCTGCATAATCCAGAAATTCTTCAATATTCAGTTTTGCTTTCTTCTCATCTATTTCGGTAAAAAGCCTTCTTTTGATTACTGAAGCAACCTCTTCTTCTCCAACTGGCTCAAAGACCTTTTCCATTCTTCCGGTAATCTTTTGTAATTGCTGAAATAATTTCTCAGATTCTTCTCCATAATGCTCTAAATAACTTGAAGGAAGAGCAAGAATTAAAAGAGAATTTCCAATTGTGCTTACAGTTTGGGTAAGTTCTTGAATAAAGGATAAAACCTGGGAGGAAAGATTTGATTTTCCTGTTTTTATTGGCGAGGCCTTTGTTGCATATTCCAAAATTTCATCCATCAAGATTAGAACCGGGCTATGTTGAACTAAAAGAGCTCTTAATTTTTCTTTCCCGGGAGAATTGAAACCTTTCAGTTTCTCAATCTTTCCAGTTAATTGCCTTTCTATCTCTTCCCATAAGAGTGTTTCTTTCGGGTCAAAGGCAGTTCCGTCAAGAACTACTACCTTTGCATTCCATTTTCTTGCTCTATGATACAAAGCAATCAAAGAATGGGTCTTGCCACCACCAAAGGGAGTTTGTAATTGAATGACAGAATCCCCTCCTTCTCCTTTTAATCTTTCTTCTGCAACATTCAGTAAATTCTTTAATCCATTTGTAAGGTAAGTCTTTTTAAAGAAAATATCAGGGTCTTTATATTCGGCAGGAGCCCTTTTTTGAAAAACTTCCCATAGATCTGCGGCAAATGTATCAAAGGTAAATTTTCCTTCAAGAATATCTTTATGCGGAGTAGCAATAGTCATAAATGCTTTCATTTTGCCCCCTTTTTATAATCAAATTTTAGTTGCTTTTGTTGTTCATATTTTATTTCTTCTATTAATCTGGTTTTGCCTGCCAAAAACCCGTCCAATAGTTTCTTTTCTTTACTTTCATTAGTTAGTGTTTCTGATATTGCCTGGGCTACACGGTAGAAAGTATCCTTATTTCCCCATCCTGTTTCCTGTAAAACCTTTCTCATTAAATCTCTTTCTCCTCTTTCCCACAAATTTAAGGCAAGATGGAGAATATCTATCAGTTCCTTTGACCCTTTTAATTCGGAAATTGTTCTATCCTGAGGACCCAAAACTCTTATAAATTCCTTCTCTTTTATAATAAAAGTTCTATTCCAATATTTTTCAAGGTCTATTCCTACGCTTTGAGAAAGTTTCCTTGCTTCATCAAAAATTGTTTTTACCTCTTTATATGTCCATCTCCACAATACATAAAATCTGGTTAAGGGTGAAATTTCTCCTCCAAATCCATTATGTAAAATTTGCCTTACCGCAAAATCTGTAACCTCTTTCCTTGCAAATTCAAGCAGTTTATCTGCTCTAATTTGATTCCCCTGGTAATCCAATACCTTTTCGTATTTTCCAAAGATTTCAATTGCCGAGCCAATTCCACCAATGAAGAAGTCAGGTCCTGATATTCCTTCGCCCCATAACCTTTCAAGTTTTTCTTTTAAATAGGTTTTTGTTTCTTCTTTTACCTCATTAAACCAACCCACTTTTTCTTTTTCAATCTTTCTACAGACAATATAGATAGAAGAAGCAAGCGTTGCTGCTTCTTTTGCGTTAAGTCTTGTTGTTCTTTCTGTATTTATGGGCCAGGTGGCAGTTACAAGAAGTCCTGAGTCAAGTAAGGCATTTATTACGGTTTCCCATCCAGAAGTAGTCTTATGTGCATAGACAATTGTTGTTACTCCATCTGGTTTTAAAACACGATAAATTTCCTGAAAAGATTTTTTAAGATTTTCTTCAAAGAAGGTCTTTGCCTTTTGTTGACTCCCTTGTCTTACTGGATTTGCTACTATTTCTTTTGTTTTAGGAACTAAAGGTGTTGAGAATAACTCAGGATATAAGTTTCCAATCGTTCTTTTTAACCAAACATAGAAGAAGTCAGAAAGTTCGGCATAATTGATATTGTCATAATAAGGCGGGTCCGTGAAAACAGCATCAAAAAAATTATCTGAAAAAGAAAGAGAAGTGGCGGAAGATTGAACAATAGTGGCTGGGAAAAAGTTGAGGGAACAATGTTCTATTACCCTTAGCGTCCAATTTAAAGCAGAATTCCAGTCTCCGGTAGTTTTGCTGAATGGATTTACTTCACAATAATCCCAAATCATTGGCAAAGCTTGCCTTGTAAATGTGTTTGCTATGAATCCTCCGTCTGAGACCCACATAGTTAAGGTTGAATCAAAAGAAGCAAGCCTATCTATACAGATTCCTAAATAACTTGTTATTACTTTTGCATATTCTTTTTCATAATTTTCTTCAATCATCCTTTTATAGGCAAGTTTTACTTTTTCTGAAAAAGTTATTAAAGTAAGTTTCTGCCTTGAATTAAAAAGGTCTCCCCATTTTGTCATGCCATAAAGCCACATTGTTCTTGGTTTAACCGAATTTGGATCAATAGATTCATTCGGCACAGGGTCAAATCCATATTCTTCTCTTAACTTTTCTCTCTTCTCTTTCAAACATTTTTCTGCTTCGTTATAAATATCTAAATCCTTCTTTGTAGCAACTCTATATCTCTTTCCACTTACCCCTTCCTTATGTAAAACAACTGCTACCATTCTCTGACCGGATTTCCCTTCCCTAAATAACTTTCTTGTTGTATTGGCCTCAATAGTTCCTCCACAAACAGGACATTGGGCAATTGCTCTACTCACGGTTCCTTTTGCAGGGTCAAAATCAGAAGGAAAATTATTATCCTGTCCTACTATTTCAAATTCTACCCTTTTATTTCTTACTATTGGCTTTAGAGTAATCCTCTTATTTTTCTTTTTAGCCAGCCAGAATTGCCTCATCAAAGGAATTTCAGCATTACAGGAAGGGTTCTGACAGGAAACAGTTCTTGCCCAAATATAGCCAACAGGAATTGAACCATCCTTTTCTTTTGGATAAAATGTTCCAATTTCTTTCTTTGCCTCTTCTAAGACCCAGTTTCCCCATTTTTTGATATCTTCAAGAAGTCTATTCTGAACTTTTACTTTTATCTTTTCCTTTTTTCCGAACCCTTCTATTTCTTGCTCAATCTCTCCCGACTTTCCATATTTTTGGGGATATTCAAGGGTGCACTTTAAGATTAAAATAGCCACAGGGTTATATTCAGTGGCGTATGTTTCACAGCCCAATCTCAAACATTCTAAAGGGATTGAACCACCACCAGAAAATGGGTCTAAGACCTTTGGAACTCTCCCATTATTTGCTTTTAAGATATCTTTTCTTGCTTTATCTATAACTATTGGATTTAAGGAATTTTCCCATTTTGAAAGGTTAATAATGAAATTTCTTTTATCATTCCATTCTTTTGGTTTGGAAGTTGCCGGAATTAGAGAAGCATAGGAGGTTGTTCTTGAGGAAGCTAATGGTCTGCGAGCCCACCAAATATGTAAGGTAGAAATATGTCCGTGTCTGATATTTTTTTCTTTTGCCGAGTGTTCGCTAACCTCTTTTACCGGAAAACTTTCCTCAATGAACCTTTTATCTTTCATCTATTCTCTTTCCTTTATTTTTCCATTCTTTAACCGGAATCAAGAAACGGACAATTTCAATTTTTTCTTGTGGTTTTAAGTTTTCAACTGGATTATTAACGATATAAAGAGTAGGACTACTTCCTGCATTAGCAACAACATAAAGCCAATATTCTTCTTTGAATCTTTTTGCCTTAAACCACTCATTGGGTGTGAGAGTGATAAAGTTTTCATCTTTCCTTGCTTTTACCTCAATATATCTTATTTCATTTTCGCCTTTTGACCTTATATCAAAACCAAGATTTTCTTTTGATACATCATCAGGTTTTCTTTTCTGATTTTTCTCATACTCTTTTGCAATCTGCATACCAATTCTTTCTATCTCCTTATCTGTAGCTATGTTCTCATCCTTTCCGCTCTTTACAAAAATTGCGCCAACAAACTTTGGCATACTGATTGATAAACTCAATTCCTGCTCTATCTCTTTTTTAAGATTTTCAAGTGCTTTCTGATAATTCTTTTTACTCTCTTCCTTATTTCTTATTACAAGTTCAACCTTTTCTCTTTTTAATTGTCTTTCATATAGTTCAACAAGTTCAGCATCAAGTTTATCTATCAGATAACTCAGGGATTTTATTCCATACTTTCTTTTTACCTCTGCCTGTCTTTTTCTCTCTTGAGAAAGTTCTTCCTTGTATTTGTTTACTACATCTATAGAATAAGTCTGTACCTTCTTTTTATCTAAGTTTATCTTTAATTGCTGACTGCTTTCTTGCGGAATTAAGTCCCACAAAATTGCCGGATTGATTTCTTCTAAATCATTCCCATTATCATAAATAGTCAAAAGCCTTTTGCCGGCAACCTCCCCTTTCCCATCTTTTACTTCTCCTTCGTAGAACCACAAAATTCCATTATATTTTGCAGAGGGGTCCTTAAATACTGTTCCTTTTTGAAGGTTAGAGAAGAAATTATTCTTTACCCATTTAAGCAGTGCTTCAAATAGAGGGTGTCCAAAACAAACAAATTCAACATCAGGATTCTTAAAAGCAATTTCTTTATCAAAGGTTATTCTGTTATAAAATTTTAAAAGTAACCCATACTTATTTTTAAAATTAATTTCCTCAGCAATTTTCCTTATATCATAGGGAATTGAATCTACTGAAATAAACCCGTCTTTTCTTGCTTTGAAATTGCCCCCTGCTTTTACAAACGCTTTTTTGAAAAATTCTTCAATGTATTCAGGTATTAATCTGTATTCTCTGGATTTTTCGGCCATTTCTTTAATCCTGGTGTAATCTATATGTCTTGTTGCTAAACTTTCTCCAAGGGCTTCTCTGATTTTTAATAGATAATCCTGATCAACTTTTATGTCAATTTCTCTTATTATTTCATCCATACTTTTTGTATTTGCCACAGCATCCAAGATTAATTGATAAAGGTTTCTTCCGTAAAATATGTCACCTATGGTATCAAACACCTTATCATTGCCCATTGCCCCTCTTATTTCCTCAAGTTTGTCAAAAAGTTTTGAAAGAACCTTTCCCTCTCTTGTATCTTCTGCTACGAGATTAAAGATATAGACATCTTTTTGTTGTCCGTAGCGGTGGATTCTACCCATTCTTTGTTCTAACCGATTAGGATTCCAGGGAATGTCATAATTAATCATAATATGACAAAATTGAAGATTTATTCCTTCACCTGCCGCCTCAGTTGCTACCATAACTTGAGTTTTATTCTTGAAAATTTTCTCTGCTTCTACTCTATCTTCTAACCTCATTCCACCGTGGATGAAGTTAACTGAATATTCCCAGAATTTTATTCTTTTAACTAAATATTCCATCGTATCTCTTGATTCGGTAAAGATTAAGATTTTCTCATTCCCTTTTATTTCTCTTATTTTTTTAAATCCCTCTTCAATTGCCTTTTTTAATTCTTTTAATTTTACCTCGGATTCTTCTCTAAGAATTTCCTCCGCTTTCACTATCAAAGAATCAAGAGTAATAATTTCTTTCTTTAACTCTTCCTTGTTTTTAGCAACACTTAATGTTTCCCAGATTTTTTCCTGTTCCCATCTCTTTTCTTCCTCATAATCTTCGTATTCTTCTATATCTGTAAGTTTAATTGATTCTTTTGGAAATTCAGTTTCTTTGAGAAGCATTCCAAGACGATTCTTTCTTCTCCCCAGAGAACTTAATAAGGCGTAAGTACTTGAAGCCATTCTTCTTTGCAAAATTAGTAGAGCAAAAGCGACATTTCTTCTGCCATCAATCTGTAAGGCCTTGTTATATTGAGAAATTACATATCTTGAAAGGTCATTATAAAGAATCTTTTCTTTTTCTGAGAGTTTAAACTTAACTGTAATAGGATAGCGATTGGTAAATATAGGTTTCCCTTCAAAGTCCCTCATATCTTCTTTCATTCTTCTGATAAAGAGAGGATTATCTTTATTCTTTATTGATTCCTCTACCAACTCATTTTTAGCAAAGAATCCCGGGTTTAATAAATCTAAAAATAGTCTGTAATTCTCAGGGTCACCTTTATGGGGAGTGGCGGTTAGGAAAAGAAGGTGCTCTGAATTTTTTGATAACAGTTCACCAAGTTTATAACGGTCACTCTTAGCAATTTTTTCTCCATATTTATATGCTGACATTTTATGGGCTTCATCAACAATGATTAAATCCCATAGAGTGCCTGCTAAAGAAGATAAAATTTCTTCCCTTTTTGCAAAATCCATAGAAGTAATGACTTGATTTTCTCTCTGCCATGGATTTTCACCATAATAAGAATTTATTATTCCTCTATCCATAGCCACAAAATTTTCCTGGAACTTTTCTTTCATCTCTCTTCGCCATTGGTCCTTAAGATGACCTGGAACAACTATTAAAATTCTTCTTATAAGTCCTCGTAATTTCATCTCTTTAATTATCAGACCTGCCATAATAGTCTTTCCTGCACCTGGGTCATCAGCAATAAGAAATCTTATATGAGGAAGTCTTAAAATATATCCGTAGACTGCTTCTATCTGGAAAGGCAAAGGGTCAATCTTTGAAACATTCATAGCCAAAAGTGGGTCAAAAAGAGAAGCAAATTTATAACGCTGCCCTTCTAAGGCAAGAAAAGATTCTTCACCAGAAGCAGAAAAATTTAACGGAAAGGAAAGTTCTTTGATTTTTTTAAGATCAGTTATAGGGATTAATTGGTCTACATAGTCGCCTGAATAGATAGTTGCTCCAATAATATGAAGCCAATTTCCTAATTCTTCAAGTTTCTTTACTTCAATAGGTTCTCGCCAAAAGGAACCCTCAATTATACTTCCCTCTTCAACTTTATCCATAATTTAATTTGGCTTTTGCAAAATTGAAAATTTAATAAAGCTATTTAATTTTCTCGGACTGTATAATTATTATATACCAAAAAAGAGGAAGAGACAAAGGAAATTGGCGTTGATTGGGGTTTTTTTCAAACCCTTATCTGAAAGAGATAGCCAGAACGGTATGTTGGTTTGTGGCTTTAAAAGGTATTCTAAGAGAGTAGGGGTAGATAGTCATATTACCTTTTGCCATTTTAGGTATAATCTAATATTCCACGAGGGGAACAACATAACAAGCCCATTTAACATACATTATAAAGGCAAGGGTAAAAACAATTCCGAGAATAATCGCACCAATACCTTTAAGAGTGTCCTGGCTTCAAGATGTGGTTACAAGTTGAGTCTCCCTTCTTCCAACTCTTTTTACATCCTCTCCGTATCCAGAAATATCTCTACCTGGTATTTTCTAAACTTCACTGCGGTCTTATGGTTCTCCAGGTCTTCTTCCCGGATAAACCTCTTAGCTACTGGGCTCTGAAGTTTCTGATAATATCGCTATTATTCAGGATGAGCATTCCTATCTGCCTAGCAGTTTCTTCGTAGTTAGCACCAACAAAACTATTCTGGTTTCCAATCAGCCCTATTTGGCTCTCTACTTCAACCCGTCCTCTTCTACGGGCCCTTCTCCGTTTAGAAACACGAATCAGTGGGAATGTATCCACTGGGTTTTGGATATAGACTACAAAACTATCTCCTCTATATGGCATCTTCGTTCTCCTTTTTATTCTCGCCTTCTCCACCCTAACCGGATTACATGATTCCAGGAACATCTTGGGCAACTATATCCAAATAAACCTCTGTGTGGTGCACCTTCATAACCACATTGAGGACATTTTATTGTCCACATCCAATAAGTTGCTCTCGTCGTATTTTCCTCTACCCAGAGAAAAAATGGAAAAATCCCGCCAATAAACGCACCAAAACTCGCAATTAGACTACCATTAGGGAACCGTATAATTCTCCAAAGAAAAATCCCAATCCCAAAAGCAAAAAGAAGAAAACTAATAAAAAACGCATCAAAAACTGAACTAGTAAATGGAGGAGGTGGAACCCTCGTTGCATTTGTCCCTGTCCATTTCAAAAATTTTATAAAAATAGAAGTTTTTTCTTTATGTCGCCCACTGCTTTCTCGCTTCTTGGTTTCAAGTGAATATTCCTTTTGTAGTAAAGAATTAAAAATACTATGGCAATTAGAACAAATCCCTCTTATTACATCTGCTTCAGTTAATTCCTTACCACAATTAGGACAAGAATATTTATTTTCCATTTACCTCCGCCTTATCGCCACTACCACAACAAGGAAGATAAGCATTAGA
>Ga0210056_1003594_pt1 | contig 12540 bp, 15 predicted proteins | sample CryGeyCG2014_080_2_FD_183965 | JGI IMG/M metagenome (GOLD analysis project Ga0210056, IMG submission 183965) | Groundwater microbial communities from aquifer - Crystal Geyser CG07_land_8/20/14_0.80 (SPAdes) (version 2) | ecosystem: Environmental > Aquatic > Deep subsurface > Groundwater | place...
CCACCAGCATTTCAATAAGGGTAAAGCCCTCTTTTTTAAATTTTGGTTTTTTATTTTTTATCATCGCCAGTTATATAAATTTTCTTGAGCAGAAAAGTTGTAAGGTTTTCCCTTTTCTGACCAGATAACCTCAACTTTGACTGATCGACAATCGGCTGCTGGGCATTCAGGCGTCGCTGGGGCAGTAATAGTAATTTTCCTTTTAAATTTCGTCTCAGTAACACTGGTATAATTAAAAAATCCACCATCACTTTTTAGAAGAGCTTCATTATAAGCATAGCAATTATAACCTGAATCAGTACATTTCTCAAAATCAGTCGTATTGGTAAAAGTAATGGTGGTATAATCTGCTTGCCAATCACAAGGAGGTGCAGCGCAAACCAAACCATCGTCCCAGGGAGAATTTTTCATCGGATCTCTTGCTTGCAACCAATTGGTGTCTCTAATGTTTCTCACTATTTCAATCCCCTCTTGAGCCAGATAGGCTGCTGTTAGACGAGAAGAAGAGATAGATGTTAAAAACATTGTCATTTGAAGAACGGTCATTACTCCCATTAACCCAACCGTAATAACAAAAATAGCTACCAGCGTTTCCAAAAGAGTAAACCCCGTTAGAGCCTTGACCTCTAATGGGGTAAAACCTTTTTTAATTTTTTTAATATTTGAATATTTCCGCATTTAAATATTTTTAAAAAATAGTATTGTTTATCATACTACTCTACTTCAATGAGCCCGACTGCATTAACTTTAATTTTTTTTGTTTTTGTCGGATCAGCTTCTAAAGCAAGAGTGATTTCTGCCGTGTCGCCACCTTGAATAGAAATCTTAGGACTCGGAGGCTTAAAAGTAATCTGGAGAGGCGAGTTAGGAGAAAGATTGCTTATTTTCACTCCGGACTCTAATTTTACATCTTCGAGGCTTTCAGAAAATCTGTTAGGAGGAGTCCCACAGACGTTTCCGGAAGTAAATTGTTGATTATCATTGCAATCAGCAAAAATTATAATTTCATAATAGGGAGGGTTGGGAAGGGATCGCAGGTAAATCCCGTAGCCTCCGCTTGGAATAACTTTCTCTCCGGTCGGTCCGGTAATCTCTTTAGCAGACATTGCCATCTCCCCGGCTCGTCTGATATCTTGAGCCAATTTATGAGCTGAGCGCTGAAGAGCAAATTGTTGTTCCGAGTTTCGATAATTAACTAAAATAGCGGCTGTTAAAATGGTAATAATGACCGTCACCACCAAAAGCTCAATAAGAGTGAACCCTTTTGAGTTTTTTTTAAAAAAATTTCGGAAAACACCTCGGTTACCCGAGCGACAGCGAAGGGTGGAGAAAAGCCGAATGGCTCTTTGACTACCCGAGTGGAGCGAAGGGTGGAAAAGAGATTTATCTCTTTGACTATTCATATTAAAAAACTTAAATACCAATTTATTATTTGACCGCCACAGAATAATCCAATAAAAGTGCCGGTAATTAAAAATGGACCAAAAGGAATTTCTGATTTAAGAGTTTTTCTGCCCGATATTATCAGCCCTAATCCTATTATAGCACCAAGAAAAAAAGCTAAAAATAGGGCAACCAGAATATTGGGAAATCCCAAAATCAGACCCATTAAAAAAGCGAGTTTTATATCGCCAATCCCCATCCATTTCCCGCAGGACACCAAAACTATCAATAGAAAAAAGACTGAAGCGAGAGTGGCAGATAAAATTGGTTTTAAAATTCCAAATTCCAAATTCCAAATTCCAAACAAACTCCAATTTACAAATTCCAAACTTCTAAATAATTGATAAATAAAAGTTATTCCAATTGCAGGATAAACTACTTTGTCGGGGATAATATAATGCTTTAAGTCGTAAACAAAAATAATTATCAAAAAACAACTAATTAGTAAAAAATACACCATGGTATAATTTGTGCTATGGGCAATAAAGAAAAAAAGAAAAATGAAGGCGGTAAAAAGCTCAACCAAAGGGTATTGCCAAGAGATTTTCTGATGACAATAGCGGCATTTTCCTTTTAAAATAAAAAAACCCAAAATGGGAATTAAATCCCGCCAGGTTAATTGATGCCGGCATTGAGGGCAATAAGAACGACCCTTTAAGAAACTTTCTCCTTTTTCTCGCCCGCCTAAGTTTTTCTTTGAAAAATTTTGGAGGGCAAGGCGATAAATCACGCAATTTAAAAAAGAGCCGATTACCAACCCAAAAATAAAGATTAAAAAATTAAAAATTACTAAATATGAAAACATCACCTCCTTTATCTTTATTCCAGCTCTACGAGGCCGGGTCTCGTAGTTGTGGCGGCTTTAAATAAAATCCACGAATTTATTTCTTTTTTTATTCCTTCCTTTCCTCCAAGTAAATTAAGAAAAAAGTCTTGCTTAACAAAAGCGAAGTTATTTTTATTTAAATAACTTTGATAACTTGACCACCGGTATTCATCTTCTAAAAACCGAGTTGCTCTTTGAGGATCTTTTACTTTCCATTCTTTCCATTTTGTCTCAATTAGAGATAGAGGGTTGGTATGGATATATACAAAATTATTTTTCAGCTGCTCTTCGTTTTCGATATGAATTATTTTATATCTGTTTTGAAACAAAGTTCCTTGTCTGCTGTATTTTTTATTAAAATAATAAGAATAGCCGCCTAGCTTGTTCATAAAAACGACAATCCCTCTCTCAGTTAATTGTCGCACTAATAAATGAAAATGGTTTGGCATCAAAGTAAAAACATGAATTTCGACTAAAGGATCTTTCGGTCTATAATCTTGGCACAACGAGGCCGGGTCTCGTTGATTCCAAAAAGCACGAGATTGCCAAGGTGCTGGCGTTTGATCATTGAAAACCAATAAACTATTAACAAAACGAAAATAATCATCATCGTCTATATAAATGTTGCGATCTTCGATACCTCTCTTAATAATGTGATAAAATTCTCCATTAACCAGTTGTGTTTTTCTTCTTGGCATAAATTACGAGTCCGGGTCTCGTAGTTTTATTATACCAGGTTGAGAATTTTTCTCCATCCAAATGTAAGGCAAATATCAACGAGGCCGGGTCTCGTTGATATTAACATATTTAACTGAATTTCGGGTTTTTTAATAACAAATTCGCTTCTATCAGATTTTGACAGAGGCGAATTTTAAGTTTTACAATCCAATCTTAAACCAAGCAAAACCAAAGGTTTTACCACGTCAGAAAATTTCACTGTTTCTAACGGGGTTTAATTTGTCTTTTCTTTCAATCAAAACTACTAATTACAAGTAAAGTCAGTCGCCGTACAAGTGGGAGCAGAGGTAGAAGGATACTGTTTAGATACCAAGGTATTATCGGTACACCAATATGCACCTGAATTCAGTAGAGAGCTAACGCAGTAGGCACCAGCCGATGTATTGCAGTTCCAGTGTGCACCATCAGCATCAGTAGTACAACCTGCTGTTTTACCTTTTTGATCACAGACATCATTCTGAAGAATCACTACATCAGCATTTGCGCAAAGATCAGTATAACTATTGGGCGTCTGATTACCATAGAAAATCTCAGCCGTACTTCGCATCTGACTCATATCCGCTATAATTCTGGCATCTTTGGCTCTGTTTTTGGCGCCTGATAAAGAAACCAAAACAATACTGGCTAAAATTCCGATAATGGCGATAACCACCAAAAGTTCAATCAAAGTAAACCCTTTTTTCTTTTTTTTAGCAAACATTTTTGTTTACTGTTAATCATTCTTGCCCCGTAGTGAGCTTTGCTCTACTACTGGGGTTTCGACCTTTTGTTTTACTATATCAATATTTATTATAATTTATTATACCATAATCCTGTCAAACCAGGTTGTGGATAACTCCCCCTTTTTGATTCTAAAGCAGACTTAATACCCAGATATAACATCATAAAGCGGCGTAATTACGGCGACCATTAAACCTCCGACAATGATACCGAAAAAGATAATCAAAGCCGGTTCCAAGAACCGCATAAAATTATCTAAACCCCTGTCTACTTCTTTTTCATAGAAATTAACGATGTTTAACAAAGTCGAGTCTAATCTGCCGGTTTTTTCTCCCACCACCACCATTTGAAGAAAAAGAGGGGTAATATTCTCGGGATATCTTTGCAACAGAGCGCTGATTGCTTCCCCCTTTTTAACTCCATCTGATGTCTCTAAAATGATTGATTTGTAAACCTCACTGCCCACCACTTCGCCCGTAATTTCAATTGCCTGAACAATGGGCAGTCCGCCTGAAATTAAGGTTGAGAGATTGAGCGCGAAACGTGAAAGATAAGTCTTTTTTAAAAAACTGCCGAGCAAAGGCAACTTCAGTAAATTTTTATCAAAAAAACTCTTTCCTTCTTTTGTTCTTGAGTAATAGAAAATAGAAGCTGCCAATAAGACCAAAACAACAATTATCAGCACCATCCACTTTCTTAAAAAATCGGTGCCTCCTATCAAAAACTTTGTCATGAGCGGAAGTTCTCCGGGGCTTTCGGTCAAAATTTGAGTCAATTGAGGCATCACGAAAAAAACCATGGCAGCCAGAATCAGAATAAAAACACCTGAAAGAAAAATGGGATAAATCAACGCTCCTTTGATTTTTGCGTTGAACTCGTGTTCTTTTTCCAGGTGATCGGCCAAATATGAAAAAACTTCAGACAGTTTGCCGGAAACTTCACCTGATTTGACCATATTAATATAAAAAGGGCTGAAAATTTGAGGATAAAAACTGAATGTTTTGGAAAGCGAAGTCCCTCCTTCTATCTTATCAATCATTCCAATAATTTTTTCTCTCAAAGCCTGGTTTTCCGCTTGTTTAACCAAGGTTTCTAAAATCTCAATCAGAGGAATTTCCGACTTGAACATAATTGCCAGCTGCCGGGAAAAAGCCACGATCTCCTTTCTTGAAATTCTTTCCAAAAACCTTATTTTTTTCGCGTAAAAAGGGGGAGAGATCTCCTCCAAAACGGTAACGAAAAGTCGGTGGGATTTTAAAAGATTAATTGCTGTCTCTTTTGAAGAGGCGTCAATTACTCCCGACTGAATTTCTCCGTCTTTGGTTCTTGCCTGATAATTAAACTTCACCCCGTAGAAGAATTTCGAAATAATTTATCCGCCCGAGGGCTTAATTTCGAAATTCTGGTTAATGTTTATTAATTACTCTATTAAGAAGATCTTGTCCCCGTAAATTATCTACGCCCGAGGGCGTTCGAAATTTCTCTACGGGGTTCATGTGAAATTATCTGGTCAACGCTCTTAGTTCTACCGGATCCAGAGAATGACTTAGAGCGTTGTCTAAAGAAATTTCTTTGTTCTTTACTAAATTAGCCAAATATCTATTCAATGATATCATCCCCAATTCGGTTGACGTTTCAATCACTAAGGGTAACTCATGAATTTTATTTTCCCTGATTAAATTAGCCACGGCAGGCGTCGTAATCATTATTTCGCAGGCAGGAATCAACCCTCCTCTTATTCTGGGGATTAATCTTTGAGAAACCACTCCCAGCAAAGAACCGGACAGCTGGGCCCTTATCTGGTTTTGTTGTTCGGCCGGAAAACTATCAACGATTCGGTGAACGGTCTGAGCGGCTGAATTGGTATGAAGCGTTGAAAAAACTAAATGTCCGGTTTCGGCTGCACTCAAAGCAATGGATATTGTCTCCGGGTCTCTCATTTCTCCAACCATAATCACATCCGGATCCTGCCGGAAGGTTGACCTGAGAGCTCTGGCAAAAGAAAGAGTGTCTTGATAAACTTCTCTTTGCTCAATAATAGAACGGTCATCTCCAAAAACATACTCAATCGGATCTTCAATAGTAATTATATGATCGGCTCGGGTATGATTTATTTCATCTATTAGAGCCGCCAGCGTTGTTGATTTTCCCTGACTTGAAGGACCGGTAAGCAGAACAAAACCCTGGCTCGGCTGAATGAATCTATGCAAAACCGGAGGCAGGTTTAATTCTTCAACCGTCTGAATCTCGGCGGGAATTAATCTTAAAGCGCAAGAAATATTGTATCGCTGAAAAAAAATATTAACTCTAAATCTGGCTTTATTATCAAAATTATATGAAAAATCAATCTCTTTTACGCTGAGAACTCTTTGTTTTTGCTCATCGGTCGCCAAAGCAAAAGCCAGCCCCTGAGCATCCTCAGAAGTTAATTTCCTCATTTTTACCAAAGGAACCAATCGGCCGGCGATTCTCAACACAGGATAGTGGCCAACCGAGATATGCAAATCAGAGGCCTGCTCCCTGACGGTTATTAAAAGAAGCTCTCTAATTTCTTCCGTATAATTTGACATAAGTTAATAATTAAAAATTTAAATTATTTTATAATTTTCTCTATTTCTTCCACTAATTCTGACGGGGTATAGTGAGCCTTGATCAGATATTTTGTAGCACCCAATCGCAATCCTTTCTCCACTTCTTCTTTCTGGCCCAGATTAGTGAAAACAATAATCTTTAAATCTTTCAATTTTTCATCTTTTTTTATTTCTTGCAGCACTTGCCAACCATCAATCCTGGATAGGACTATGTCTAGAATTAAAACGTCCGGCCAGAGATTCTTTTTTTTCTTTTTTTCAAAATTAGCAGCGTTTCGTTTTCTTATTTTTTTTAAAGCCTCCTCACCGTTATCAGCTATTTCTAATTTAAATCCTGACTCCTTAAGCTTGGTACTGTAAATATCAATCAAAAATGGGTCATCTTCAACCAGCAAAATTTTTTTCATAAAAAGTTTTGCTTAAAATGACCTTGAACGCAGTGAAAGGTCATTGCCAATAAAATTTGCTTCATGGGTTATTTTTCTTCTGCCATTCTTAAGACTTCTTCAACGGTGGTTATTCCTTCCAAAATCTTTAAAACTCCATCTTGTTTCATCGTTATCATGCCTTGACGCTTAGCTTCTTGTTCAATCGTAACTTCTGAAGGCTCTCTCAAGGTTATTTCCGAAAGTTGATCGGTCATTTCCAAAACCTCAAAAACTCCTATCCTGCCCGTATAACCTGCTCCATTACATTTCTTGCAACCTACGGCCGTATAAGTGTAAAATACCTTTGGAATTTTTACATACTTTTTGACCAAAAGAGGCAAGTTTTCCAATTCTTTAAGAAGCATGTCTTTTATTTCTTTTTTTGGTTTTATCTTTTTTTTACAATCAGGGCACAAAACTCTTACCAATCTTTGAGCAATAGAAACGCTCAAGGTCGGCGGGATGAGGTAGGATTTCACGCCCAAATCAATAAGCCTGGGAATAACTCCTAAGGCATTGTTGGTATGGATGGTGGACAAAACCAAGTGCCCGGTTAAGGAAGCATGAATTGCCAAAGTAGCTGTTTCTTCGTCTCTGATTTCACCCACCATTAAAATATCAGGGTCCTGTCTCAACATGTGCCTAAGCCCTGTCGCAAACTCATAGCCAATTTCTGGTTTCACCTGCGACTGGTTAACTCCTTCAATAAAATATTCTACCGGATCTTCCAGAGTAATAATGTTCACCCCTTCTCTGTTCAGAATCCTTAAAATGGCATATAAGGTAGTGGTTTTTCCGCAGCCGGTAGGGCCGGTTGAGAGAATCATCCCATAAGGTTTTTTTATCGCTCGCTCAATTGCTTTAAAGTTTCTTCCGGATATTCCCAAATCTTTAATGTCTGCCACGGCTATCGTCGGATCTAAGATTCGCATCACTACTTTTTCGCCCAAAACGGTGGGCAGAGTAGAAACCCGAAAGTCAATTTCTTTGCCGCCAACCTTAGTGGAAAATCGTCCGTCTTGAGGAATTCGCGTTTCGTCTATCTTTAAATTTGAAAGAATTTTGATTCTGGAAACAATGGCCGGCAATATCCTTAGCGGTAAAAAAATGCTGGAATGCAGCACGCCATCTAATCTAAAACGAACCCTTACTTTTTCTTTTGTCGGTTCAATATGAATATCAGAAGCTGAACCGTCTACCGCATGGCGCAATAAAACCGCGACCACTTTTGAAATCGGCGCTTCCTCGGCAATTTTTTCAAATTCCGTAATGGCCGATGGTCTGGCTTCAATTTTTTCCTCTTTGAGTTCTGTCTCTAATTCTTCCAACGCTCTCGTTACCTCTCCTCTCAGGGTACGGTATTTCTTTAATACGTTTTTAAAGTCAGTGAAACTAATCAAAAAAATCTGATAAGAAACATTCTGCCGGCGAGCTAAAAATTCCAAGGCCTCTTGAGCTTTAATATCTTCGGGATAAACCATTCCTATTTCTAAAACCTTACCCTTTTTAGCAATCGGAATTATGTGATAATATCTGGCCGAATCTTCAGGAATAACTTCTAAAATTTGCAAGGGAATGTCTTCAGGATAAATCCTTTTAAGAGGAATTTTTAAATTTTCACTTTTTAAGCCAAAGAGGAAATCTTCCGAAACTATTCTCTGTTCCAAAATCGCTTCTTCTTCTTTTTTTCCAGAATTTTTAATTTCGTATTCTATTGAACTAGCCTTTTCTTTCTCTAATAATCCTTTTTTAACTAATTGTTGCAGTAGCGTCATTTTACACTGATCCACACGGATGTGAACACAGATTTACACAGATCCGTGTTGATCCGTGTTCCTATCTGTGTTCATCTGTGTGAGATTAATAAGGCAAGAAAGGATTTTCTCTGCCTATTTTACCCTCAAAGGGTTTAATCTCTTCAAAAGGCTCCAAATCCTTTAAATTATTGTTCTCTAAGAGCGTGAAATCTATTTCTATTTTCTTAAAAGTCGGAGATATCTCTCCGCCCATCATGGGTGGGAGTGGAATTCTTTTCAGCAACCCCTGAGCCAGAACCACAACTGTTATTGCAATCAAAAATCCAAATATTATAAGTAATTTTTTTTGTTTTTTTCTTTCTTCAACAAAAGTAATAGCCATAGTGGTTAGTTAGGCGAAGAGAACTACGTTCTCTTCTTCATCTTCGCTTACCGAAGCGTCAGCTGAGGTGGAAAAGAGGTTTACCTCTTTGACCCTACGGAAGCTCGATATATGAATAAGTTTTTATTTTCAAGTTAAAAGAGAAAATTCCTCCCGGCTGTGGCTCAGAAAACATAATAGAATCTACCTCAATCAATTTGGCGCTCTTTTGCAAACTGTAAACAAAGCTTCTCAAAGCAGGGTAAAAACCGGAAAGAGACAGGCTCAAGGAAATCTTCTGAATTTTAGAACCTTGTTCTAAGGGAGAGATTTTATCCAATTTGACTTTTTCCAGAATCAGACCATTTTGAGAACTTTTTTCGGCCAAAAAATTAATCAGGTCAGGCGCTATGGGGGTGGAGGGCAAAGCAGAATCAATTTTTGAAAGCTCTGAACCGTACTCTTTTAATTTTAAGGAAATACTATTCAATTCAGAAAAATATTTATTTTTGTTTTCGAGTTCCGCTTTTCTTTCTTCAATCTCTAATTTTAAATTATTGAAATTTTTATATTCAGGCCACCAAAAAAATATCACTCCTAAAATAAGGCATAAAAAAATGATAAAAATACTGATAATAACTTTTTGCATTATTTGAAAATTTTGGGGTCAATAGTAAGTTGGAGATCGAAATTGACCTTACCATCCTTACCCAATGAAACCATAGGTAAATTCATATTTTTGATAGAATCTTGTCTTTTAAAAATCAAGGCCTGCTGACCCAACACTTCAAAATTTTGGGCCTCGCCAGACATCTCTAGTAAATTTTTCTCTAAATCTAAATTAAATTTAGAGAACCAGACTTTTGGATGCGTATTTTCCTCCAAGAAATTAAAAAAGTTTACAGGTAGCTTGTGAGCGTTGAATAATACGCCAAAATCTTTAATCTTTTGCTGATAGCCAATATTTTTTTCAGAACCAAAAATTTCTTCTTCCAGCGCTTTTTCGTCAGGAGTTTTTTCCAGGTCTTTTTTTATATTGGTAAGCTCACTTTCCAGTCTTTTCTGATAGACATTCAAAGCAAAATAACTAATCAAAAAAGCTAAAAATAATAGCAGGCTGAAATAGAAAAGAATGCCAAGAAAAGATACTTTTTTAGTTTTTGTTTTTGGAATAATTTCTATCGCCATACCCCGTAGAAGAATTTCGAAATAATTTATCCGCCCGAGGGCTTATTTTCGAAATTCTGGTTAATGTTTATTATCTACTTTATTTTAAATACTTTTCCCCCGTAAATTATCTACGCCCGAGGGCGTTCGAAATTTCTCTACAGGGCATAATTTTATTCTAATCCTTTTAAGGCCAAACCAACAGCCACGGTATAGGTAGGCCCCATTTCTTTTAATGTCTCTTCCAAAATAGGAGGGTAAGCCATACTCCAAAAAGGATTGGAAACCTCTACTTCTTTTTTTAATTCTTCAGCAAAATATTCCTTTAAACCCGGCAACAATGCTGTTGCTCCCGCCAAGATAACTTTTTCTACCCCTTTTCCTTCTTGTTGATAAAAACCTTGAAAAATTTTTTTAATCTCAGATATGATAGAATCAACCAAGGGCAGCAGAATTTCTCGGACATTTCTCTCAGGTTCTTCCACCATTATCAATCCCATACTTCCTTTCAATTCCTCGGCTGCCTCATAGCCAACCTTAAGAGATCTACTCAAAACTTCTGTTAGTTCGTTTCCCGAAAGATTAAAGCTATGGCTTATTTTTAGAATTCCTTTTTCCAGGATATTACAAGTAGTGCTTCTTGCTCCTATATCAATAACGGATATCACTCTTTTTTCGTTTTTACTCAAAGAACGTTCGTTCTTTTCCACCCTTCGCTGCGCTTGGATAATTGAAGATCTGGCCAAGGCAAAGGCTTCCGCCTCCAAAGCTTTCATTTCAAGACCGGAAAAAGAAGCAATCTTCTGGTATTGGTTAATTATTTCATTAGGAATCGCCACCACCAAAATTTTCAGGGCGGTCTTTGCTTTGTTAGACACGTCCCCTTGAACTACTGACCAGTCAAGAGTTATTTCTGAAAGAGGAAGGGGAATGTAACTTCTCGCTTCGTATCTGATAGCTTGAGGAAGTTCTTTTTCGCTCATTGGCGGTAACTCAAAATTAGTGAAAAAACTGGCAAAATCAGGAATAGAAAAATTAACTTCTCTTGTCTGGATGCCTGTTTCTCTCATTATAGCAGAAATGGCTCTGGCTATCTCGCGATCGGAAAGTAAAAGCGTATCTTCTTCAATTGTCCGAAAAGCTGACTTTTGCAAAGACTGGATTTTGATTTCTCCGTAATTTTTAAGTTCCCGAGTCTGTCCCTTGCGGCCCAGCTCTACAACTCTTATTGATGAAGTACCAATATCAATTCCTAAAAAATTCTTAGGAGTTTTTTTAATCTTAAATGGGAACCGAATCATTATTTATATTTTACCATTTTAAAGAAAAAGGTCTATGCTCCCACCACAACTTGTTGTGGCGGGAATATGTGGAAAAACTCATAGAATCTAGGATATAATATCTTTAGAAGATTATATCAAAATGACAAAGTTTTTAAACACCATCTATCAGTTTTTGTCTGGCCTTTTATTTCCTCAGTTTTGCTTAAATTGTCAAAGAGAGAAAACTTATCTCTGCCAAGATTGTTTTTCTTTGATTGATATTTTAATCAATCAATATTGTCCTTTTTGCAATCCGCCAAAAATTGTTTTAGACGGCAAGACTTGTTATTCTTGCAGGAAAAGTAAAAAACTTACCGGTCTTTTTTGCGCTGCTTCTTATCAAAATTTTATAATAAAAAAATCAATCTCGCAATTCAAATACGAACCTTACATTAAAGAACTGGCAAAACCTTTAGCTTCTTTAATTATACAGCACTTTCAATTACTTGACTATCCGCCGTCATTTTTTAGAGATAGGTCTGATTTTGCTTTAATCCCCGTCCCTTTGCACAAAAAGAGACGAAGATGGCGGGGATTTAATCAGGCAGAAGAAATTGCTCTCCAGCTTTCTCTATTCTTTAAAATGCCTTTAATCTCGGACTGTTTATTAAAAACAAAACAGACTTTGCCTCAGGTGCAACTCTCGGAAAAAGAAAGAACAGATAACGTAAAAAGCGCTTTTGTTTGCCAGAACAAAAATTTAATAAAAGAGAAAAAAATTCTTTTGGTAGACGATGTTTTTACCACCGGCTCCACCATGGAAGAATGCGCCCGAGTTCTGAAAGATTCCGGCGCCAAAGAAGTCTGGGGAATAGCTGTAGCCCGAGAATAAAAATTATTTATCGCGCCTTAATTTTTCAGCTTTCCGCAGTTGATAAGCTAATTTATTAAACGCCAAATCAAACGCCTCAATTAAATTCTGGCTTACTTCTTCCGCTTCTAAATTATTCTTGGCAATCTCCAGCCCCAGCCGCACCACAAAGATATTGTGATACCGGTGGTATTTGGCGTTCAATACGAATTTTGCCAACTCCAAATTGCCGTACTGAAACAGACGGGTCAGACGGTCCAATTTTTTCTCGCCTAAATGCTTTTCCAACTCTTCCTGTCCGGCCTTATTAATTTCCTGAAAATAAAAACGTATATTCATATCCCAACTGGCGGTCTGTTTTAATCAAAATCCGAAC
>Ga0210056_1003606_pt1 | contig 12513 bp, 8 predicted proteins | sample CryGeyCG2014_080_2_FD_183965 | JGI IMG/M metagenome (GOLD analysis project Ga0210056, IMG submission 183965) | Groundwater microbial communities from aquifer - Crystal Geyser CG07_land_8/20/14_0.80 (SPAdes) (version 2) | ecosystem: Environmental > Aquatic > Deep subsurface > Groundwater | place...
TATAATTAAAATAGATATTAAAAGATATTAAAAGATATTGAAAGATATTGATGATATTATTAAAAAATTTTCAAAAGAATTTTTTATGCCTGCTGATGATTTGCAAAAACAAATAGATGATTTAATTAATATTCCTTTTAATGGGAGTAAGACTAGTTCCTTGCCAAAAGATGAGGACGAATTTTTAAGTGAGGAAAATAGCGATAGTGAGTTAACGGCAGACCATGTAATTGAGGAGAAGGAAACAACGGCGACCGGGGTGAGCGAGAAGCGGGAGAATGGTCAGACAGAGGAAAAACAGCCGCCGCTTTATGAAAGAGCAGAAAATGAGAGCATTCTAAAGGCGAACAAAAAAGATGACAGCCTGTTAAAAAACATTGCGCCAGCAGATAAGCAAGAACAACTGGCAGATAAAATGAAACAGCTGGAACAGGCAAGAAAAGAGGAACAAATTAAAGAAACTGCCCTGTCTCAAGGTTTGGGGTATATTAATTTGAAAGGCCTGCCGATAATGCCGGAGGCATTGCGTTTAATAGCGGAAAACGAGTCTCGGGCAAAAGGAATGATAGCCTTTATGTATAAAAAAGGAATGAGTATCAGGCTAGCAGTTATTGATTATAATAATGAGGTGCAAAAGATTATTTCAAGATTAAGCCAGGAACACGAGGGAATTAACGCGTCAGTTTATTTGACCAGCGAAGTAAGTATGGCCGCGGCCCTAAAAGCTTACGCGGCTTTGCCAAAAATCATTCCGCATGTTGATGAGGTGGCGGTCTTGGAGTCTGATCTGGAAGAATCAGCCGCCGAGCTAAAAGATTTAAAAGAGCTGGCTGAAAAAATTAAGAAAGTTAATATCACCCAGGTTTTGAGTTTGATACTTTCAGCGGCTATCAGAGTTGAATCAAGTGATATTCATATTGAGGCGGAGGAATCCGGCATTAATCTGCGTTTTAGGATTGATGGGGTATTGCATCATATCGCCGGGTTAGAAAGGGAGATCTGGGACAAATTAGTTTCCAGGATTAAATTAAGCTCAAAATTAAAGATAAATATAAAAGACAAGCCGCAGGACGGTAATTTTTCAGTTCATGCCAAAGGCGAGCCGATTGATTTTAGGGTGTCAACCTTACCCACACTTTACGGGGAAAGCGTGGTGATGAGGATTTTATACCATGCCAAGGTCAAGGGAATGAATTTAGATAATTTGGGCATTGAGGAATATAACAGGAAGATTTTAGACAGAGAGTTGACCAAGCCGAATGGCATGCTGGTTGTCACCGGTCCGACCGGGGCTGGGAAAACCACCACTCTTTACGCGATTTTAAACAAGTTGAACACGGCTGATAATAAGATAATTACCATTGAGGATCCGATTGAATATAAGATTAAAGGGATTAATCAATCGCAAGTGAATAAAGACAGGGACTATACGTTTGCCAAAGCTTTAAAGTCGGTGGTCAGGCAGGACCCGGATATTATCTTGGTCGGGGAAATTCGCGACAAGGAAACAGCTGAAATTTCACTTAATGCCGCCTTAACCGGGCATCTTTTATTCGCCACCCTGCATACTAATGACGCGGCCGGGACAATCCCCAGATTTTTAGCTTTAGGAGCTAAACCATATTTATTAGCGCCTGCCTTAAACACCTCGCTGGCGCAAAGATTGGTCAGAAAAATTTGTGAGCAGTGCAGAACAGAGGAGGTAATTGATGAAACTAAAAAAGAAAGAATCAGACTGGAGCTGTGGTCTCTGCCAGAACAGCACAGGAATTTATTGCCGGAGGAGCTTAATAATTTGAAATTTTTTAAGGGCGAGGGTTGTGAAAAATGCGCCGGTTTGGGGTACAAAGGCCAGATTGGTATTTTTGAAATATTCCAGGTGACTGATGAAATCAGGGATATGATTCTGGCTGACAATGTGTCTGAACACAAAATGAAGGAGCTGGCAGTCAGAAATGGCATGATCACTATGGTACAGGATGGAATTTTAAAGGCGCTTCGCGGCGTGACAAGTTTGAGCGAGGTGTTCCGGGTGAGTTGACCCCCTCCCTAACCCTCCCCCGCTTGCGCGGGAGAGGGGCCTGCCCGTATTGCTACGCACTGAAAAACAGTTGGTGATTCTATCAATGTGGGTTAAGGTGTGAAAATAATTTTTCTCAAAAATAAAAAAGCCCCGGCTAAATAAATCAGCGCGGGGCTTTAAAACTTCTACCCCGATTTATCGGGGGTTTAGCGGCTTTTAAGCCGCTTATTTTACTAACTGCATCCGACGAACTTGTGAAAATTCACCGGCGTGCAATTTGTAGAAGTAGATGCCGCTAGGTAGATTTGAGGCACTGAATTGAACCTCATAACTGCCAGCGGTTTCCTCCTTGTTAACCAGAGTTGTCACCTCCTGCCCGGTAAGATTATAAACTATCAGTGTCACATAACTGGTAGTCGGCAGGGAGTAACTAATGGTGGTAGTTGGGTTGAACGGGTTGGGGTAGTTTTGGTTCAGAGAGAAGTTGTTTGGGATACTAACTTCTTTCAAACTTTTTACCCCGGTAGTTGATAATTGGTCAAATTTCACGGCTTCCACTTTGTAGTCCAAAACCTTTTCCGGCATTTCAACTGACAAACTGCCGTCATTGGCAATCTTTGTCTCCTGCCAAAAACTCCCATCCTCCAGACGAGCAGTAACATTAAAGACATTACCAGTTACTGATCGGATGTTTAGTACCCTGCCACTAATTTCAGATGAGACATCGGTTGCGATGATTGGTGAATTGCCAGGTCTCTTACTCATCAACTCACCAATACCTAACCCTTGTACCAGCGGGTCAGAAGAATTATTGACCCAGATATTGATAAGGGCGGCGCTAATCAAGTCTGGTTGAGAAAAAAGCACTGCACCGCGGCCGTAATTTATCCCTTTTTTTGTGTATCTGGTGCGATAATCTAATGATGATAGAACATAGGAAGCCAGCAGCTCAACGTCCTCCTGCTTATCAACTACGCCATCATCATTTACATCGCCACGAATACCATCAATAGAGGTAATCGTTCTTGTAAGGGACAAATAATAACTTTGCAACTGTTGAGTGCCAATCTCAACATACAAAGAATAGCCGGCCATCTCCCCCACAGGCAAGTTGTTGGTAGCATAGACGTTAAATAAGTAAAGAAAATCCAAACCGCTGTCAGACGAATTGGCTAGCCAGGTATAACGGTGACTATAATAATTTTTTTCCAAAAAAACAGTGCCGTCATATAATATCCCGTCCGGACCGCCGAATTCTTTTGTTTGCCAGTAGTATTCCAAGTCATCAAATCTGGAAAGTTCCTGGTTGTACACAATGGCCCGCAAGGCAATGATTTTGTTATCCGTTTTACTTATTGATTCCACCCCATGCTGGAGAAACCAGCTTTCGCCTGGTAGAACATAAAGCGTGTCCGGAGAAGGAATGTAAAAATCAAATGGATAGAGTGAAAGATTGGTGACTGTTAATTTTGACAAGTCACTTGCTACGAAGCCATATAAATCGCGTTGGCTTTGGGTTACGGGCCAGATAGCGTGGACTTGGTAATTATAGCTACTAAGCTCAGCACCCTCGACGACCTTCTCAATTACGAGGTAAAAATTATTGTCCTTATAGTTAAGACTCAACTTGTCCCCTAGTCTGATGTGGGGTGGTAAATTTTGGAAAAGGTAGAAAACAGTAATTTCTTCCACCCAGCCGTAGGCCTCAACATGAGCTACGGCCGACCCGAATTCGCTGGTCACATCAACTTGAGCAATAACCACGCTGCTTATTAAGATAATGGCGATCATTAAAAGTGTTTGTAGATGTTTCATCTTTCTTCTCCTTGGTTTTTTTTGGGTTCTTTTTCTGCGAATTACACTGCCTAATTTTTGTCAGTTAATTTTTTTGTCCTCCTTTCTTTGTTGCGAATTGTGAAAGAAATAAAAATCACCTATTTTAGTGATTTGAATAGTATAGCATAACTTGTTTTTTATGTCAAATTTTTATTTTTTACTCTTTTATGTTATAATTAATAAACAATTATTAACCATTAACCATTAACCATTAACAAATTAACAATTAACACAATCCCTATGAAAAAAATAATCATCCCATTTTTAATATTTTTTTCCTTGTTTGTAGTTGGCAGTTCTGTGCTAGCCGCTAACAGCATTACCAGCCGTTTAAAAGGCAAATTATTATTGCAAGTCCAGGATAAAGGCAGGATTTGGTATGTTGATCCGGTGGGTTTGCAAAAGCACGAGGTTACTTTTGCCAATGCCTTAAGTTTATTCCAAAAGTTGGCTTTAGGCATTACCAATGCTGATTTAATTAAAATTCCAGCTGATTTAGATAGCCTTAATCCTAATTTAGATAGTGATAACGATGGTTATCCTGATAAAGAAGAATTACAAAATGGTTATAGTCCATATATTCCTGGCTCAAACAAAGGCAGATTTAAAACAGATAATAATTTAGCCACACGCTTAAAAGGCAGATTATTATTACAAGTCCAAGACAAAGGCAGAATTTGGTATATTGATCAGAATGGCAAAAGATGGGAAGTTACCTGGGGTAATTTAATGAGCTTATTTAGAAAACTGGCCTTGGGAATTACGGATAAGGATTTGAATGAGGTAGGGGGGATAGATACTTCAGGGTGGTTGACTTACATAAATAATCAGCAGGGATATGAAATTAAATATCCCTCGAGCTGGAGTGATGGCTTAGAGGTTAAGTATGTGGGTAACCAGACGTATTTTTATCTGCCGTCGTATGATAATAGAAAAGGACAAGCTTTCTGTATCGGTCGTAAAACGATTACTCAATGGGAAGCGGATTATCAGAAATTTTTAAGGGGCGAAGGGCCCTTTATTGCAGATGAATTAAAAAGAAATGGCGAATATGTTTTTTATAGTTGCGTTTCCTTGAGTGCGGAGACATTTACGGTTTTACCTAATCCATATGACACTGATATTCTTTCCACCTTCCATTTTATTGATTAAATAGTTTTTAATTTTGAATTGTCATTTTGAATTTTTCAGCCAGGGGCTGATCCGCCTACCACGACCGAGAATTAACCAATGAGTGACTTGGCGGAGATTTTTTATTTTTAAATTTATTTTATCCTTTTCACCTTTTCAGCCAGCCAAGCTTTGCGGAGCGAGGCCGGGGAAGTGCATCTTTTCCAAAGGATGCGATTGCTTATATTAGCCACTATTTACAATTATTGACATAATTTAGCCAAATTGATATAATCATAGTATAATCAATTTGTATAAATTGATATAAGTATAATTTATTTTTTATATGTATATCCCCAGAATTATTAGTAGTCAGATTAAAGAATCTTTGGCTGGCGAACAAAAAGTGTTGATAATTTACGGGCCGCGGCAGGCAGGCAAAACTACTTTACTTAAAAATTTACTTAATCATGACATTGAAGAGCCATACCTTTTTTTTACCGGTGACGATTTATACACCCAGGAAATTTTTGGCAAAAACGATTTAGCGGCATTGAAAAGAGCAGTGGGCGATAAAAAGTTGTTGATTTTAGACGAAGCGCAAAGAATAGATAACATCGGCTTAACTTTAAAATTGCTGATTGATAATTTCACTATCAAGTTGGTCGTTTCCGGCTCGGCCTCTTTTGATTTAGCAGGTAAAATTAACGAGCCATTAACCGGCCGCACAAAGACCTTTTATCTTTATCCTTTTGCTTATCAAGAACAACAAGAAACATACCAGCAAACTTTGCCAAAATCAGCATTAGAAGAAATGCTCCGTTTCGGGATGTATCCCAAAGCCGCCACCTTAAAAAGCGAACAGGAAAAGCAGGACTATCTTTATGAATATTTAAGCAATTATTTATATAAAGATATTTTGACTTTTAGAAGCATTAAAAAACCTAAAAAAGTTTTAGATCTTTTAGCGCTTTTAGCTTTGCAAATCGGCAAGGAGGTGACGGTGGCGGAGTTGGCGCAAAATTTGGCGATGAGCCAAAAAACAGTCAGCGATTATCTTGATATTTTGGAGAAAATGTTTGTTATTTTTAATCTGCGCGGTTTTAGCCGCAATTTGCGCAAAGAAATTTATAAGAGCTCAAAATATTATTTTTTTGACGTTGGTTTGCGCAACGCCGTGATCCGCAATTTTAATCGTTTGGAACTACGGCAAGACGCAGGCGAACTTTTTGAAAATTGGTTTATCATGGAAAAAATAAAATTATCAAGCAATAATCTCAAACCGGCTAATTTTTATTTTTGGCGCACCTATGACCAAAAAGAAATTGATTTAATTGAAGAAAGAGCGGGCAAACTCATGGCTTATGAATGCAAATGGCAGATGAAAAAAGAAATTCATGCTCCTAAAGAATGGCTCTCCACCTACAAGAATGGCGCATTTGAAATGGTCAGCAATGAAAATTATGAGAAGTTTTTAGGCTGAATTAAAAAAATTATCAGATTATTAACAATTAATACAATCCCTATGAAAAAAATAATCATCCCATTTTTAATATTTTTTTCCTTGTTTGTAGTTGGCAGTTCTGTGCTAGCCGCTAACAGCATTACCAGCCGTTTAAAAGGCAAATTATTATTGCAAGTCCAGGATAAAGGCAGGATTTGGTATGTTGATCCGGTGGGTTTGCAAAAGCACGAGGTTACTTTTGCCAATGCCTTAAGTTTATTCCAAAAGTTGGCTTTAGGCATTACCAATGCTGATTTAATTAAAATTCCAGCTGATTTAGACAGCATTAGTTCCAGCCAAGACAGTGATGGCGATGGCTATACAGACAGACAAGAATTACAAAGCGGCTTTAGTCCATATATTCCTGGTTCAAACCAAGGCAGATTTAAGATAGATAATAATTTAGCCACCAAATTAAAGGGTAGATTGTTATTACAAGTCCAAGACAAAGGCCGGATCTGGTATATTGATCAGAATGGCAAAAGATGGGAAGTTACTTGGGGGAATTTGATGAGCTTATTTAGAAAACTGGCCTTGGGGATTACTAATTCAGATTTAAATCAAGTAGGCGCCACCAACACTGCGGATGGCTGTGGCTCTGGCCATAAATTTATTTCCGAAGATTTAGGCATATCATTTTGTTATCCGGATAAATATGGAAACAATAGTATAGCTGTTAAGCAAGAGAATAATAAGGTTTATGTTTATTGGGCGGGATCTTCCCCTGAAAGCGGCCAATCAGTTGAAATTTTTGAAAAAGACAGAGTAGATACATTAAAGACTGCAATTGAGAAACATTTTCAACTCAGTAATTATAAAGATTGTTCAGTTGATGAGAGTACCACTAAATATAACACCAAAAATGGTGCCACAACCGCGGAGTTGAGCTATCCTTTTAATACTACAAGCGATGGGCCGTGGTTTAGTAGCGGATATTGTCCCGACGGGTATGAGATGACTAACGGTATTAGATATTTTTATACCACACCCGATAGCAATAAATTTTTATTTTTCAGCATCGGCCAATATTCAATTGATTTATCAGACGGGAGAACATGGCAAGATACTATTAAGTTAATTGATTCCACTTTCAAATTTACTGACGAAACCGCTGATTGGCAGATGTATACAAATAGTGAATATGGGTTTGAGTTTAAATATCCAAAGAACTGGAAAACAACTGGTGGTGGGCAAACTATTTGTGAGGGAGATTGTTTTAATAAAGACAATATTCAAATAGTTAAGGTAGCTTATGGTGTTAATGCTGACGGTTCGATAAATGACAGGAATAGTTATTTGGGAAGATTGACCAATGGAGAATATCTCAAAATTTCTATTATCGGAGGTGAAGGATATTATTATATTAATGATGTTAATGCAATAAAAGGCGGTCCAAGCCCAACTGTTTATTTAGTTGGCGCCGAGGAGATATTTTTGATGAACTTCAATATTTTTGATTCTTCCAAAACATCATTAGGGGAAGCTGAAAAATTATTCAAACAGATCCTTTCCACTTTTAAATTTATAGAAAAAGAAAATAACTCCGGGAACGATGAAGGTGCTGGATAATCACCACGAAACTATATATAATTTGCTGGAATTTTAAAAATACTCCCGCGGCCGCGGGAATATTTTTGATTGGGTGATTGTTCTTGAAATGCGTTATTTGGTATATGCTAGGACAATATCGTGGATTTTTTTCTTAATAGCCGGCCAAGATGTTTTTTGGAGCATTTTGGGGGTAGGTTCTTTGTCAGCATCATTAAAAAACATAAGACTTTTTAGAATATGAGTTTTATTATAGTCAATATTTTTATATTTTTTATTAAATAATTTTAAGAGGCTAGGGAGTGAGATTTTTTGTAAAATAAAATATAGGTCAACAAAGTCTTTTTTACTTCCACGGTCCGAAACAGCGCTAATTTTCATGCAAGCAATGTCTTTCCAGTCAGCCAGAGAAATATTGTCTAGCTTTATTTTTTTACAGAGCAGTGGATATGGGTAGCGCAGAAAGCTGATTAGCACGCCACTTAAGATAATATGCAGAGTGCCTTCGTCCTCGGATCTTAATTTGAATTTACCTAGTTTGTTTAATTTATTTTTTAGTTGGTTTAAAGAGAAATTTTTGGCCGTAAAGAAATCAAGATCGATTGACTGGCGGTGGCCAAATTGCAAAGCCAGAGCAGTGCCGCCAGCTAAATAGAAGTCTTGGGCAACGCCTGCTTTGGCTAGCGCGCTAAAAACGCGCTTTGTTTTTTGTTCAAGTGTGTTTTGAAACATAGAAATTTATTTTTTGGTATATTGAAAACTTGACTCCAGAAGTTTAGACTTTTTCTGTCTAAATATTTTACTTTAGGCGCGATATTCTTTATCTTGGACAGACCATAATATTTTTTGATTTGCTGATAATCTTCCATATCCCCCCATTGCAAGACTCGGCTCACTATGAACCGTGTATTTTTTTTAAAATCAAGATCATTAATGTCTATATCCCAAAATAGAGTTTTGTCTAATTTTGCTTTTGATTGCTTAATCATAACTTAATTTTATCATAAATAGAGTAAAATTCAAGCTCTATAAATAGCTTAAAGGATTTACTTTGCTGCCATTAATAATAATTTCAAAATGGACATGCGGGCCGGTGGACCAGCCGCTGGAACCAATGGCGCCGATGATTTCCCCCTGTTCAACTTGATCGCCATGCTGGACATACAGTTTTGAAGCATGAGCGTAAAGGGTTTTAACGCCGCCGCCATGATTGATAATAATATTATAGCCATAACCGGTTGACCAGCCGGCCCGTTCAATCCGGCCGGCGCGCGCAGCGTAAATCGGCGTGCCAAGTTGAGCGCCGATATCAATGGCCAAATGGCGCCAGCTGTAATATTGAGTAATTCTTTTTGAGTTTGACGGCCAGAGAAAATTATTAGCTGAAAGGGCGCCGGAACTTGAGGCATAAATGCTTCTGGTGCGAGCCGGAGCGCTATAGCCCAATTGACCGTCAGGGATAATTATTTTTTGTCTGGCTTTGATGCTGCCGGCCGATTCTAAATTATTAGAGGCAAGAATTTTTTCAATAGTTGTGCCGTACTTTTTGGCGATGGCGCTAAGAGTATCGCCCGATTGAATGACATAGGCAATACCGGTAACCGGCAGGATATTTAATTTGTCGCCGGGATTAATGTAACTTGAAAGTGATAAGTTATTTTCCCAAAGGATAGTGTTGATAGAAATGCCAAATTTTTTAGCAATGCCAGAGATCGTATCGCCTGATTGGACAAGGTAAATTTGAATTTCTTTTCTTACTGGCGCGGCAGTTGAATCCTCATTATTAGTATCGTTTCCAAAGGGCGTGGCAGTCGGCTGGATTAATGCTTGGCCGCCTTGGGAAAGGGCAATCTGATCAGTAGTTTGATTGGCATTATCCGGCTGGCCAGAATTTTTATTCTTTATTTCCAGAGCGGCCAGCTGGTTTATCACCGATTCTGTTTTAGGCAGTTCGGCGATGTTGGTTAAACTAGGAGATCTCTCAATAATTTCTTGCCCAGTGTCAGTAATAAGGAGTTGGGCAACAATGCTGTTTTTATTAAATTCTTCGGCGTATGTTTCTCGGGTAGCAAGATTATTGATCAGGACAAAAATAAAAATCAGGGCAATGACAAGGTGGGCCGAATAATTTTGTTTTAAAGTTTTTTTAATTTGCGGAGCCGACAGGTAAGGGTTATGAATCAGGTATTTTTGGGCTAGTTTCTTAAAAAATAAAAAGAACTTGTAGATCGGTACAAGTAACAGCTTGAAGAATACCTGCCATAAGCCATTAAATATTGTTTTTAGGGTCTTAGGCATAGTTGTTTCGCACTGATATATAGAGTAGCAGATAAATAGGATTCAGTAAATATTAAGCAATTTTTTAAGTTGATTTGTAAAGGCTTTAATGGTAAGATATAAATTATTAAAGTACTAAAACATATGGTTAAATATAACCACAAAACAATAGAGAAAAAGTGGCAAGGGTTCTGGGATAAGAATAAGGTTTTTGAGGTGAAAGAAGATAATACCAAAAAAAAATTTTACGGCTTGATTGAATTTCCTTATCCGTCAGGCGACGGTTTGCATACCGGGCATTTGCGCTCCAATACGGCCATGGATATAATTTGCCGCCAAAGAAGAATGGCGGGGTATAATGTCCTTTATCCGATCGGCTTTGATGCCTTTGGTTTGCCGGCGGAGAACTACGCCATCAAGGTTGGGGTGAAACCGCAGATTTCAATTGCCAAAAATATTAAGACTTTTACCAAGCAGCTAAAAGAATCTGGTTTTTCTTTTGACTGGTCGCGCGTTTTTTCCACGACTGACCCAGAATATTATAAATGGACGCAGTGGATTTTTGTGCAACTTTTTAAACAGGGGCTGGCCTATAAGAAAAAAGAAAACATCAACTGGTGTATCAGTTGTAAAATTGGCTTGGCCAACGAAGAAGTAGTCAACGGCGCATGCGAGCGCTGTGGAGGCGAGGTAGTAATGAAAGAGAAAGAGCAGTGGTTGCTAAAAATCACAAAATACGCCGACCGCTTAATTGACGATTTGGATAAGGTTGATTATCTGGAGCGCATCAAGACACAGCAGATTAATTGGATAGGCAAGTCGGTGGGGGCGGAAGTAAGATTTAAAATAACCACCCCGGCTCGGTCTGCTGACCTCGCCACCCCTCCTTCAAAAGGAGGGGATTATCTGCCTGTTTTCACCACTCGTCCTGATACTTTATTTGGAGCGACTTTCATGGTAATCGCTCCTGAACATGAATTAATATCTAAAATTAAAAATCAATTAACAAATTATCTGGAAGTTGAAGAATATATTAATCAAGCCAAGAAAAAAACTACTTTAGAAAGAGTTGATTTAAATAAGGAAAAAACGGGAGTTGAGTTAAAAGGGATAAAAGCGATTAACCCAGTAGCTGGAAAAGAAATACCGATTTGGGTGGCGGATTATGTGATGATGGGCTATGGCACGGGAGCGATTATGGCCGTGCCAGGTCATGACGGACGTGACTATGAGTTTGCTCGAAAATATGGTCTGCCGGTAATTGAGGTGGTTAAGCCCATTAATAATCAGGAATTAAGAATTAAGAATCAAAAATTAAGGGAGTGTTTTGAAGGTGAAGGCATGGCAATAAATTCTGGTGAGTTTAATGGATTAACTACCAGGGAGTTTAAAGAAAAAATGACTAGGTGGCTGGAGAAAAAAGGTTTAGGCAAAAAAACAGTCAATTACAAACTGCGTGATTGGATTTTTTCACGACAAAGATATTGGGGTGAGCCGATTCCAATGATAAATTGTGAAAAGTGCGGCTGGGTAGCAGTGCCTGAAAAAGATTTGCCAGTAGAGTTGCCTGACATAGATGATTTTATGCCGACAGATGAGGGTGATTCGCCCTTGGCCAAAATTGAAAGTTTTGTCAAGGTGCAATGCCCGCAATGCGGGGGCAAGGCGAAAAGAGAAACAGACGTGATGCCCAACTGGGCAGGATCAAATTGGTATTTTTTGCGTTATACTGATCCGAAAAACAAAAAAGCTTTAGCCGCTCCCGAAAAGCTGAAACATTGGACTCCGGTTGATTGGTATAACGGTGGGATGGAGCACACAACTTTGCATCTTTTGTATTCAAGATTTATCTATAAATTTTTGTATGATATCGGAGCGGTGCCTAAGGAATGCGGAGCAGAGCCGTATAAAAAAAGAACGGCGCACGGCATGATTTTGGGCGAGGGCGGCGCCAAGATGAGCAAATCAAAGGGTAATGTGATTAACCCGGACAATTATATTAAGAAATACGGAGCGGACACTTTAAGAGTTTATGAAATGTTTATGGGACCGTTTGACGCGGCGATTATTTGGGAGGATAAGAGTGTGGTAGGGGTGAGGAGATTTTTGGATAAAGTTTGGAAACTACAAGAAAAAGTAAAAGATATTAAAGATATTAAAGATATTAAAGATATTAAAGATATTAAAGATATTAAAGATATTAAAGATATTAAAG
>Ga0210056_1003616_pt1 | contig 12491 bp, 5 predicted proteins | sample CryGeyCG2014_080_2_FD_183965 | JGI IMG/M metagenome (GOLD analysis project Ga0210056, IMG submission 183965) | Groundwater microbial communities from aquifer - Crystal Geyser CG07_land_8/20/14_0.80 (SPAdes) (version 2) | ecosystem: Environmental > Aquatic > Deep subsurface > Groundwater | place...
GCTGCAGGCACATCCCAACCCTTATGGTTAGAATTATATGCTGATGTAGGATTTATGTAAGCCCCTGTTATATATACCCAGTGAGGGGTTCCGGTTTTTACACTCCCACCCCCTGTGTTTTTGTATGCAACCTGCAGCACTGCACCATTTACTGGGCAGGTTAAATTAAATTTATGCCAGAATGTCAGCTCTGCTTTGTCGGCATTGTGAACGTTGATGCAGGGAGTGTAAACCCAGCCTGGGTCCGTATAATCGACAGTACGCACCTTTTCATATTCCTTTATTTGTGTGCATTTTGGTTTAGAATGTGCATCAGAGGAATAGGATGTACTGCCCCATACGTAGCCACCATCCCAACTTGTAGGAATATCTGTGTCTGCATTGCTCATTCCCCTGTAGCCCTCACCATTTATCTGGAGTACCATCGCAGAGCTTTCCCAGTTGTTACTTCCATCCTCAAAATCATCATAAAAGAATGCTATTGAAAGTGTTTTTTTACCCAAATTGTTTTCAAGGAGTTTCTCAGGGTAGCCAATTTCTTTGACATCGTTGTCTCTGTCAACAATTACCCTTACCTTACCCTCACTTCTCGCATAAAAAGGCCTCCAGATTGTTTGAACTAGGACTGAAGACGGGCCTGATGAGCTTCTTCCTGATATATATGTTGATACAGCATCAATGATAATACCATCCTCATAGAAATAAACCATGGTCTGGGTTGGTGTGAGTGCGACATTCCATACCCTTGCCTTCAGCTCATACGCTCTTCCAAGCACAGGATGCTCCGGTGCATAAACATCAACGTCTGTGATTCTCAGCTCAATCCTCTCTTCAGGATATCCCATCCATGTCAATGCAAGAAGGGCGAGTTCCTCCCTTTCCTTTTCCCCGTTATGGGGCAGTTCTGCACCAGGGCTGAGATAATTCCTAACAATTTTCACATCATCAATATACCAGCCCTTGTAACTGCACCATCCATCTGATGTGAAATGAAATGCTATATTTACTGTTTCGCCTTTGTAATCTGTGACATCTATTCTGGTCTTATGCCAGTTTTTATAATCCCCTGTATATGTTCCAATTGTTTTCCATACTGTTCCATTACTCGGTTTTATTTTAACATACCCGTAATCATGGTTTTTATCTATTTCATACCAGTGCCAGAATGAGAGTTTAATGGAAAGCGCATCTCCTGGTAGTGTGATGTTTGGTGAAATAAGCCAGTCATCCTCATTATTTTTATAGTTCCCTGCAAGTTTTGTTGCAGTACAATTAGGCACACTATACGCCCCTCCAGGACCAATACCTGGTGTGGGTTCACCTATCTCCCAGACATTATCCTCACTTGGGTTTTTTGTCCATTTACCAGGAGGTTCAAAATTTTCTTCCCATAATGTTGATTCTGTGAACTCCTTTCCGATTTCAACTGCCTCACCGCATATGAAAGCGTACTCAAATGGGAAGAAAACAATTTTACTTGTGCTGTTTTCAAATCTTAAACCATAGTATTTCCCAGTATCTGATGCATTGCATATTATTGGTCTTGCATCGTCCGCAGGCGTTATCCTGTCTGCTTTATCAGGAAACAAGGGTGAGGTTGCATAATAGATACCATGTGTTACAGGATCATTTTTGAAACCATAAATGTTCCTTGGCATTCCCGTATCATTCTCTGATGAGTTTACCTTTAATGTATTTTCCAGGAAATCTGTTCCCCATAAATCATTAACTATACTCTGCCCAATCAGCCAGAGGCTACCTCCCTGATTCAGATATGAATTAATGTTGCTCCTGTCATTATTCTTGAGCGTGTTTGATGTCTCATTCCCACATGTCCAGATTATAGCATTATGCTTTGTGAGATTATCCAAAGAAGGCCCGTCAGCATTAGAAGGAACAATATAATAGTAGTATGAATAGGAAAGATTGTTCAATGCACTTGTAATATAAGTTGTTGTGTTAACATTTGAACCGCCGTTGTTAACCGAGTTGTCATCATCAACAACAAGTATTGAGAAACTAACATATAAACTGGTGGATGCAATCCTTGATCTGAGTTCATTGTTTCGCTCGTTTGTTTCATCAATCTCATAGTAAGGGTCAGCCATAACCCTGAGCGTGTGATAACCCACAGGTTCAGCAGTCCAGTTCACACTAACAGTTGTTGAGTTTAATGCACCTATAGAAACATACTGTATATCTGCAATAGGAATATCATCCATGTAGAACAACACGCCGACAGACGGTTCATCAGATGCCCCGTTGTTTCTGAGGATTGCAGTAATGTTCACTGTTTGTCTGAAAGATGGTTTTGCTGGTGTAAAAGACTGAGAACTTACAGCAACATCCCTTCCCTGAATTGAGCTTAACTTTCCCATCCACATCAACACTTTGTATGCAAGGTATGCCTGATCGTCAAGGCTTTCTATAGTTGAGAATTCAAATGAGAAAAATGCAATTTTTTCGCCTGTTACGTTATTTTCATAGGTTAATGCAACAACGCCTGTAGAGTCATTGAACATTCTAATGGCGTTAGAATCTGGTGTGATATAGTCACCACCGTTACTCACCCTTTCAACTGTTTCAAACTCCATGCCTGCTGAGACAGGACTTAAATCATTGCCATATATTGGTGAACCCGGCCCTCCTCCGCCAGGGGTGGAGGATGAAGCATGCAGGGTGTTTTTTACAAAATAGTTTGTATGAGCAGTATCATCTACTATATACTCACTAATCAACCAGAGTTTCCCACCATGAGAAAGAAATTTATTAAGATTTCCTTGATCGCCAGTTGTTGCACTCCCAGTTAATATTTTCCCATTCACCCTATGATACCCTGTCATCCATACTACAACATCAAAATCCTTCATCTGAACAGAACCTGGTGTGGTGTCCTCGTATTTCGGACCGGTACCATCAACATCCACTATGTAAAACTGGTAATCAAAACCACATACCTGCAATGCATTCTCCATGAAGCATACTGTGTCATTGGCACTGCCATCATTGGTATGATGGTCATCATCCACAAGCAGTATTTTTGTTATCACAGAGATTGTGAATGTTGCCTTATTGTTGTCCTGGAAACCAGGCTCCTCTTCAGGTGTAATATTTTCAACAGAAACGGTTATGTTATGTTTGCCTGCAGGGGAAATATTGGTGTAGTAAAGGGTTCTGCTGCTTTCACCAAGTGATGGTAACATTATACCTGGGATCTTATTAACTTTTATCTCCCCATCATACAAAAAAAGATCAGCTGTTGCTGCGGCACCACCAAAATTCTTAACAACAACACTCACAGTGATGCTGCTTCCCCTTGTCGGGTTTTTTTTGCTCACAGATATATCCGATGAACTGACAGAAAGGTCTGGTCCTTCTGTTTTCGTAACGGTTGTTACATGCATTGAAACATTATACTTACAAAAATTGTTTTTTGAATCGGTAGCATTAATCATGAATGTGTAATCCTTTTTTGTTGTAATGTTTTTTGGAACCTTCAACATTTTTGTCTGATATACCTTGCTGATTTCAGAAAGTGATTGAACACCAAGACCGATTTTGGAAAGGTTCACTGTGACATTTGAAATGTCGTTATCCATATCTGAGATAATCGCGCAAATTCTAAAAGGGGTAAGATTATCTGCTGGAACAATTTCAGGGCTGCACCATGCAAAACAGATAACAGGTGGGGTACCCCCCTCACCTTTCCCCTGAAGGGTAACATCCATTATAACCCCAGTCTTAGTGACAACAGAAACAGAAACAGTATCATTTAAGGTTATGGTAAATGTTTTTGACCATGTCTCCCCAACTATCCATTCATCTCCAACACCCCCGCTAGACAAATTATATCGTGTTGTGGTACCATTAATTGTGACGTAAACAAAAACCTCTCCATCCTTCAGGGGTTCACCACCATTATGCATGATGCCTATGTTGCCGGTGTTGACATCTAAGGAAGGGGTTAAGTCAACAAATGTTCTTTCAACAGGTCCTTGAAAAGACATGACCCAAAGCATAACAGTAGAGAAAAGAACAATTGTGATAGCGAGTGTAAGTATGGAGCCCATTACCTCTGAAACTGCTTTGTTATTCATTACTGACATAGTTTTACCTTTTAGAAATGAAGTTTTTTCTTTAAATGAGTTTCCCTCATCCTAAAATATCCAAGAATAAATAACAATGATGCTGATAGGATGATAATGATCCCGGTAAAGAGAAGTCGTATTAGGGTGATATCGCATATTATAATACCTATTGCAGTGAGGACAAAACCTAAAAACATTAACCCTGAAAATATAAACATATCCTGTTTTACTTTATGGAACGAGAACATGGCATCCTCCCTGCCCCACAGTTCTTTTATTCCACTTTTTTGCCATATATTAGAGATATCCGTATTGCAAAACGGGCAAATCTTAGGATTCCCTTCAATCTTCTTCCCGCATTTTGGACAGAACATCAATTTATATTTATTAGATTATGCTTAAATAAAGTTTTCTATACAATCTCAGCAAGTTTTATAAACCCCTAAACACCTTTAAAGAATGATATTATGGAAAAAGCGTATGTGCTGTTGAGAATAAAAAGAGGGAAAACAGTGGATGTGAAGAACGATCTTTCCCAGATAAAGGGTGTTGCTGAGGTCAACCTGGTTAGCGGGAGATATGATGCTGTTGTAAGGATTGAATGTGAAAAACTATCTACAATAACAGATATAGTAATGAACAGGATTCATAAAACAGAAGGCATTGAACGCTCTGAAACACTAATCGTGTTTGCATAATTAATGAGGAGAAAATGAAAAGAATCTATTTTCTTGTTCTCGCATTATTATTCCTGATTGTTTTCTCAACTGTAAACATAGGTGTTTCAGAGGGAACAGGTAGCATCACATATCATAAAGGTGACCTAAATATTGTAAACTTCACATATATAATTGAAAACACTTACTGGAAACAGGATGGGAGCATATCTGTTAAAAATGGTATATTGATTGTCAGAAATGCCACGCTTGAGTTTATACAGGATGCATACCACAGATGCTCCTTGAGTCTCATTGACAACAGCACATTGATTATGGATAACTCCATTTTAAATGTGACTACGAAACAGCTTTATCCTTACCTAAAATTTAATTTAACGATAAAAGACTCAGGTTTTACTGCGAAGAATTCTATAGTTACCTTCCCTGGATATCTAAACACAGTGAGCAGTGATTTAAACATCAGCAATTCCATAATTGAGAGTATCAAAGATATCCCATCAGGTTTTAATGCAGAGGAAATAGATGAAAATGATGACTGCCCGCACCTGTTCTTTGACTCAAGTAGCATATCAATTCAGGATTCAGTTATAGGAAACTATTCCAGAATATTTTTCAACTCAAGCACAGTTTTAATAACGGATTCAAGCATAAAAAACTGTCATGAGCTTTCTTCATCTGCTCAGGATTTCGTCCCATTTACAGAAAATCTTACTGAAAACGATGGCAGATACATTGATGTTGAACCTTCAAATAATCTTTCTGTGAACGGTTTCTGGAATCAACTAAAAAAAATTCCTAACCACAGACTTACATCCGCTGTTCTTGAAATAACATATATGACAGACCCTTTTTACAATGGCACAGAATATGTTCAATGGTCAAAAGATGGTGTGGATTATCATAATACCTCCATCCAACCTCTGAATATTGAGAAAACAGGTGTTGAATCATCCACAGAAAGATATGGTTTGTGGGCTGAAGGGATGAGAACGGTAGAGGATATAGAAAAACTCAGGGTTAGATTCTCAAACAACGATTTTTCAGAAAACCAGGATGATAACAACAACAGCAGGGTTCATTTTGATAGAATCAGGGTTGCTGTTGCATTTGAAAACGACATTGTATTAATCAACACTTCAATGTATGCGCTTAACACATATTTTGATATTGATTTTAGAGAAGCGGATGCTGACCCCATAACATCAGGTGTGCAGAAACCAACAACTCAAAACCATCTTGAAAACTGCAATCCGCAGCACAACACAATTCGGGTTCTTGAAAATTCCATGCTCTGGCTCTGTAATGTAACGGTTGATTTAAGTGAAACAGAAAATGCTGTCCCTAATGTTGGAGACCCACCATTCCTTACTGATAAAACCTCAAATGTGGATATTTATAGAATGCTGAAAGTTAATGTAAATGATAATGTGGGTGTTCCTGTGAATAATGCAACGGTTGAGGCAAAACGCAAAATTAATACCACAGACAGTGTCCTGCCAGAGTGGATAATGAGTTACCTTGATAAAAATACGGAAAACTACAATAAGACCTCTGCAGGTTCGGTTGTTCTTTTCCTGCTCAGTGATGAAATAAATGCAGAAACATGGCCCAACTCCAATTTTGTTGGAAACTACATGGTTAACGCAATGGTTAATACAAACAAGGAACATAGTTTTTCGGTTGACATAAGTTTTCCGCAGTTCCCACAGATCACAGTTGCTGACAACAGCATGGAGATTAGTATTAAAATTTCTAATCTGACTATGCCGCCAACATCTATAGCATTAACTGCAGAAATAAGTAAATACTACTGCAAACCAGGTGAAAAACTGTTTGTATCAGGAAAAGCAGCATACAACACAGGAGGGAATGCAGCAGATGCAAGTATAACTGTTATATTTGATGGTGAACAATATCATGGGAAAACAAACGCGGATGGGACATACAGTATAGATGTTTTTGCACCTAAGGAGGGCAGCTACATTGTTGATGTCTCGATTGCAGACCAGGTCTATAATCTGAGTTCAGTTGCACCAGAGCAAACAGTTGTTGTAAAAGAGGAGGTGGAGCCTGTAAATATTATACCATTTATTATTGTGGCAGCGATAACTATTGCCGTAATTATTGTTGTGTTTATCTTCAGGAAAAGACTGACACTTGCGATTTATATTCTCAAAGCAAAAATGAAGAAGGAAAACTTTGTTGAATGCAGTGAATGCGGGGCAACAATCCCTGCCACAGCAAAGAAATGCCCGAAATGCGGCACAGAGTTTGAGGCAGAGGTTGTGAAATGCTCACAATGCGGCGCGTTCATTCCGCGCTCTGCAGAGAAATGCCCAAGATGCGGTGCGGAGTTTGATTAAATTATTTCGTGTCCTCTTAAGAACTTTCTGGGATATATTTCTTTTTTATCTACTTGTTGTTGCCTCTATGGAAACAAATCTTATGCTCAAGGACTTTACATTGTATATTTTTACAACAATATTATCCGTATTCTTTAAAATATCATAATCAACCGGGTTTAAAACGTTTAAACTGCTGTTGAAACTTTTTTTCCATGCATCAACATATGATGATTTGATTGTAACAGTAATGTTTTTTCCGTCAGCCCATGCAAACTCTTTTAGCTGTGAGCAGACAAGTCTGGTTTTCACAGTTTCAGTTCTGCTGCCGCTAAGTACCTTTTTTTCCCCGCAGATGGAGATTAATGTTGTTGTTACTGTTATGCCTGACGAGTTTGTAACAGTAAATGTTGGCTGAATTTTCATTGTTTCACCCCTGCTCTGGTCAACAATCACTCCCCCGTTCATGTATATGAAAGACTGCTGCTGGTAATGTTGGTTGCTTGATGAGAATTTGATGATGCCCATGCTTGTAATATTCAGGTTTTTATCCTCATCCTGAATGTTAAAAAAGCATGTATAAGGGTCTATTGTCAGCGTACCCTGTGTTGTGAACGTGAAAACAGGTATGCCTTCAGTTCCAAGGACAAACGGTGAGGAGGATTCAACAGTTTTGTCCCCGTTGATTATCTGAGAATCTATATTTTTTTTCAGATCACCAAACTCTCCGAGTACTGTAGACATATGATTTGCCTCTGTTTCCTTCATCCATTCAGGAACATAATAAAGGGTAACTACTGAGATTAGTGTGAGAACCACAACAAGAGCCAGCATTGTGCCAACCGCACTGGCTTGCCCATGATTTGATTTTATTCTCATTTTTTATCACCTATGTGTCTATGTATCCCAATTCTATGTTGTAGACTGTTTCTGTTGATGTTTGGTCCCATGGATTTATATAAAGCATTCTTTCATCGTACCATAAAACATTCATTGCTCCAGATGGACCGGCGCCATCTGGATCCACATTCGGTGTTGTATTTGTGCAGTTGTTATAGTAGCACCATAAATTGTTGCTTATTGTAGTGCCCCATGAATTCCAGTATTTGTTTAACTGCACGCCTATTACCGTGTCATTGTCCCCATCACCATCTATGTCACCTATCTCAATATCTGAGATTTGAAATGTTTTTCCTGCCCATCCCCCCCCAGTGTCTATCGCAGAATTCATCTTTACAGTTCTAATTCTTATTGCAGGATCTAAGGTACCGCTAACATTTTGTCTTATCTGCCATAGCTGCGGCCTGTCATTTTTATTAATCATCAGGGTGCCAACTGTGATATCTGCAAGCCCATCGCCATTCATATCTCCAGCTGCTAATGCGGTAATTGATCTATCACCGGTGGGATCATAATCATCTCTTGTCCAGGGATTCGGTAATGCAAGTGTTGGTCCTGGGTTTTTATAAACGTATAGATTATTACCATTTGTACGCACAACATCCAAATCGTTATCACCTGTTCCCTCAAAATATCCAATTTCTAGTAGATGTAGTGCATCTTTAGGAGCAGAAACACTGCCTATTGTTTTTTCCTTCCAATATACCGCAGAGATATTCCTGTTCGCTGGGTCTGCCACATTGTTGAAATATATCACTGTTTCTCCATCTTCTGCTGCTCCAACAATGTCAGGTCTGCCATTACCGTCAATATCAGCTATTTCTATTTCATCCATGATATCTTTAGTAGCACCTGATGTTGCAATCACATCAATCCACATATAATCGATATATACATTTGCAGATGTTCTTGTCTCTATATACATTCTATCTACATAAAGTGTATCCTGTTCATCGCTTGCGTTATCAGTAGCATTTTTATTTGTATCGTTTACTCTGATGTATATGGTTGAAACCCCAAGAAGGGAGTTTTCAGGAAATGTGTATGTTTGACATGTATTTGGATCAGATGTTGCATTCACAGTAAGCATCTCAGTCCAGTTTGTTTTGTCTGTTGAGTAATAGAATGTGAAATTATCCTGTTCAGATGTATGATCACAGTATGCTTCAATGTTGAATGTCCAGGCATAACCCCTAGAAGTTAAAGGTATTGCCCATTCATGCAAAACCTGGTTAATCCCACTCTCATTTTTCTCCTTTATGGATTCACGCACATTATCACTCACCCATGTGTCTGTATACCGATTCAGCACATAACCAATTATTGAGTTCTCAGATGTCGCATTATCTTTATACAATGTGTAGCCATTATGATGGAATGATATATCCAAACTTGCTATTTCAAGAAATGTATCAACACCCTGCCCGTAAAGGTTAAATGTTTCTATATACTCCTTATCAGGGTTGTCAGGATCTTCCTTAGTAGTGTCAAAGAATGTGATTGTTGTGTTCGCCAATGGCTGACCATTTAATGCCCATTTAATAGATTCATTGCCAACATAATTAGAATCTGTTTTATACTGAACATGAAGTATTACACCAGTAATGGTTCCACTCATTCCTGTTATATTCCAGGAATCAAAAAACAATGTTTTGTTCCCACTCACATTATAGTATTCATCATCATTCAAAAGAACAGATTCAAGATCACTGCTTGTGTTATCCTGAGAGCCTTTTGCTGTTGGCTTTGCGACACCCCCCGTCATAGGCATCATTGTTATGTCTGTCCAATCACCATCATTAACATAAACATGCACGCCTGTGCTCTCATAAGATGGATTTAGCCATCCTCCTGTTTGCTTCATCGTACCAGCTATTATTTCAAGATCACCATCAAAATCTAAATCCGCTAACGCTACACTCCTAATTCTATATCTCTCACCACCATATGATGTGTTAACAAAATGTGCAAGCCAATCACTGCCATCAGGCTCAAGATTCTCAAACCATACAAGGTTTGCATCCCTGTCATCATCCATTCCTACTACAACATCGTTGTCCCCGTCGCCATCTATGTCACCAACAGCCAATGCTCTCGGCGCCTTCACAGTCCACCATTGTCCTGTAGGTGCACCTGATATCGTTGTCCTATCCCAGTATTCATCGCCACTGTACCAACAGACCTGACTCTCACCGCTGCTCCACCCCGACCCTTGAGAACCAATTGTTGCTATAATATCTATTGTAGATGCCCGCCCCTTTACCTTGACAAGCGTTGCAAGTATCCCGTATTCCTCATTATTATCATTAAAATATCTTATTAGGAGTACGTATGTGTTTGTTCCTTTCAGCCAGTTGTACTGATTTGGCTCAAGCAGATTAATGGAGAAGGTATAGAAATTGTTCCCATCATCTCTTTCATCCCATGATAAACTGGATATGTTGCTGTCAAAGAATAGTGCACTTAATGGAGGATCTGGTGCTGTTGGAGGGTCATCCAATTTCTTTTTAATATGCCATGTGCCCCTAAAATTATTGATTTCAACATCACCCATCGCGGTTTTAGGTGAACTTATATTATTTACATCCATTGTAACAATCTTCACATACATTTTCTCAGTAAAATTGAACTCATCACTAATTTCAAGGTCTGATAAATTGTTATCACTATTTGGATCCTTACATGTCACAATTTTTGGATAGTTCGGTACTGAGCCATCTGATTTGCACACATAGATTGTGTCCCATGTGATGAACACATGCCCAGCAGTATCCTTTATAGCAGCATAAACAAGATACTGTCCTGCTGTTGATGGTGCAGTACAGTTGTACTCATACATGTAATATTTAGAATTAGGTGTTGCAATATCATAGAATGCAGGCTCATCAAGTGGTCCTCCTTCAACATAGTTTTCATTTAATGGCTCATATTCTCTTGTCTGCGGCTCCAGTTTCTCAAAAGAGTTGTCATACAGCACAAAGCTGTTTTGGATTTTGATTTTCCTAAGCGTTAGGCTTCCAACCTGCATGTAAATTGTTTCACCCTGCAGAAAAACCCTTGTGCCAACCCTTGTGACAAGTCCTGTTTCATTATAAATATCGTATCCTGTTGCTCCCTCATCATCCTCCATTACCCAGCCAAAATAATCATGTATGTCTGTTAGATTTGCTGGCGTTGTCACAGTAATCTGAACATACCCTGTTGCAATGTTGCCATTGCTGTCAGTTGCATTAATCTGACATAGATATCTTCCTGCAGAGGTGCCCACAGATATTGTTAGAGACGATTTCTGGAAAATAACTCCATCAGTTGATGTCATATTATACGTGCTTTTCCCAACAGACGACAAATCAACTGTTACTGTTGAAACATCCTTGTCAGGATCAAGAATGTATGCGTATACTTTGAAAGTTGTGGCGCCGTCAGCAGGAACAGAGGATGGAACAGTGCAGGCAAAAGCAACAACAGGGGGGTTGTTACCAGAGACACCCTGAAGTGTTTTGTCAAATATTACCTCAGAGCCTTTTGTGTCAACAATGGTGACCCCCACAGTTGATGTTGAGCTTATAGAAAAAATTTTTGACCATGTTTCACCAACACTGAAACTGTCACCTATGGTTGCATAGTTATCCGCATCAGATATTTTGTATGATTTGCCACCAGCTAAACTGCCGTTAATGTAAACATAAATAGCCGTATCATCGTCTTCCAATGGTTCACCGCCAAGATGAGTGATGTTAACATATTGCCCGTTTACCTCTGCATTCAGGTCAACATATGCCCTCCCGGAAGGTGTGGGATAACTTAAAACCCATAGCATAACAACTGCAAACATGGTAATAGTTATCATAAGTATAAGGATAGAGCCCACAACCTCAGAAACCCCTTTCTCACTTTTCTTTATCTTCATAGAGTATTATATTCTTTTAGTTCTATTTATATATATCGATTTCCCCTAACCCCTAACCCCTGACTACTAACTACTAATATTTATATATGGTTAAATCCCTTATAAGTCCTGGTGAGTTTATGAGAAAAACAATATTAGTAGCGGCATTAGTGATTATTGTCCTGAGCCTAATAATTAGTTTAGCACCTAAATACAAAGCAGTAGAAATCAACGCAAAAGAAAGTATTGTTGAGAGTGATGAGGACATATATGTAACAGATGCAACCTACCCAATCCATGGGGATGTAACATTTAGGCAGAAAGGAAACGTTACTGTGAGCAACGGCGTATTGGATATTAGGAATGGGGCAACCCTACAGTTTATCCAAGCCAATTATGAAAAGGACAGGCATTTCATGACTTTAAATAATAACAGTAAACTTATAATGGAGAACAATGCAATGTTGACAGTAACACCAAAGCAACTTGATCCCTGGCTAAAGTTTGGTTTAACAATCAACAACTCAGAGTTATATATTAAAGACTCAAAAATCGCATTCCCGGGATGGATTACTATTACAAACAGCAATGT
>Ga0210056_1003621_pt1 | contig 12473 bp, 14 predicted proteins | sample CryGeyCG2014_080_2_FD_183965 | JGI IMG/M metagenome (GOLD analysis project Ga0210056, IMG submission 183965) | Groundwater microbial communities from aquifer - Crystal Geyser CG07_land_8/20/14_0.80 (SPAdes) (version 2) | ecosystem: Environmental > Aquatic > Deep subsurface > Groundwater | place...
CTTGATTCTGGAAACTCATACACGTAACCTGCCTTCAAGATGTTGGAAGCCAACTCCTTAGAGACCAGCGGCATAACAGCTCTTTCTTTTACAGTTAGATTCCGCAAGACCCGGACAATGCCTGCAATTTCTACACCTTGAGGGCAGTGATCGACACATGTAAAGCAGGTGGAGCAGAGCCAAAGGGCATCATCTGAAAGGAGCCTATCTTTGAGCCCGAGCTGCACCATCCTAGCTATTTTTCTTGGCCTGTAAAAATCGTTGAACCTTGAAATTGGACAGTCTGCAGTGCAGGTTCCGCATTGAAAGCATAGCATGAGTTTTTCTGCGCCAGGCATTTTGCTTATTTCATATTTGAATTTGGGATCCATTTCTTCGGCTTTTATTACGTTTGGAACGTATTCTTGGGTTTCGCTCACGCTTTGATTCCTCCTTTTAACGGGTTTGGTCCAAGTTTTTTTATCTGTTCAACCATTTCTTTCACCACTGTTGCAAATTTGTCTCCTTCACTTGCTGAAATCCACTCTAAACGCACACGTTCAGGTTCAATCCCGAACTGCTCTAGGACTCTTTTTAAGAGCTTAATTCTTCTTAGGGCTTTAAAATTTCCGCTAATGTAGTGGCAATCAGAAGGCAAGTGGCATCCAGCAACCAAAACTCCATCCGCACCATCCTTTAACGCTTCTAAGATGAAGGACGGATCTACTCTTCCACTACACATTACCCTCACAATCCTTATGTTTGGAGGATATAGAATTCGGCTTACGCCAGCTAAGTCTGCACCTGCATAAGCGCACCAGTTGCAGAGGAAACCGATCATTTTAGGTTCGAATTCTTCTTTTTCGCTCATGCTTCCGTCTCCTCAACTAAAGCGGCTTTGACTTGAACCATTATTTCATCTATTGTAAAATGTCCCATTGTTATGGCTTTGGTTGGACACGCTGTGCCGCATACGCCACATCCTTTGCATAGGGCTTCGATTACGTGTGCGACTCGTTTTTCTTCGGTTTGTTCTTTCATTTCAATCGCACTGTAGGGACACAGAGATTCACAAATTCTGCAACCACTACATAAATCTTCGTCTACGTTTGCTACGATTCCTTCCATTTCCAACGTTTTTTTCGAAAGTATCGTCGTGGCTCTTGCAGAGGCTGCACATGCTTGACTGATACTCTCGTCAATGTATTTCGGCGAATGCGTCATGCCGCATAAAAATATGCCGTCTGTGGCGAAGTCAACTGGACGGAGCTTCATGTGAGCTTCTAAGAAGAACCCGCCCTTTGTCAATGGTACTTTCAGCATTTCTGACAACCGTTTGTTGTCTGGGTTTGGAATCGTGGCTGCACTTAAAATCAAAAGGTCTGGTTCGATTTCAACTTCTGTTTTGATTACTGGCTCCCAGAATTTTATTTTGAGCTTGGCATTTTCGTTGGTAGCTTGCGGTTTTCTTTCATCGTCGTAATTTATGAATAATACTCCTTTTTCTGCGGCTTTGCGGTAGTAGACATCTAAACTGCTCGAACCTTTGCTGATAGTTGCGCCAGAAGTTTTTTGGCATTTCGGGTATTGCTGATTTTTCTTCGACAGTTCAGGCACAATTCCATTGCAGTTTTTAGGCTACTGCGAAAATCTCTGTATTCGCTGACTTTATCTTCTATTCTTTCAAGTGCCCATTCAATTTGGCGTGTCGGTATGAAGTATGTTCCGCAGGAAGCACATTTGAACAAGTCTACTTCATTTGTGACGTTTGCCGTGTTTCGGTTGTCCGTTAGCATATGGTATTCTTTTGTTAGTTTTATGGCTTCAGTTGGGCATTCATCTTGGCAGAAGGAACAGAAGGAACAGTGTCCATAATCAACCTTTATAAAGCGTTTTCCGTTGTCTTCCAAAACGTCAATAGCGTCTGAACTGCAGACTTGGGCACATGCACCACAGCCCATGCATTTTTCGCTATCGAACTCGTGTTTTCCTCTGAAACCTTCAGGAGTAGCCCAATAATCCTCCTTTTCCTCTAAAGTTGCCCCTAAGGCTCTTGCGACAGCCGTAACGATTGCTTGTGGTCTTGGTGGACAACCTGAAATGTAAAAGTTGACTGGAACTATCTGGTCCGGTGGTCCAACCATCGGATAGCCTTTATCGAAAATCTCTTTTGTAATGGCGCAGTTGCCAACAGCTACCACAAGCTTTGGTGGCTTAAGCTTTTCATAAGCTTTCTTCAGTTCTTCTCTTCCTTTAACGTTTATCCCGCCTGTTATTGCCAGAACATTTGCTTCTTCTGGTGTAAAAACAACTTCTACACCCAAATCAGCGAGTTTATAGCGTGGAACGAGACATTCCAATATTTGGACATCACATCCGTTGCATCCAGCGGACATGAATCGATAAATTGAAGTTTTTCCGCTCATGAATTTCCCTCCTACTTCAAAATTATCCTCCGTTTTTTGCCAGCTTTTGTATCCACAACTGTTAAGCGATCCGTACATGCAAAGCATGGGTCGATGCTTTCAATTATGATTCTAGCATTCTGAAGCAAATCTCCGCGAAGCATCTCAATTAATGTGAAGTCGTTTGCAAAGGAAGGCGTTCTGACTTTAACCCTCTCTGGAATGTTTGTTCCGTTTGATTTAATGTAGTAGACAAGTTCCCCGCGTGGAGCCTCAGCTCTTCCAACCTCTTCCTTCTCCAGTGGTTCTCCAGGTTTTATCGCAATCTCTCCGGTTGGAAGATTGTCTAAGGACTCTTCAATTATTTTTATACTTTGAAGGGTTTCTCTGGCTCTAACAAGTGATTTGGCACGCACATCACCCTCTTCTTCTGTTATTACTTCAAAGTCCAGTTCTCCATAGGCAGCATATGGATCGTCCTTGCGAACGTCGCTGTTTATTCCTGAACCACGAAGTGTTGGACCTACTGCGCCTAGATCTAAGGCTTTGTTTTTAGGCAGTATGCCTACTCCTTTAGTTTTCTTTGCGATATTTCCATTCTCATCTAAGAGTGCCAGTAGGTAGTTTGAGAGGGCTTTCATGTTGTCCATTACTTTTCGGATTTTCTCTGCTTTTTGTGGAGTTATGTCTCTTCTAACGCCGCCGATTGTGTTTATAAGATAGTTTATCCTGTTTCCAGTCAAATATTCCAGTAAGTCTTGTATTTGTTCGCGTTCTCCCATGATTTTCATAAATGCATTATTCTCGTGCAAACTGTGGGCGACAACGCCGAACCACAGGTAATGGCTGTGCAGCCTCTCTATTTCCATGTAGATACATCTCAAGTATCTAGCGCGGTCCGGAACAGTTACGTCTACTACTGCTTCTGCTGTTTGGGCATAGCAAAGTGTATGCACTCCCGAACAGATTCCACAGATACGTTCGGCAAGTGCAAGATTCTGCATGTAAGTCTTTGTAGTGAACAGTTTCTCTATGCCACGATGCACATACCCTAGCTCGATATTAGCGTCAATTATTTTGTTGTTTTCCACAACCAACTCGAAGCGTTCAGGTTCTACTAGTTGCGGACGATACGGTCCAATCTGAACTATTTCAGGCATTCTACATCGCCTCCATCTTTTGAGCCAACTGTACAACTGGGCCCTTATGGAATTCAAGATGCAAATCTTTTGATGGAACCCCGAATGATATTGCCATCAGTTCCATCAGGTTAATGCATGGAATCCTGTATTGCACACCATACTGTTTGAGCATTATTTGACCTATTTCGAACTGTATTTGGCAAGCTGGGCATGACAATACTACGGCATCGACTCCGGCTTCTTTTATGCGTCTCAACTTTAGAAGCAGCCTCTGTTTTAGTGAAAATTCCTCGTCTGCTTGCATGCTTGGGTACCCGCAACATAAACGCTCAATTCCATAATCAACAATTTCAACCCCCGTCACCCGGGTTAATTCTTTCATCATGTTCGGTTTCCGGTTGATGTCTCCTCCTTCTGGTTCGCGGTACATATGGCATCCGTAGTGGAGAGCCACTCGGATTCGCTGAGGCTTAACTACATGTTGTTTGATTTTGTCAACACCTATGTCTTCGTAAAGAACCTCAACGGCATGTTTGACTTTGACTTTTCCAGCGTATTCCTTGCCATAACGTTTCAGAACCTCATTTATTTTGTGCAGTTCCTCCGGTTCATGTTTTAGAACCTCATTAGTTTCAACTAAGGTTTCGTAGCAACCATTACACAATGTCATCAGGTCTAGTCCAAGTTCCTCTGCTAATGCTAGATTTCTCGCCGACACTGCCAGCCAAGCGGTTTTATCCAATAGCCTGGAGATTACTGGTTCTGGACAGCATGAATAGCCCAAAAGATCAACTGCTTCTAGTCCTATTTTTTCAAAAACTTTCTTTGAGGCTATTTCAATGCTTGGAATTCGCATTGGAATTTGGCAACCGAGGAAAGATGCATATCTAACCATTCTTCACAATCCTCCATCACTTATGTCGCAGTCGTTTCTTCTTCCAATCAAAACCAGCCTTCTTAGCCAAGCTTGTATCCTTCATGATCCCGTGAAACTCTTGCATTGCTTTCTCATCCGTAAAAGCAAAAGGTGGAGTCTTAGACAAGCCTGCTTCTTCACGTTTTTTCTGCATAAATGCGGATATTGGAGCCACGCAGCTGGTTGATATTAACGCTTCAGCCACAGGTCTCGCTTGCTTCGGAAGCTCACCTTCTAGTGGTCTCCTCAGTGGTCGCTTGTCATCTGGCCAATCCTTTGTCAATATCAAATACTGTGGCTTAGGATGATTCACAAGTTTTATTCCGAAAAGTTCAGCAATTTCTCGTTCAATGAAGTTCGCCGCAGGGATTACGTCTACAATGGATTCTAGTGTGTTGTCTTCTTTGCGTTTCTCAGTCCTCAGCGTTACAACGGCTCCATCTACATGGAAGTGGTATAAGAATTCGAAATCCAAGCCATGGTCGACAACGGAAATCGTCATAAAACGGAGCGTTTGATACTGCCTTTTCATAGCGTTGACGACTTTTCTAAGAGCCTTTAGTTTTAATCTGACGAAAACTCTTCGCTGACGGGGTCTCGATGCTTCAATCAGATCTTCACCCAGTTCCTGCTTCAGATAAGCTATTATCTCATTCTCTGAGATCGTCACGTTAACACCTCTATGTAGTGTTTCTTATTAAATTCCCACGCCTCTTCTCTGGTCGCAATTCGTATGGCTTGTGGAGAACAAAACTTAGCACATTGCGGGTCTCCATCGCAGAAGTCGCATTTCATTGAAATTTTGTAGTCTTCGTTGAACCAAGGCACAGAAAGAGGACAAACAAATGTGCAGGTCTTGCATCCAATGCATGTTATAGGGTTTATTCGCACTAACCCTGTTTCTTCGTCTTTAACTGCTGCTTCATTTGGGCACGCAGCAACACAGACAGGTTCATCACAGTGTTGGCAGTAAATCGCTTCAAATTCAGCGTTTTTCTCGTCAAACTGCACGTGCATATGGGCTTTTTCAAGGTTAAAATGTTTGAAATGGTAAAAGACACAGGCGATTTCACAGTAGCGGCATCCAGTGCATCGTGTAGGGTCATAGAGCAGCACTTTCTGATGGGCAGCCGATGTTTTTGACATAGACTTCACTTAACCTTAACTCAAAGAGAAACAATAAGAAAAAGAAAAGAATATTTAATCCTTTCCTTATTGTTATTCATCAACTTTCTTATTTTCAATAAGCATTCAACAAACAAAGCTTAATATATAATCAGAATATTTCAATTAATTATAAAATGAAATGGTTACATTACTGAACCTAAAGTCTCGTAACTGTTGAAGGTGAAGAATCTGGAAAAACTTGACGAAACTGACAGAAAGATTATTTCTTTGCTTGTGGAAAATCCCGACATCTCACAGAGTGCAATCGCGCGTCAATTAGAAATGTCTCAGCCTGCAATCTATGCTAGAATGAAACGATTAAGAAACAATGGAACAATAGCTCATGTAGTCGGTATAAACTTGAAGAATGTGAAGTTTTACATAGCAAAGGTGGAAATGACTGCTAAAGATCCGTGGAAAGTTTTGGACTTTTTCAAGAATTGCCCAATGTACCTGAATGGACTAATCACTTCTGGAAGACACAACTTATGTCTGTTCTTCGTAAGCGAAAAGCTACAAGCAATAGAATCTTGCATTAATCATCATATAAGAAGAAATCCGAACGTTGTTGATGTGGAATTCAACGTAGTCATAACACCAGCAAAAGACTTGATAGCTCCCGTAAAACTATGGAATGAAAAGGGAGCCAAATCCCCTTGTGGAAAACGTTGCACTGAGCAGCCCTGCTATCCTTCTGAAAAATGTTTAGGATGCCCCGCTACAATCTTCTACAAAGGAACCCTTTTCTAAACCAAAAATATGTCCTTATGATTGATACGGCACACTTTCAAGCCAAACCATGGGCGGGTTTATTTTCTACAGTATGTTAACGTCGAAATGTGCATGTTGAAAACTTCGGCGTGAGCCAACACCAAAACTGCTTTCAAAATCTACCGATTGCGTAAAATCAACACACTACGTTAATGCTTTTATAACCTCACAATTTCGTTACATAAAAGAGTAGACGTGCAACGCACGTTAGAAAAAAGGGGAAAGCTAGATGTTGATTATTCTTTCGTAATCGAGGACCAAGTCTATTATTTCGCCGTACCTCAAGACTTTGATTTCTGGATGAATCAGTTTCTTTAAGCCTCGCAGTTCAACGTCTTTTTTGGCTACGAAGACATGTGCACCGCGTTTTATTGCTTCGGCTACCGTGCCCTTTCCATTTTTTCCTTTGCATCCGAAGTAAACCGCGTCTTGCAGAAGACAGATACCAATTTCACTGTCCGTGTGTTCTAAAGCAAGCTTTATACTCGTTGGTTCCATGTCTGTCACAAAATAGAGGATCTTAGCCATAAAACATCACCTAAAATGTTAGTGTAGCATCAGCCTCAGCCATTGTGTTAAGGATCTCGCTGTGTTCTTCCACCTTGACACCGTCCACTAAATCCGCTTGGGTCAGTCCACGCGTTTCTAGCGAGTCTTTGTCTATGAGTACTGGAATTTCTGTTTCCTTCAAGAAATCTAGATGGTGTTTGTAAAGCATCATGTCAGTTTCTTTTAGGAACGCGTATACGCTGTCTCCTATGGAAACGACTTTTGTTTCGGATGCGCTGACTGCAACGGCCACGCGTAAACCTTCAGCTGGATATAGCGAGCCGTGCGGGGGTTTCCTCAATATGACAACGATTTTTTTGGACATACTTCTTCCCTTCCTTTAAGAGATTACCAGAACTCTGTCGGATTCTTCCACGATGTCTGCAATATCGGGTGTTCCAGCTCTCTTAGCGCCCTCGATGAAGGCTTTTGTTCCTCCCACAAGCATACCTCTTACAAGCATACACAGTGTGCATAAACGGACTTCTGCCCCTCTTGCTATCAACTCTCTAAATTGTTCTTCAATGTTGGTCACGCCTGGAACCTTCTTTTGCCCTATTTTAACACAGTTAACCGCATCCATATAGCAGAAAATCTTAACATTCATGCCTTTCTCCAAAGCTGCTTTCGCTAGCTCAATTGTTGTTTCTGGACTCTCAGACTGGTAAGGCCCTGAAAAAAAGAGAAAGCCTATTGTCGACATGCTATCCCCTCATGAACATAATGTATGCCGCTACCCAGCATCCTAGGACTATGAATATTCCACCAAGTATACTGCTTAGCGCCAGTTGAGGTACGCCGCTTAATATATGTCCAATGTTGCACGCTGTTCCGATGACAGCACCTATACCCATCAATACCCCACCGACAAACTGTTGTAACAGCCGCTTCGCATCTGGAGCCCTAAACTTGAACTCACCAGCAATGACAGCAGCAACAGCAGCACCTATTACTACGCCAATCACTAGGAACGTGAACCAGTTTAGCATCCCGGATCCCAATCTGGGAAGCTTACCAGTTAGTAAGGCATCCAGAAAACCGAACCATCCGCCGGAAATTCCCAAAGCATAATTTTGGAAAGTGTAGAAGGCTATTATGCCAATGATCCCCACAATGATGCCAGTGATCCACCAGTTCCAGCCTGTTTTGAAGATTTTTTCGTACAGTGTCCCTTCCGCTTTAGTTTCTTCGCTGCCACGTTTCCATACTAGAACAGCCAGTATGACAACAGCTATTATCACTACAAGAATCCATGGATTTAAACCGAAGATATTGGCTAATGTTAGATTTGCATTTCCAACATAAGGTCCAGCGTTATCTGTAGTTATCGCCTTCAAAGCGCCTTCGGTGGGTTGCAGATATGATGTCAAATCCTTCAAAGCGCCGCCCTTCGTTACCAAGCCACCGATCATGAAACCGAGCAAAGCAACGAAAGATCCCATCATGCCCTCTCCAACTCTATAGGTGGTTCCACTCGCACAACCCGCAGCTAAAACCATGCCAATGCCAAAGATGAAGCCACCGACAATCATTGCGCCCCAGTACAATGTCTTTGGACTTAGTTGGATGTATCCCATTGTTGCCATGATGTGGAAACCGATCATCTGAACAACTATTGCCATTGCAACCGCCTTGAGCAGCGTGTATTCCTTCATCAATATGATGTCCCTGAATGCTGAGTTCATACAGAAACGTCCTCGTTGCAATACGAAACCGAAGATTATACCGATTACTAGCCCAGCAAGCATTAGCGATGCATCTGTCAAGTTTGTGACCTCTCTACTTTATTTTTATCAGTATTCTCCATTCGCCGGTCCCTGTTTTCTCGGTTTTCAGAATCTCATGTCCCATCTTCTCAATTGATCGCGGCATTCGTTCCGCAGATAGTGGATAGTCGAGAAGTACCTCTAGTATTTCACCTGATTTCATCTTCTTCACTTTCTTCTGAGTCTTCACGTCTGGGTATGGACATACTTCTCCTCTAACATCCAAGGTTTCAGTTGGTTTCACATCTGAATTCATCTTTCAACATTCTCCTTTTCCTTTTGAGACTATGCTTTGAAAAGAACGCGTTTTTAAGCTTTTTGAAAGTAAGCATCTCAAGTATATGTTAGATGTAACGCAAACGTACTTCACATGTGACGCAAACATTCAAGAAGAGTTGTGGGAAAAATTATTTAGAAACGGTAGTTATACCCATAGACATTGACAAACTGGTCAAGATATGATTTTCAGAAAACTCTCGTTTTCGTTATTTTTGTCATGTGGGAAGCTGCTTCCATTCCAAAAGCCAACTATTCATGATCGGAAAAAACAAGTTTTTAAATAGCCTTAACTAGCAGAGAGTCGAGTTTACCCCATTTAGAATGAAGAGATGAATGTGGTGCGTGTAAGAATCAGAATTACCGGCATAGTTCAAGGTGTGGGTTTTCGCCCATTCGTTTATCGTATCGCTGTGAAAAACGATTTAGACGGCTATGTTAGAAACAGAGGTGATGCAGGAGTAGAAATACATTTAGAAGGCAGAGAAGAGAACATCAGAAAGTTCTTGAGGGATTTGAAAGAGAAGAAACCTCCTTTAGCACAGATTTATGAAATAATCACATTGCCTTTGAAAGGAAAAAACAAGTATGAAGCTTTTACAATCTTAAAAAGTTCTGAGGAAGCTGAGCTTTCAGGCTCTGTCATCCCACCTGACATAGCCATCTGTGACGAATGCTTAAAAGAGCTTAGAGACCGAGAAAATCCGAGATATGAATACTTCTTCATCACCTGCACAAACTGTGGTCCAAGATACACGATTATTGAACGACTTCCATACGACCGAGAAAACACAACCATGCAGCGCTTTCCAATGTGTAATTTCTGTAAAAGCGAATACACAAACCCTTTGAACAGACGATTCCACGCACAAACAGTTGCTTGCACAAACTGTGGTCCAAAAGCATACTTGACAAATAAGGAAGGCGAATTAATAGAGAATGAAGACCCTATACGAGAGGCTGGAAGACTTCTTTCAGAAGGCTTCATTGTCGCCATCAAAGGATACGGCGGCTTCCATGTTGCCACTGCAACAACTATAGATAATCCTTTAATCAGGCTTAGAAAGATTAAACATAGAAGGCAGAAGCCATTTGCGATTATGGCTAAAAGTTTAGAAGCCACAAAACCTTTTGCACAAGTAAGCGTGAAAGAAAGTGAACGTCTAACATCATACACGCGTCCAATAGTGCTTTTGAACAAAAGTGAAGACTACTATCTGTCAGATTTGATTGCTCCGCACCTGCACAATATAGGTGTTATGCTTCCTTACACTGGTCTGCATTACATGCTCTTCGATGAAGTGGATGAGCCAGCTTTTGTGATGACGAGTGCTAATCCTCCGAACCAGCCGATAATAAAGAATGATAAAGAAGCCTTAAGGAGGCTAGGAGATACTGTGGACTACTTTTTGTTTCATGACAGACAAATTGCTCACAGATGCGACGACTCAGTTATCCGCTTGCATGATAGTCGCCAAGTATTCTTGAGGCGTTCAAGGGGATACGCACCAGCGCCCGTAATGTTGAGAGAGAAAGCTGAACGTTGCACGGTGGGGTTAGGTGGAGAACTAAACAACACCGGATGTGTTTTGCTAGGGAATAAGGCGTTTATTTCTCAGCATATAGGCGATGTGGAAAACGTTGAAACACGAGATTTTCTGGAAAACTCAACCAAACACTTGATTCGTCTAACGAATAGCAAGGTTGAAGCGGTTGCGTGTGATCTTCATCCAAAATTCACAACTACAAAGCTTGCCCACGATCTTGCTGAGGAAAATGGTTGGCAATTAATCCAAGTTCAGCATCATTATGCACATGTTGCTGCCTTGATGGCAGAGCATAACGTAAAAGAAATTGTTGGTGTTTGCTGTGATGGATACGGATATGGCTTAGACGGTGAAGCTTGGGGCGGTGAAATTTTGTTCTGCACTCAAGATTTTTCCGATTTTGAACGTTTAGCTCATCTTCAAAAGCAGCCGCTAATTGGCGGAGACTTGGCGACACGTTACCCGTTGAGAGTTGCAGCGGGAATATTGCATGAAAAAGTGGATGTACAAAGATGGCTTCTACAGGAACAGTATTTTCCGCATGGTGAAAAAGAAGTGGAGATAATTATTCATCAGCTTGAGAAGAGAAGCAAAATAATTGAAACATCCAGTTGTGGAAGGGTGTTGGATGCGGTTGCAGCCGTTTTAGGCATATGCTATGAACGTACTTATGAGGGCGAACCAGCCATGAAGCTGGAATCCACGGCAATCAAAGGCAAAGATGCCCTAAAACTTGAGCCTGTAATAAATGATAACGTTTTAGACACTACTCAGTTGCTTCTAGAAATATTTGAAAACAGAGAAAAACATTCCAAGGCTGATTTGGCGTATTCTGCTCACGCATACTTAGGTAAGGGCTTAGCCACGTTGGCGATTGAGAAAGCGTTAGAAAAAGGCGTCAAAACAGTAGGTTTTTCAGGCGGAGTTGCATGCAACGAAATTTTAGTTTCTGTTATGCGGAGGGTTGTTGAAGCTTCTGGTTTAGAGTTTATGGTTCATGAGGCTGTTCCGCCGGGTGATGGTGGCTTGTCTTTTGGACAGGCTGTTGTGGCTGGTTTTTCGCAGTTTTGAGCGTAATGGATTTATCTGTGTGCTCGTTCACGTAAGTGTGATACTAATGTGCTTGGCAATTCCAGCAAAGGTTGTAAATATTAAGGGTGACGGTGCCCGAGTGGATTTTGGTGAGGGCGTTTTGAGAGAGGTGAATGTGATGCTTGTGGATGCTAAAGTGGGGGATTATGTTTTGGTTCATGCGGGTTACGCGATTGAAGTTTTGAGTGAAGAAGAAGCTTTGGAGACTTTGCGTTTGTGGAATGAAATTTTAGACGCGGCAGAGGCATAGGCTGATGGTTGAAAGTTTAAGGTTTAGGAATGCGGCTTTAGCGAAACGTGTTGCTGAAAAAATACGTAGGCTTGCATCGAAACAAGAGACGGTTAAGATTTGTCATGTTTGTGGTACTCATGAGTGGACTATTACTCATTTTGGGTTGCGCAGTCTCTTGCCTGCTAGTGTGGAGGTTATAGCTGGACCGGGATGTCCAGTTTGCATTGTACCCGCGTCAGAGTTTGACGAGGCTATACAGTTAACCTTGAAAGGCAAGGTTGTAGCATGTTTCGGTGATGTATTGCGTGTTCCAGGCTCGAAAATGTCTCTTCTAGACGCTAAAGCCGAAGGTGCAGATGTTCGTGTGGTTTATGGTGTGGGTGACGCGGTTAAAATGGCTGAAAAGGAAAGGGATAACGAGTTTGTTTTTTTCGCTGTTGGTTTTGAAACGACAGCGCCTTCTACAGCTGTTGAGGTTGTTAAGAAGCCGCCTGAAAACATTAGTTTTCTGGTTTCTCATCGTTTGATTCCTCCAGCCATGAAGCTTTTGGTGGAGATGAAAGATTTGAGCTTGAACGGTTTTGTTGCGCCAGGTCATGTTAGCACTATTATTGGGGTTAAGCCTTACAGG
>Ga0210056_1003625_pt1 | contig 12461 bp, 12 predicted proteins | sample CryGeyCG2014_080_2_FD_183965 | JGI IMG/M metagenome (GOLD analysis project Ga0210056, IMG submission 183965) | Groundwater microbial communities from aquifer - Crystal Geyser CG07_land_8/20/14_0.80 (SPAdes) (version 2) | ecosystem: Environmental > Aquatic > Deep subsurface > Groundwater | place...
TCTCCAAGGAATTATAGGCATATTACAATTTGAAATTTTAAATTTAAAATTTTAAATTTGAGCCGACCTTTGAAATTTTTATTTATATTTTTTCCAATTTATTTTTGGTCTTGGTTCTGTGCTGACTTTTGTTCCGATAGGCTTTTTCATTATCAAGAGATATTTAAACCCCCGTAGAAAAAAGTTAAACTTTTTTGCCCGATAATGCCAAACTCCTGTATGAGAACTCTGCCCTCTCCTTGCTACAGAAATAACATCTATGGGTTCGAAATATTTTTCAAGCATACTGTATACTTTGAATCCAACAGGAGTAAATTTTCTTTTTACCCATTGATCTCCTATCAACCAACCTATAACTTTTCCAGGCTTTAAAATTCTATTAATCTCTTTCGCCACTTTTTCTAATTCGATATAGAAATTTTCATCTTCAGCTGAAATTTTTCCAATATCTGCCGGATCATTGGAATAATTTACATTATCTCCGTAAGGAGAATCTATAAAAACCATATCTACCGAATTATTATCTAAAGGCATTTTCCGAGAATCATTATATTTCACTTTAGGATGTTGGGGATTAACATCATATCCGACTGCCTTTCGTCCCTCCTCTTCGCAAACATCTATGGTTGTACCACTTCCAGCCATTGGGTCAACAACTAAATCACCTGGTTTAGTATATCTTTGGACTAAATTATAAATTATAAAAGCAGGAGTAACGCCTTGAAATCTATAATTCCCTTTTGGTTTCTTTCCATAGCTTTGCCTCGGATAATCCCAAAGAGTGGTAGTTTCTATGAAAGGTTTTTCATTTTCAACACCCTTAAGGGGTGGCATCACTTTTGGAAGATTAATTTTATTATTTAATTTTTTATTCATTTTTTATTAAATTTTTTAAATCCTCAATAAATTTATCAAACATTTTAACTTTTTCACTTTCTTCAACTTCAATCTCACTCATTACATAACTTCCGTCAGTATCAACTTCAACAATAGCCCGACCCTTCTTAGTTGGTTTTCTGAATCTAAGCGTTCCATCTTCATCTGGAGTTATGAAAAGCATTTTTACATCTTTTGTTACAGGGTCCTGCGATAACTTAATCTTCCAATATCCCGTTTGAGCAATTCTTTCTCGAAGAGTAACTTTGCTAGAAATTCCAGCTATAACTTTTAAATTTGTAGGATTATATACAATAATATCGACATCAGGTAGATGAGCGCCGAATTCTCCGTAATCTACCAAGAGATTCCTTTTAACCTGACTTAATTCTTTAGGAAGATTAGTGCTGTTTGTTCGTTCAAGGGTATTGCCTTCTACAAGCTTAAGTCCTAAACTTTCTACTTCATCTTTAATAATATACATTATTAACTTTTCCAAATTTTTTCCCTTAAAAGCGCGCCACGATTGCTCGTGATCTTTATCAGGAGTTGGAGCTTTGGTCCAATCCATTTTATGAGCTTCTTTTGCCTCCCTTAATAATTCAGAAATATGTTTGTATGCTTTGGCTCCAAACTTTTTCTTCTTTTCTTCATAAAGTTTTATTAAATCTTCAAAAGTCATCGCTTTTACTCATCTTTGAAAATTTTTAAATATTTATCAATCACATTGCAAATTTCCAAATCAAATTAAAATTTTCTTTCTTTCTATCCCTTTTTTTCTTATATCCTGAATTTTGTAAAAGGTATATTGTTTCATCATAATTAAGGTTCTATAATTTATTGCTTCGTTAGTAAAAGGTCTTTTTGCTCCATTCCAACTTTTTCTTTCCTGGTAAATTCTCTTAAGTTCTTTTTCTATTTCTTTGTTTATCATATTATTTTGAAACCTTTACTTTGGCAGGACGTAATAACCTGCCATTTATTTTATATCCTTTTTGGATTTCTTCAATAACTGTTCCGGGTTGACAATCTTTTTTTTCAACTTCTTCTACTATTTCGTGGAGATTCGGGTCAAACCTCTCCCCTACTGTTTTTATTTCTTCAAGTCCTTGATTTTTAAAAAAATCTTGTAACTGGGTCTTTATCTGTAAAATTCCTTTTATATTTTTGTCATTTTTTAAATTCTCTGGCAAATTTTTCTCAGCTATTTCAAAATTATCCAGAATTGGCAAAATTTTCAAAATTATCCCCACATCGGCATATTTGATTAATTCATCAATCCTTTCTATTTCATCTTTTTTATAATTTAATAAATCCGCTCTGGCTCGCTGCCAACCTGCCAGATATTCAGATTTTAACTTTTCACATTCCTCAAGTTTTTTCTTTAATTCCTCAATATTTAATTCTTTTTTCGTCTCTCCTTTCTTTTCCTTTTCTTCCATAGTTTCTTCTATTAATAATTATACACCTGTATATTTATTAATATTCTTGCTTTCTAAAATTTTTCCATTAGCTCGGTTAAAGAATTTATCAAGCTAATGTTTTTATTGTAATCCATTCTTTTGGGTCCCAAAAGAGAAATCATCCCTTGTTCGTCATCCAGCAAATAACATTTAGAAGCTATTATACTAAAATCTCGGCTGTTTTTAAAGGGATTTTCTTTACCAATATAAATTTTAATTCCTGAATTGAGTTTCAAAGTTTCAATGTTTCCCTCAAGATTTTCTAAAAGTTTTGTAAAGTTAATAATACATTCTTTTTCCCTAAATTCCGGTTCTTTTAAAATCTCCTCCCAGCCCTCTTTCCAGAAAATTTTTTCTTTTTCAAAATAACTTAAAGCCAAAGCGCCGGAAAAGTGAGCTAAATTTTTAGTTAATTCCTGAATAAATTTAATATCCTCCCCTATTTCATTTTTAAACCAATCCTCTACTTCAAAGGAGCTTAGCTCCTTTTCCACAAGCTCCTTTTCCAATAGTCTGTCTACAAAAAATCGATAGCCCTTATCAGTGGGGACTCGGCCAGCTGAAGTATGGGGTTGATATAAAAAACCTTTATCAGTCAGTTTTTGCATCTCAATTCTAATCGTGGCCGGGCAAATACCAAAATCATGCTTCTTTTCAAGTAATTGAGAACTGACCGGCTGAGCCGAACCAATATATTCTTGAATTATAGTATTTAAAATTTGCTCCTGTCTTTCAGTTATCTTCATACTTCCATTATACACAACCAAAATTAGCAGTCAAGACCCCCGAGTGATAATAACAGAGTTGCATATTAAATTAAAGTTTCATTTTCCAAGGTTCTACCTTGGAATTGTCAAATTACAAATAATCAGTACCCGACACTGATTTTGAATAAAAATGAGGTCATGGTAAAATATTTTAATGGCTAAGATAAACAAAGCGATAATATTTTTATTAGTGATTTTAGCTATAGCTGCTTTTTTTAGATTGTGGCAGTTGGATTCTATCCCGCCAGGACTCTATCCTGATGTGGCAATCAATGGAAATGAAGCTATCTCCAGCCCTGGGAAAATATTTTATCCAGAAAACAACGGTCGAGAAGGTCTTTTCATAAATTTAATTGCTTTATCTTTTTCTATTTTTGGCGTTACCATTTGGTCCTTAAAAATTGTTCCAGCTATTATCGGAATCCTAACTGTTTTTGGCTTATATTTATTAACTAAAGAATTATTTCTTAAATCAAGCGAGAAGGGTTCTCGCTACATTGCTTTGCTTTCGAGTTTTTTTCTGGCTGTTTCTTTTTGGCATACTAATTTTAGCCGCATCGGTTTTCGAGCCATCTTACTGCCTTTTATTTTAGTTTTTGCTTTTTATTTTTTATTTAGGGGCTTCCGTGAAAAAAAACTACAACCCACCCACCGTCCTCCCAGTCTTCAGCTGGGCCCTGTTTCCTATCTTGTAATCTCTGGCCTATTTTTTGGCTTAGGTTTTTATACTTACATTTCCTATCGATTCATTATCTTATTGCTTCCCTTAGTGTTAATTACTTTTTGGTTTGCTTACAAAAGACAAAATCTCCAAAAGCAATTTATACTTCATACTTCATACCTCCTACTTCTTATCTTCATCGTTGCCTTACCCATTGCCATTTATTTCCTCCAAAATCCTCAAGACTTTGTTGGCCGAGCCACTCCAATTTCGATTTTTGCCACCGAAAATCCAATAAAGGAATTTGGAAAATCCTTAATTTTGCATTTAGGAATGTTCAATTTTTATGGCGACCCCAATTGGCGCCACAATTTCGCTGGCTCGCCAATGCTTTTATGGCCAATCGGGATTTTATTTTTAATTGGTTTGTTTTATTCTCTTAGAAGTATCGTGCTACAGAGCAAGAGACTAAATGAAACCGTGATTTTTTTATTTTTGGTATTATGGTTGTTAATAATGTTGTTACCTGGAATTTTAACTTACGAAGGAATTCCGCATGCTTTAAGAACCATTGGAGTAATTCCTGTAGTCTATATTTTTGCTGGCCTGGGAGGATGGGAAATATATCAATGGTTCAATAAAAATGTTAAAGATAAAAAATTATTAATCGCAACTTCTATTATCTTTCTATTGATGGTGGGTTTTCTTCAATTTGATAAATATTTTATTAAATGGGCTGCTCGGCCCGAAGTGGAAGGAGCTTTCTCCAAAGACTATCTCGAAATTGGCAATTACCTCAATTCTCTACCTCCAGAAACACCAAAATATGTAATTGTTAATGTGCCAGGAGTGCCAGTCCCCTATCCTGATGGAATTCCCATACCAGCTCAAACTGTAATGTTTATTGAAAATATAAAATATGGTCAGCCCCGAGCTATTTATTTATTGCCAGAAAATTTGGACCAAATTGAAATAAATACAAAAACCACCATTATTGTGCCAATGAGATATGATCAAAATTTATTTAATGAATTTTCACAAAAATTTCCTCAAGGAAAATCACAAAAAGAAAATGCTATTTGGTTTTACAAAATAAATTTTTAAAAACAATGAAAAAAATTTTAAAAATTTTAAAACATCCTCTAACCTGGATAATTTTTCTTGGATTCTCCCTTAGATTTTACGGAGTGAAAAATTTCCCTGTTTTACACGATGAAATCATAAGTATTTTGGATGGAGTAAACAAAACTAAAGAATCCTTGCTTCACTTTTTTTATATTGCTCCTTTAGAAAATTCTCTAGGTATAATGCCTCTTTATTTTTGGATAGAACGCTTATTTACTGATATGATAGGCCAAAATAATTGGGGACTAAGACTGTTTCCTTTATTAACGGGAATATTAACTATTTTTTTGGCCTATTATGTAATTAAAAAAAGATTTAATAAAAGTATCGCAATTTTAGCATCTTTTATTGTGGCCATTTTTGATATATTCGTATGGGTAACCTCAAAAGCTCAATTTTTTGAAGTCATTCTGGTGCCATTAAGTTTTCTAATTTTCTTTTATTTAACCTCTGAAAATAAAAATAAATTTTACTGGGTCTCTTTATTTTTCACATTAATGCTCTTTACTTATTTTGGAAAAGGGCTATTTTTGATATTTTGCTTTTTTATTTGGTACGCTGTTTGTAAAATATTTGATTTGAGCCAGCTCAAAGTAAGATGGACTGAGATTATTTCAACAACTAAAAAAGAGTTATTACAATTTTCGAGTTTTTTTCTCATTCCTCTAACTTGGATAATTTCTGCCCATTTTATGGTATTTTCAAGGGGACCAATTTATAATGTAACAGGATTAGGTGAAATCAATAGCATTTGGAAAATGCTATATCTAACAACTTTTGGTTACGGTATTCAGGCTAAACAATTTTTAGTAGGTTCACCAAGAGATGCTTTTTTAGTTTTCGACAATATTCACGTTTGGCCAGTAACAGGTCTTCTTTTCATTCCTTTTCTTTTTGGATTGGGCATCCTATTCAATAAAATTATCCTTGACTGGAAAAGAAAAGAAATTTCCTTATTTAAAAGAGATAGTTTCCTCTTAATTTTTGGTTTGGTTCCCTTCTTCTTCTTAATTTTTAGAGGAATAATCAGCGAAAGATTTCATCTCTTGTATTTCTTGCCTTTTGTAATTATCTCATCAATGGGCTTACACCAAATACCATCTCTTTTTGAAAATAATAGAAAAAAAATTTTGTATCCTGCCTTTTTGCTAATTTTAGGACTCTATGGCTCGTATATTAGTTCCTGGAAAAACTGGTATTACTTCGTTTTCAATTGGAATCTTTTCTATAAATTAAGCGGTTTCATCGTTTTTTTAATCATCGTCTATTTTGGGGTAGAATTTTTTGCTAAAATCAATAAAAAGATATTTGTTAGAAGTTTTATCGGAGGATTTTTATTAATTTTATTAACAATTAATTTTTTCTTTGGTCCCTTAATTTGGGGTAAAAAAGCAGCCTGGAATCCGGCAGCCGATAATAAATTAGCTCCTGCTCCCGACTACTATCTGGAAGGCGATGAAGAGAGTGTGATTAATTTTGCTTTAGAAAAAAATAAACCCGATATTTGTTATAAACTTCCTGAAGTGTGGAAGAAAATATGTTTAAATCGTTTTAAATGAATAAATAAATTAAAATTTTTAAATTATGTCTAATCGTACACCGAGTCCCTCTCCTCTGGAGGAAGAGGCGGAGGTAAAGATGAGGACGGAGTCCTCATCGACTACTAATATTATTGCTGTTGGCCTTCTAATTTTTGTTTTTCTGGTAGCAGTTTTTAGCATGAAAGATGATTCTCTAACCATGGATGAAGTGGCTCATTTACCAGCCGGCTATTCTTATTTAACCCAGAAAGATATGCGATTGAATCCAGAGCATCCGCCTTTGCTGAAAGATTTAGCTGCTCTGCCTTTGCTTTTTATAAAGGGAATTCATTTCCCTTCCGAAATAAAAGATTGGAAAGAAGATGTTAATGGCCAATGGGGATTTGGCTATCAGTTTCTTTATCATTCAGGAAACCCAGCAGACCAGATGATATTTTGGGGAAGAATCCCGATGATTTTGATTTTAATTTTGCTCGGCTTTTATATTTTTAAATGGGCAAAAGAATTATTCGGCAATAAAGCGGCTTTACTTTCATTATTTTTATTTTCTTTTTCGCCAACTTTCATAGCTCATGGAAGATTGGTTACCACCGATGTTGGAGCAGCAGCTGGAATACTTATTGCCAGTTATTATTTCATAAAGGCATTAAAAAGCCCAACTAGAAAAAATATTATTTTATCAGGAATTACTTTTGGCTTAGCCGAACTTTGTAAATTTTCTGTAATCCTTTTGATTCCTTTTTTCGCTATTTTGGCTTTTGTTTGGTGGTTAATTAAGTTAGGGACTTGGCAAAAAACATTAAAAATTCTAATTTTAGTATTTATTATTGGTTATCTTTTAATCTGGCCGGTTTATCAATACCATGTCTGGAATTATCCTCCTGAAAGACAGGCTAAGGATACTGAATTTTTATTGGGTTCTACTCCTTTCCCAAAGGTTCGAGAAATTTTAGTTTGGGCTTCAACCAAACCCATTTTAAGAGCCTACGCTCATTATGGTTTAGGGTTAGCTTTAGTTTTGCAAAGGGCGGCCGGTGGCCACACCACTTATTTTCTTGGTGAGGTTTCAGCCACTGGCTGGAAAAATTATTTTCCCATGGTTTATGCCATTAAGGAACCATTGGCTTTTCACATTTTAACTTTAATTGCTCTTTTATACGCTGCCTTTTTAATTAAAAAGCCATTTTGGCAAGGAACTGGTAGAAGAATAAAAGGTTGGGTCAAGAATCATTTTCCCGAATTTGCCATGCTTACTTTTATCAGTCTTTATTGGCTGACTTCCTTAACTTCAAATCTCAATATCGGGGTTCGTCATTTATTGCCGGTTTTTCCTTTTACAATTTTATTGGTGAGTGTAATGACTATAAATTTTTTAAAAGCACCGTTTTTAAAATTGAAATATGCCCTTTTAGGAGTTCTCATTCTTTGGCAGGCTATCTCAGTAATTTCTATTTATCCTCATTTTTTGGCCTATGCTAATGAAATTGTTGGAGGGCCTGATAATCTTTATATTTATACTGTCAATTCTAATTTGGATTGGGGCCAAGACTTAAAGAGATTGAAAAAATGGGTTAATGAAAATAAAATTGATAAGATCTATGTTGATTATTTTGGCGGTGGCGATGCTCAATATTATCTAAAAGAAAAATATGCCCCTTGGTGGGGCACCCGAGATGAATCAGAATTTCCAAAAGGAAATTATTTAGCGGTTTCAGCCACTTTTTTGCAGGGTGGTCGAGGAATACCAATTCCCGGTTTTGACCAGCCTTCAGGTTTCTATCGCTGGCTTGATAAATACCCACCGGTAGCTAAAATCGGCTACTCAATTTTTATCTATCAAATAAAATAAACAATAGTTTTAATCACGGTATTTATAGGGGGCGAAGTTACCAAATCTCACGTCAATATATTCTAAGTTTTTTCTTCTTTCTTGAGAAATCTCTTCCTCCAAAACCGCTTTCAGTTTTGTTAATTGCCAATCTAAATCTTCTTGGAAATTAAAATAAATTTGAAATCCCTCTAAGGTTTTAGCTTCAAATCTTGCCTCGGAAACTATCAGCAGTTCTTGGACCAAGATTTTTAGCTCATTTTTTAATTTTGCTTCAACCTCTAAAATTTTAGAAAGTTGTTCTTCTTCAACTATTTTTTCTCCCAAATTTATTTCCCTGGTTATCTCTTTTTTCAATGTAACGAGATCCTCTCTCGTTATAGCTCGCTCAAAGGCAATACCGTATTTGTCAATAAAAAAACAGTTATCATCTCGCCCGCCCAAATTTTCCGAAGGAAAACTTAGGCGGGTAAAACAAAAAACGGCTACCGGCTTTCTTTCTTTGATTTGAATGAGTATCCTATTTGGGAATTTTCTTTTTAAATCTGTTTCCTCAATTTGAGGGAAGTTTTTTAAGATTTCTTTCTTGATTTCGCTGAAATCCGCCAAAAAAATGCTTTGAGAGGCCCCCCACCAAAAAATTGGTGGGGGGTGATTAATTTTTTTATTCAATAAATTTTCTAAATCTTCAAGTGCTACTTTCTGATTGCCGGAAATTTTAATAACTTTTACCTGAAAAAGAGAATGAAAACAGATGAGGTAAAAAACTCCTCCAAAAATTATTAAAATTAAAATCCCCAGCCAGAAAAACCGATTACGAAAAAATAATTTTCTCTTTTTAATCCGATGCGGCTTTCGATACTTTCTCATAAAAATAATGTTTAAGGTTCTACCTTAAACATCTATAAACCTCGCTTGGTTTTTCTTAATTTCTCAAAAATATAAGTTAGCCAATATTTTTTTGAAAGAGGAAAGTCCTGGGTTTTTAGATATTCATAAGGCCTACCGCCAAAACCCATTTTAAAAAAGGTGGGGCCAGCCCAGGGATGCTTAGGATTTTCTCTGGGGTTAACATATCCCCAAAAGTCATATAATTTGCACCCTCTCTTTTTTGCTTCCTTGATTGCTTCCCATTGCAGCAAATAAGCAATGGGAATTTTGTGGTATTTGGGTAATAAAGCGGCATGATGATAAAAACCAATATTTGACCAAAAAATCACAAAAGCTGCGGCAATAATTTTCCCTCTGTATTTGCCAAAAAAAAGAGAGACCCGGTCATCAGGCAGAAAGGCGGAAAATTCATTTTTTAAATATTCTAAAGAAAAAGGGATAAATTTTTGAATTTTTACCACCTCCTGATGAATTTGGTAAAAAATATCAACATCGTCTATATTCTGCCGCCGGAAGGTTTCAATGTTGGCATTTTTTTGAGCCTGGCGAATTAAATAACGGGTAGTCTTTCTCATATTCTTTAAGAGTTCTTCTTCTGGCAGGCTAAGGTCGAGTTTCCAGGTGGCTTCATAAGCTGAAGCATGGATGGGAGCTTCCCGAAATCCTAAATCTTTGAATAATTTTATGTTTTCTCCACTCCTCTCCAAAAGCGGCGCCACCCTAATGAAGCTACAACCTTCTTCTCTGGCGATTTCCTTCAATTTATCCCGCACCTTTCTTAAAACTTCACGATTTTGCTCGTATGGTTTAATACCCTGCGGAAAGCTGCCGGATTTATTTAACAATATTTCTGACATTGAAAAACCATGTTGAATCACTAAAAAAGTTCCTCTTTTGGCTTGAATTTTTACCACTAAAGCAACAGAGGTCAGACCGGTGTCAGATTCATAAACTCCCAATCGCCAAATCTTATTTCCCATCAATTTATTAAACTCTCCCCAATTCCAGGACTGCAAAAAAGTCTTGTCTTGGCAAGATAACAAGAAATCTTCCCATTCTTTTTTATTCTGAATTTCCTTAACTTCCATAAGTTTTTATGAAATCTACAATTTTTTTAGCTTCCTTTTGGGAAATATTAATATGGGTGGGTAAATTGAAGGTTTCTTTTGATAACCTTTCGGCTTTTGGGCAACTACCTAAAATATATTGCATTTTTTCTAATTTTGTGTCATGAGGAGCAATCGGGCTTGCGTACCAATCCCCTATCAAAAGATTTTTCTGCCAGGCCCTCTTAATAATTTTATGGGCCTTTGAATGTTTAATGGTAAATCTTAAAAAAATTTGCTTTCTATTTTCGGGATTTTGGGGTAATTCGAAATTTAATCCTTTTAATCCATTATAATAAAAATCAGCAATTTCTTTACGATGCTTATTAAAACTTTCCAATTTCTTAAATTGATTTAGGGCCAAAATTACTAAAACATTTGGTAATCTTTTTGGAAAATAACCGGGTTTTTTTCCTCTTTTTTCTTTCCAGTGAACAGCTTTTGATAAAATCTGAAGCCATTGAAATAAAATTAAGAGATATTTTCCCACCCCGAAGGAAAACCTTCGGTTCCCTACGGGGCAAGAAATTGAGTAAGTCGGTAAAATCAACCAATTCATCAAAATTGGATGTAATAATTGCTGGAAAATCCAGAAATAAGAAGGGTAGCTAATTTTTCCTTGAAATTCCTGAAGCTTTTCAGCTAATTCATCGTCATCAGTCACTGCCATTCCGGCGTAAACCGAAGAGATAACTTTGTCTCGGGAAAAACTAAAAAAAGCGGCCTTACCGAAAGTCCCCACTTTCTTTCCTTTATATTCGGCTCCTAAAGAGTGGGCACAATCTTCAATTAAAATTAAATTGTTTTTTCGGCAAATCTCTAAAATCTCATTCATATCAGCCGGTAAACCAAAAGTATGCTGAACCATCACTACCCTACTTTTTTCAATGATTTTTCTTTTTAAATCTTCTAAATCAATATTAAAAGTTTTTTCATCGCAATCAACAAAAACTGGTTTTAAACCCGACCAAATTATTGGATTGACTGCCGCATTACAAGTGAAGGCCTGAAGTAAAACCTCATCATCCCGTCGTTGTAAACCAAGCGAATTTAAAATCGCCATTAAAGCCGACCTACCGCTGTTAAATGAAATAGCATATTTCACTCCCAAGTATTTTTTAAATTCTTCTTCTAATTTTTGAGAATAAAATTTGACTTTTTCTCCACCTAGATAAAAATTCAAATTTCTATTTTTACATTTTTTCCAAAGATGGGGTTGGAAAAGCAATTTAAAAGCCAAAAGAATATCGTCTTTTTCTGTGTTTGGCGACAAAGAGATGGAAATTGGTCGAAATGGATTCATTTTTATTAAAAATTAGGCAAGAAGACCACCGAATTCATAATGTAACAAACAGTGTTTGTTACGATTAAGAATCTGATGCCCCGTACCGTGTTTGCCCCGTACCGTGCTTGCTCTGGTGCGGGGTTCGACTTTTTGTTTGGTTTTTTTGAATTTCTTCCTGTATTTTTTTGTGGTCAGTCGCCTCAACTCTTAAAAGATTTTCAATTAACGGACTCACATTTTTATTTAAAAATTTTCCTTTGAATGCTTTATCTAAAATTGATTGGTTTTTGAATTTTTCCCTCAACTTCGGCTTAAATTTTGAGAAATAACTTTTCTACATCATTAGCTAAAAATTTAAGCCAAGTCGGCTCGAACCTTGTTTTAGCAAACCAAAATATAAAATATTTTCCACGCGGAGCCTGGAAAATAATCGTAAATTTGGGCAATTTTGACGCCGAGCCGCGAAGCGGCGAGGCGGAAATAAACGATAAATTTTCAAAACTTCCTGACTGGCTCCCCAGATGGGACGATTTTCGAACCTTAAAATGGTTGGATTCGATAAAATGCCCCGAACTGGTGGTAAAACAAGTAAAAGAATTGTTAGCTACTGCCTGACATTTCGGGTATACCCCACCCTGCTACTCACTATTTCTCAAACTGCCCAGCGATGGGCTTTTTTGTGTAAAATTAGTAACAATATGGGTCACCTACCGGTGGACAATAGAATTTCTGACCGAAAGGACAAGGACTCCAATACTTATTGTTGCAAAAGATTGAATCAGGAGAATAACATTGGGGGTCACCCATTGGGGGACAGTAGAATCCCTGTCCAGCTGGACACGAATCCCAAAATTGACCGTTACAGAAAATTGAATCGGAAGCGTCTCCTGTTGTTGTTCCCCAGATTTTTGACAGGTA
>Ga0210056_1003632_pt1 | contig 12448 bp, 2 predicted proteins | sample CryGeyCG2014_080_2_FD_183965 | JGI IMG/M metagenome (GOLD analysis project Ga0210056, IMG submission 183965) | Groundwater microbial communities from aquifer - Crystal Geyser CG07_land_8/20/14_0.80 (SPAdes) (version 2) | ecosystem: Environmental > Aquatic > Deep subsurface > Groundwater | place...
AAGGTGCAGCCTCACCCCATCCAAAAACATTCTCATCTGTTTCTATTTTCACAAGAACACCGTCATGCTGGTACTTGGAGCCAAGGGATGTGACAAACGGCTTGCGCAAAGGAATCAAAATTGGGTGAATGCGCATACCTGTGATTTTCATCATAGCAATATGGATTTAGGGATAGTTAGGGTTTACGGATGGACAGTAAAATGAGAAACTAACGATAGTATTTAACGTAGATGCTTTAATCTCAATCTTTATGTGTCCCAAAAGGCCGTGCTACTGTTTGTCTCGTCATATTTATATACCTCTAAATAGTTACGTCTTTTCACACAGGTGTATAAACATGCCAGAGGAAAATGATAAAATAGAAAACGGTAGTGTGACTGATGAAAAAAGAAGAAGAATAGGAAAAAGAGTAGCGAAAGGCTGCAAGTTTTTCGCTGTGTTTGCTGTGGCAATAATACTGATTAGCAGTTTTGCTGTGATGGTAAAAGCGGAAGTGTGCTCTACTACAGTAGACGTATCCTCTGATCTTCCTTGGGAATGCGATTTTCCAAGTGCTGATGTCCCTGTTGTAGACAGCAATAAGATAAAGATACAACTCACAAGTGTAAGTGAAGAAATAAATCTTCTGGTAGATGTTTCACAGACCAGTGAAAATCTAAACATTTATCTTGACAGATTTGATGGAAATGGATATGAAAACATTGGGACGATAAACAGTGGTATATCAAATGTATTCATTGTCACAATAAATGCTGTCAGTGTGTTAAAAATTGAGCCTGTTACCTCTGCAACAGGACACATTATAATAGATAAAATTGAGAAATCATCAATTTCCACATCAAGTAATTCAACAATCACAGGAAAAACCTTCTACAAAGTAAATAGTCAATGCTATGTTGCTGATGTTGGTCTGCCTCAAACAGAAGCTCATAATATAATAATAAGCCCGGATGAAGATATTACATATCTTGGTATCACTCAAGGCTCAATATCCAAATATGGCTCTGTAACTGGTGGAACAACAAACATTATCACATTACCAAAAAACTCATACATTAGACTTCTATCAGAGTATCCTGTTAACTTCAATTTAACAGTAAGTCCTGCTTCAGAAGAACAGTACATTACAGAGCCTTTTGTTACAGGAATCACAACCTATTCTCAAAGCACTCCCTCTGTGTTTGACAGGATTATGCTCAATAATATAGAGCCTGAGCAGTATGGGTGGAGCAATGGCTCCAGCATGTGGAAAAAAACAGCAGATAATGCAAGATGGGGCAATACAAACAGCTGGAAATGCAGCAATGCTGATGGATACTATGATCCTAACATGAATGATATACTGCTCTCGCCATCCATACCACTTAACCTTTCATCAAATCCCAGCCTGAGTTTCTGGACAAAATACCATCTTGAAGGTAGCCAGTGGATTATTATTGGATGGCCCGACCAATATCTTCTATGCACCAATTCTGCAGATATTAATTCCCCAGGAAGTTATATAGTGAATGTCTCATCTACAGAAGTTTACACCTATGACAACATCACGTTTGGTGTAGCATCCTCCGATACGATAGATACTGTTACATGGTATTTCGGTGATGGTGAGCAGACTTATGGTGTGATGGTGAATCATAGTTACAAGAATGATGGGAACTACACTGCCTATTGTGTGGTAGATGGTGATGGTGGTTATGCGAAATTCCCGATAGATATTACAGTATTGAACAGACCGCCTGTATCAGTTATTGATGCTTATAGGCTTGTGAATGTTACACTACGTGTTGCTGGTAAAAAAGGAAACACTGTCACAATGACCATGCTTGAGGATAATGTTTCTGTAGGGCAGACAACTGTTACAAGACAGGCTGGTGATCCTGATGAGCAGAGCAAAACCATAACATTAAAAGTAAGAGGAAACAAAACCTATCAAGCATTACTGCAGTATGATGGTGGTAATGGTGGTTCTAATCCTGTTAAATTAATATTTGCAGTAGATGAAGAAGGTAATGAGGATGGAAATGATGAAGAGGATGATTTTGAGGATGAGGAGATAGAAATAAATTTCAACTCAATAAACGGTACTGCTCAGGAGCAAACAATAAATGTAAACAGTACACTTGAAGAATTATTGGAGGATAATACAATGATTGTGTTTAATGCATCAGAATCCTATGACCTTGACGGTTTTATTACAAACTATGTTTGGGATTTTGGTGATGGGGCAAACGGCACAGGCATGGTTGTAAGTCATATGTATGCAGTGCATGGTGTGTATAACGTAACCCTGAACATCACTGATGATGACTCTGCAACCAATGAGACCATAATTCCTGTTGAGCTTTCCATACCAACATTATTGATTAATCAGTATCTGGGTGTTAGTATTTTACCATCCTCTGAAATTAACATAAACTGGGATAGGTTAAGAGAGGATTGGCCTATAATAGACTGGAAGCGTCCACCAAGAAGATTTCTTAGGCATTATGATAACATCTGGGTTGAAATCAGCACCGACAACATTAGTTGGAACACATTATCTTATTATCCTGGAACAGGTGTTAAAAACTCCAGCAATGTTGTTGTTGATGGCTGGGTGAAAAAAGAGATTTCTCTATCAAGTTACACAGGGCAGAATGTATGGGTTAGATTTAGGATGGTATCAGATAGTTCTATTCAATACTCTGCTCCATGTATTGATGATGTGCAGATAAGAACAGCTGTGGACAAATCTTATAATAAGGTTGTTTTAACACATGAGGACACAAATGTTAGCGGAGAGGGTGTTGTTCATACTGTAAGGGTGGAGAATAAAGGTGAGAGTGCTGATACATTCCTTTTGAAATCAACAGCGGGTATGTTGAACAGAACATCTGTTACATTGGATTCTGGTAAATCTTGTTTAGTTTCTGTTCAAATACCTATTTCTACATTTATCGGAGAAAACCCATATGATATAGATAATGATGGTATAAACAACGCAGAAGAGTTTTACCTTCCTTATTATTATGGTAAAACATATGCAAAGGATTATTTTGACAGCAGAAACATTACAAGGGACGCCTCTAATCTCCCAGTGCCTTTAGATGTTCCTGACATATCCAATTATACTGTTTTGTATGGTAACAATTCACAGATAAAACTGAAGATGAATATTCTGGAGGATGATGCATATAATATCAACATTGTAGGAATTGCTGCTGTGAATGACATGCAGGAGAGCAGGTTAAGTAATCCTATTGACATAAGTCTTGAGAATCAAAATGGGGAATCCATGATAGAAAATTATGTTAACACACATAGTTGGAGAGGAAACAATGAAACCTGTAATGTAGCATACTATTGGAACAACTACACATTCAAAGCATACCTGGGGGAAGGTACATACAACATTACAATCGGTTTAAACACCACAAGATATAATGCATCCTGTCAACTCATATTATTGTTGAATCGTTTATATATTGAAAAATATGGGATAAACCCGCTGTGTAATGATTCTGATAATGATGGAATAAACGATATGGATGAATACCTTTATGGTCTTTCATCCTGCTCTGCTGATACAGACAATGATTATATTATGGATAGTGTTGAGATAGATTACTGGCAGAACATCCATGGTTTATCTTTTTCTGAATCAGTAAAAAGAGCAAATAATCCTGATTTTGATAATGACAGACTTGTTGATGGTTTTGAGTTGCTCTATAACACAAATATCACAAACCCTGATTCTGATAATGATGGTTTGAATGATTATGATGAAATATTTGAATACACAAAATGTGAGAGGATTGAGGCTGAGGATGCCATGAATGATGGTAGGCTTGAGAACATAAATAATGTTATGCTGTTAGAGGATGGTGTGAGATTAAACTCTACTCAAAACTCTGAGGCAAAACTACGTTTTAACATACCAGAAAAGGGGAATTATAGGATTAAGAGCGTAGGTTCATCTGTTACAAACTCCTCTACAGAAATAACCCATGTAGAGGGGGGAAGTAGTGGGGGAGTGGGCACAACATCTGGGGATACCTCCACCCCAATAACAGAGGAGATAACAGAAGAAAGGAATGTTGTATCTGATGATGTTGCAGAGAGTGTCACAGGTATTTCGCTCTCATCCTCAACTACTATAACCAAATATAATACTGGTTCTATGGAACTTAAAACAAAAATCATGGAAAACAGGGTGGAAATAAGTGATAGTAGGTACTATTCAGTTTATGGTGAGCTGGAAAAAGGGGAGCATATTCTTACTTACAAACTATCATGGGTGGAATATGATAACTTCACACTAGATATTGATTACTTCATCATAGAGAGAAACGGTCTTGACCCATGGAGTAATGACACTGATTCAGATGGTTTGATTGATGGTGATGAGGTAAAAAAATATTATACATCACCATGGATAAATGACACGGATAATGATGGCTTAACAGATTTGTTTGAGGTAACATATGGTTCAAATCCCAATAGTAAGGACACGGATAATGATGGTATCCCGGATTATGATGAGTTCTTTACCTATGGAACAAATCCTACAGGGAAGGATTCTGATTTTGATGGCATGGATGATAAAGAAGAAATAGATTACTGGATGATAGAAAGGGGTTTGAATGCATCTCAGGCAGGGGAGAATGCTACGAAAACCGATGCTGATAATGATTTTATGCCTGATGGGTATGAGATTAAAAACAGTCTTGACCCATTAGATTCTGATGATGCAAATTATGATAATGAGACTGATGGTTTGACAAATGTTCAGGAATACAACCTTGGAACAAACATATCTGAGCCTGATACTGATTTTGATGGTTTACTTGATGGGGATGAGATTATCAGTATATTGTTCAGGACAAACATAAAGGATGGGGCAGTAAACATTAATGGTTATCGTTCATTAACAAAGGAGGATTTAGAACATAAGGAATATATATGGATATATTATAATAGTAGCGAATGGGCAAACGGGAAAGAGTATATATACTATGGGAAGCATACGAATATTTCTGTTAATGAAGATGCTTCTCCTCTTAATAATCAGACTAAATTGATACTTACCTTGAAGGATGGTACTGGAATTTACCTAACTACAAATAACAACATTATCTGTGTTTGGGAGCCAAATGCGGATATTAATGATGCTGACAGCAGTGGGTGGATTGAAGGAACATATTATCGTTTTTCTATAAAATATCAAAATTTCGTAGCGGAAACCTCAAATCTACCGGTACCAGGGTACAAAAACATGGAAATCTTTTATGGTCCTAACCCGCTGGTTAATGATACTGATAGGGATGGTGTTCTTGATGGGGATGAGTATGACTGGAATAATGATTATGATAATGATGGCATTATCAATGCCCTTGATAGGGATTCTGATAATGATGGTTTAACGGATGGTCAGGAGTATTTTGGTGGGAGCTGGTGGTCTGGGAAGAACAACCAGGATAATGATGCTCTGCCTAACATGGTTGACCCTGATTCTGATAATGATGGTATACCCGATGCTTTGGAACTTTTACCTCTATCAGATATAGATAATGATAATCTTCCAAATTTTATTGATATTGATTCCGATGGTGATGGTCTTCTCGATGGCGAAGAGGATATAAACATGAACGGCATAGTGGATGCTGGTGAAACATCACCAATAAGATGGGATTCTGATAATGATCAGCTGAGTGATGGGCAGGAAATCTCCCCTGCTGTATTTTGGTATGAGGCAGAAAACTATGCAACAGGAACAACCGTAAACGATGCTTTTGCATCAAACAATATGAGTGTGACAAACAATACGGGTGGTAATCGTATATGCGGCATTACCTCTTCATCTGTTTCTGAGGGGGGATATATGTGTTATATCAGGGCAAAACTGGGACCAAACATCATAAGTAGCAATCTCAGAATTCAGATTAGCACTTATTCTTATCATGGTGGTTCTGCAGTGCCTCCTGATGATTTTTCATTTATTCTTGATGAAAATATCCCTGTTTCAACAAACAGTTATAGATGGTATGTGACAGATGTGTTTAATGTTGTTGCTAGCTCAGTGACATTCTCTCTATCCGGTAGTTATGTTTATGTTGATCGGGTGTGGCTTGTGAAGAAAAATATTACAGAAATCAACACATTTTCAGATGGTTTAACAGAGAAAACATTAACATTTGATTCACCAGGAAACCAGACAGTAAATATAAACATTCCTGTAACTGATGAGCCAACATATGTTACAGAGGCAAAGATAAACATCACAGGAGATGGATATTTCCTGATAAGTTTGTACAACCCCGTTACACACACATGGTATTACATTCCATACGGTTTCCCAACAAACCCGAGCATGGATGTTGGAAACAACTCTTATATTGATTGGGAATATCAGGGTATACTAACTACAACAGAAACTGTAGATTTTTCGTATGCATTAAATCAGTTTTTGTTATTATACACAAATATGTCAACCCCGATCTTGGTCATGCTTAGATTCCATTCTGACACACTAGGTAAACTCAGTGTTTCAAATATTAGTATCGTACTTCAGTCATATCTTACAGACCCACTTAATCCTGACACAGACTTCGACGGACTTAATGATGGTGATGAAATGGGATTAGTAGAAACAGATGGATATCCAAACACCTATCTGACAAACCCCTTAAACCCAGACACAGATAATGATACCCTTTTGGATGGTCAAGAAATGAAAGGCTGGTACATAATGGTGGAACAAGGAGATGAGAAACATCTCATACATGTAACATCAAACCCGCTCATGGTTGATTCTGATAATGATGGTTTACTTGACGCCGAGGAAATATATAATGCTGTTTACTGGCTTGCAGAAGCAGAAAACTACAGAGTAAATGATACGCAGCTTGCTGATAACAATAAAGCAATTACAAACAAGACAGGCACAGATGAAATATACAATGTCACTTTAAATGTCCCAAATGGAAGTTATCAGTATTATGTGAGAGCAAAGATATCCACTCCTTTCTATTATGGAAATTTTGAAACAGGAAACGATGGTTGGGGTGGAGCACAAGCTAGCACAGGTTTTGAAAGGGTTACATCACCAAAATATAAGGGTGATTACTCAATGCGGGTATATGCAACAAGTTCAAGTTCAGCTTTATCTATAGATATTAACCCTTCTAACTGGGATATTGATGATTACCCAGTTGTTACTTTTGCATATAAGATTCCTTCAGGTGTTCCTGTTGGTTTATTCTTCTATGTTAGTGGTTATGGTTGGATATGTTTGGGTGGAACATCCTCGCACAATCATGGTAGTTATAGTTACAATGATGCTTACACATTGGTGGATGATAATACATGGCATACAATCACAATAAATGCTAAAGATAGTATTAGGGAGTTTTGGCCAGGTGCAGACATAGTAACAGAGTTTGAATGGTACACATCTAGTAATGCTGTTGCTGGTAATGAGTTTTGGTTTGATGAGTTTAAGATTTTGGGTGATAGTTTGCAGTTGCAGACATCTAATGGTTTGACTGAAACCATACACATTGCTTCAGATGAATATCAATGGTACAGCACATCATCATTCCAAGTTTCTGATTCAAGCCTCACACTGTTTGCGTATGATGTTTCACCCATAAAGCCGAGTGTTTGTGTTGATAAGATGTTGCTTGTGAAGACAGAAGCATCTCTATCTACTCCTGTGGAGATGGGATATGCCCTTATTTCTGGTTCCGCTCTTGGCATCTATGTTTGCGGGGACTATGCCTATATTGCTGGTAACGGCAGTGGGTTAAGAATAATAGGTATAAGCAATCCATCTAACCCAACTGAAGTAGGATACTATGACACTGATGGCAATGCTCAGGATGTCTATGTAACAGGCAACTATGCCTACATTGCTGACGGTAGTGATGGGTTAAGAATAATTGATATTTCTAATCCTTTTAATCCATTTGAGGTGGGATATTATGATACACCTGGTACTGCTACAGGTGTGTATGTTTCCGGTAGTTATGCTTATGTGGCTGATAGGGCCGGTGGTCTAATAATAATTGATGTATCAGACCCCTACTACCCGTATGAAACTGGAGACTTGTCATTTGGTGGGGGTACAGGCTATACAGGATATTATGATGTTTATGTTTCCAATAATTATGCGTATGCTGTTGGTCGTGAAGGGAAAAGCGGGGGTAAATTTGATGTGATTGACATATCTGATCCATATAATCCGTATAAGGTAGCAGATATTAGTGATCTTTGTCCTACGATGATATCTAGTATTGATGTTTCTGGAAACTATGCATATATCGTTGGTTCTCTTGAGTCAAGAGTAATAGACATATCTACCCCTACCAACCCCTTGAGCGTTGCTTTGTTATCTGACATATTATACGGCGAAGACGTGTATGTAGTTGGTGCACATGCGTTTATTGCGGATAATGGTAGTGGGTTAATAATACTGAATAGCTCTAATCCTGCCAGCCCTGTGAATGTTGCTTGTGTTAATACACCTGGTAATGCTGTAGGTGTCTATATTTCCAGAGATTATGCCTACATTGCTGATGAAAGTGGCGGACTAAGGATAATCAAGGTATTTGATACCTATTCCCAGCATTATTATGCCACAAACCCAATGAACCCTGACACAGACTATGATGGTCTTTGGGATGGTGATGAGCTTAACTTGTTTGAGAAAGACGGCATACCAAACCTTTACCCATCCAACCCTGCTGATTCTGATACAGAAAATGATGGATTATCTGATGGACGGGAAATAATGGGCTGGGATATTTCTGTAAATACAAGCAATGGCTTGAAAACGGTTCATGTGTTTTCTAACCCAAACTACGTTGACTCTGACAATGATGGTCTCTCTGACTTCATTGAGTATAGGTTTACGAATGCGAGTAATTCTGATACAGATGGAGATACCCTTAATGATGGTTTTGAGATTGAAGGCTGGGATATTATAGTAAATGGAGAAACAAAGCATGTCTGCTCTGATCCAAGAGAATATAACACAGACAGCGAAGATGGCTCAGATTATGAGGAATATGTTGGGGGGAGTGATCCTAGCAGTGATGATACTGATGGTGATGGGATGCCAGATGGTTGGGAATACTCCTATGATTTGAATACTAATGATGCAAGTGATGCAGGTCTTGATCCTGATGTTGATGGTTTAACAAATCTGGAGGAATACCATTACAGCACATATCCAAATAAGTCTGATTCTGATTTTGATGATATGTGGGATGGTTGGGAGGTAGAACATGGTTTTAACCCATTAGATCCCAGTGATGCAGGTCTTAATCCTGATAATGACGGTTTAACAAATTTACAGGAGTATCTAAACAATACAAACCCAAACAATCCGGATACTGATAGCGACGGTATGCTTGATGGCTATGAGGTTTTGTATGGTCTTAATCCTTTGGTGAATGATGCTGATTTAGATCATGATAATGATGGTTTAAATAACCTTGAGGAACATGGTTTGGGTCTTAATCCTATTCATTGGGACACTGATAATGACGGTTTGCCAGATGGTTATGAGACATTTTATGGTCTTAACCCCAGTATCAGCACAGGTCCTGATGGTACTGGTGATTTTGATGGTGATGGTATGAACAATCCTGATGAATATATGTATGGTATCACCTCAGATTATAATGTTTTGTCTAAATCGTTTAATGGTAAAATCCTTTGTTATCTTCCTAAGGGGGTTTACTGGAATGGGACTAACCCCAGTAACCCTGATACTGATTATGATGGGTTAAAGGATGGGGAAGAAGTAAATGGTTTCACTGCCTTGAACTATGATGGCACATCTACAGGCTTGATTTATACTGATCCTCTTGATCCTGATTGGGATAATGATAATGTTACTGATGGTATGGAAAAGAATGGATGGTCTGTTCCAATTATGTATGAAGGGCTGGATGAGCCTATAACGAAAAAATTGTTTACTAATCCTATTGTGGATGAACGTGAATTTATGGATGTTGATGAGGATGGACTTTCCGATCTTGTAGAAATCAACATGCTTGTGGGTCTTGAGGATTCTGGTTTATCTAATGATGAGAAGGACAACATCAGGGGTCAGTATAATCCTTTTGTTAAGGAGAATCTTCCACCAAAGATTAGTAATGTGAAAGTCAGTCCTGATGTGAAAACGCATTGGGAGTTTCCAAAAATAGGTGAGGTTTTTGGAGTTGCGGTCTATAGTCCAATCCCGGTTTTTATTGTTGATCATTGCTGGGCAAAAGTAGAGTTTGACATAGAAGATATTACAACCATTAAGGAGTTAAAGGTTAAATGCGTGGATACTGGTGATACTGAAACGATGACTAATATTGTTAGTGGTCATTATTCTTTTGGTGTTGATATTGATTACTGGAGAGACTATATTGGTACAAGTCTGGGTGTTGGGAAGTATCAGGTGACTATTAGTGCTACGGATAGTAATGGTAATAGTGTTTCTGCTAGTCAGTTGATAGCAGGTAAGTTCAGCGGGGCGGTTCAGGCGTTCGTGGATAATTTTGTGGAGCGTTTAAACCAAGCTCTGAATATTTTCAGTATTCTGAAAAATAAAATACATAACTGGGTGGTTAATCAATTGGATGGAATGTTAAAGCCGATACTACAAGGAATAGCTGGTATAAAGTCAACCGAAGTTGGGGATTTGTTAGAAGATAAAACATTTATGGATATTATTATGGGGATCGATAACGGGTCAATTTCTGCTGAGGATATCATAGTAATTATTCAACACGCTAGCCAAGCATTTATAGACCTGCTAACGTCTAGTGCATTCGCATTATATGCAGCCGAATTAATCCCAGTAATGATGTTTGCCTTATTATTTGTTGCCTTAGGAGTAATATCAATGGATGACATTAATGTGGCTTTTCGGGATGCTGGGATAATAGTTAATGCTGCTTTAGATGCTCTTTTCTGGGCTGGTGTAATGGCTATATGTCTAGGAGGGCTTAATTATTGGATAGCAACAATTGCGGGTCCAGCAGCAATAATTTATGTGATTATCGGCACCGCTGCTATAATTTCAGGTTGTATACTCATCTATTTTTCAATCCAAGTACAACTAAAAGGAGGGTATTAGATGAATTTGTATCTTCTCCCAATAATACTTCTTTCTGTGATTTGTGTAGTATTTGGGGTGTTTCTATTATTAAATAGAGAGAAACTGGCTAAAAAATTTGCTATTAAAGCTATTCCTTCCCCCCAAAAAGTCAATAAAATATTGAAAGGAACAAAACTGCTAAGAATCTCTTTGTTTATCCTTTTAATATTTCTTATAGTAATTATCTTAGGAACAGTCGTTTCATGGATTTTCGAATCACCCCATAAAATATCACTTACAATATCTTCATTATTACTAGGAAGTTTCATTTTACTTCAGTACAGCGGCTACCTTTTCTCTTGCAAACTTTTTAATTTTGAATCAAAAAGATTAGAAAAAGGCAATAAAAAGAGGATGTAATATGTATTTCCAAACAAGCCACATTTCTCACTGTCCATGTAGGCGTAAACGCCTAAAAACTTTAGGTGGCAGTGTTACCGGCTGTGATGATTTGTGGAGTGGATCATCACAAAACGTTATGCAAAACATGGTGTTAGATAATCTTCAGCAAGTGCATCCAAAGGCTGATGAACTTTTTACAAATAGAATTTTTTTTGATGCAAAAATAAAAGGATATGAGATGCTCAATTTTGACACTAAAATTTTAGGTGGTCATTCTATTTTTTATACAGATAATGGAGTAGGTTGCTTTTCTATGCAGAATATTAGATTTTACCATTATTCTGATATTTTTTCTTCTTTATCTAATGATGGAACATTAGCTGATGGTGTTTGGTGGAACGGCTTAAACCCAAACAGCACTGACACAGATGGTGACGGTATGCCTGACAAGTATGAGTACTATACTCCTTGTTTGGATGGTAATGTGAATGATGCTTCCTGGGATTATGATAATGATGGTCTTACAAATTATGAGGAGTATGTTTTAGGTACTAATCCTAATAATGTTGATACTGATGGGGATGGTATGCCTGATGGTTGGGAATCTCGTTTTGGTTTGAATCCTTTGGATGATGGTAGCAAGAAGTGGGTGAGAAGTTTTACTGGTAGTGGTTATGTTTGGAATGCTGCTGGCAGTGGCAGTGTCGTTAACGGTGCTTCCGGTGATAAGGACAATGATGGTCTTTCTAATCTTGGTGAATATCTTAACAATACTGATCCCATTAATCCTGATACTGATAGCGACGGTATGCTTGATGGTTATGAGGTTTTGTATGGTCTTAATCCGAAAATTAATGATGCGGGTTTGGATAAGGATAATGATGGTTTGTCTAATCTTGAGGAGTTTAATCTTGGATTAAACGCCAATAGCTGGGACACTGATGGTGATGGCCTCCCTGACTTTTATG
>Ga0210056_1003633_pt1 | contig 12445 bp, 16 predicted proteins | sample CryGeyCG2014_080_2_FD_183965 | JGI IMG/M metagenome (GOLD analysis project Ga0210056, IMG submission 183965) | Groundwater microbial communities from aquifer - Crystal Geyser CG07_land_8/20/14_0.80 (SPAdes) (version 2) | ecosystem: Environmental > Aquatic > Deep subsurface > Groundwater | place...
TAAAATGTTAAAATCGTTTAGCTGGACAAGTTTGCTTAAGGAGCGTTGCGATTTGTAGAGTTGACCCCATAAAACGTCTGGAACAGCGTCAACCTTTCCAAGAGTTAAAAAGATGATTGTAGAACCCCGTTTCTCTAGTTTTTGTTTCACCTCTTTCACGGTTAAGGCGGTTGTTTCTGGCGGATAAAAGAACTTTAAATTCGAATTTTCTAGGAAGGCCCTTGCAGCAGCTACGAAAGTGTAGAGTTTATGCGGTTGCACCGCAGAAGCTACGTTTCTTCCCTTATCCACTGGGTCAACAATTACAAGCGGTTCTTTGAACAGAAGTTGTAGCTCGTTTTCCCTTTCCTTATAATAGTTTTCAATGTCTATGATTATTCTTTGTTTATGCTGGGCAAATGTCTTGAGCGTTTTTATGAAGGATTTACAATGCAATATTAGGAGTTCGCATAGGTAGCCGCTAAATCCGCCGATTTTTATTTCTGCGCCATAAACATCTATCCCCTTCATGAATTTCTTTAATAAGCGCACTTCGCTCCGCATCTGTTCATTCAAATGTTTTCTCACATAGTCTGTCTGATGCGGTGTTCTGTCTGTGGCGCTTAACCACTCTCTCCTCTTGATATTATAGCAAGGCACAATATTCACTCTAACACCGTCAACTATTGCCTCAAGGTAGGGATGCTCAGCAAACCTTTCAATCTGTTCTGAGCCTTCCGTGGCTTTTCTGGCTACTTTTAGGCAAACCTCTCCTAGAGATTTGCGGGGTATCTTTGCTGAAACACGCATGAAAACGTCGATGTCTGTTTCTCCACTGAGCCACGTGTCCTTCGCAACAGAGCCTTCTACGCGCACTTCGGCTTCGACGCCTAACTCTTTTGATGCAGAAATGACCCTCTTCTCTAGTTCTTTAGCCAAAGCCTCAATCCTAGCCCGTTCCGCCTTTTTCGGTGTAACCCGTTCTAAAACGGTTGTGCAAACTTTCTCAATTTTTCCTTGCATAAACATGCCCTTTTCTCTATTTTTCTGGGCAAAACTCTGCAAGGGTTGAATAGATGGGACCTTTTGGTGTTAAATCGCTTCTTTTAAGCCTTAAACACTGAGCTCTAACGATTCCAAATTCGTAATTCGCATTTTCGGTGACGCACTTCGCGAGTTCAGCCTTGTTTCTTCCAGATTTTACTCTGGCAATTGTCAAGTGTGGACTGAAGCCTTTGGGGTCTGGTGCAAACCCTAAACTGCGCAGACTGGGCTCTAGTTGATTGAAAATGCTTCGCAGTTGGTCGGCGCCTTCGGTCATTCCAGCCCACAACACTCGTGGATAGCGCAGATTTGGGAAGGCACCAATCCCATGAATTTTGACGTCAAAGATGGTAAACTGAACTTTTTTCATTTCTTCATGGATTTTTTCAACCATAGGTGTGGTGATGTTTCCGAGAAATCGCAAGGTTATGTGAATGTTTTTTGGTTCAACAAGTTTCAAGTCTGCTCCAGTTTTAGCTAGGAGGTTCTGCACGTCTGTTATTCTCTTCAGAATTGATTCGCTGTCCATGTCAAAGGCTATGAAACTTCTTATTGTTTCCGACATCGTTATTCCTTCGCATATTTTTGCTTCTCTTTCTCATAAATGCTTTTAATGTAAAAAACTATCTGTTAATAGCCAGATACATCAGCAAAAAGGGTGCAAAATGACTGTTGATAAAGTTGTTGTGGGTTTGGCTGGAATGCCAGGAGCCGGAAAATCAGTAGTTGTCGCTGTTGCAAAAGGAAGCGGTTACGGAGTCGTGGTGATGGGTGATGTGGTGAGAGAAGAAGCGGAAAAGAGACGCTTAGAGCCGAGTCCAAAAAATCTTGGAAAAATAATGCTTGAATTAAGGCAAAAAGAGGGAAACAGCGTCATAGCCAAAAGTTGCATCCCAAAAATAGAGAAAGCAAAAGAGCAAAAGGTTATTGTGGACGGCATAAGAGGCCTAAGTGAAGTTGAAGAATTTAAAAAGCATTTTCTAAAATTCAGCCTCATATCGATTCATTCATCCCCAGAAACAAGGTTCAAACGGCTTTATCACCGCCAAAGAAGCGACGACCCAGAAAATTGGGAAATTTTTCATGAGAGGGATAAACGAGAGTTAAGCGTGGGATTAGGTAATGCTATAGCTATGGCTGAATATTTAATAGTAAATGAGGAAGAACGGGAGGTTGTAAAGGAAAAAATTAAGAAAGTTCTGAGGAAAGTTGAAGAAAAATGGATGAAATAAGTATTTACGTGGAAGTTGAAATTAACCCAACAGAATCCGAAGACAAAGTGAAACAGGCTTTTGAAAACATTTTCGGTAGCATAACCATACAGATAAAACCTTTACATAAGGGCAAACTCCTAGTTGCTGAAGCCAAAGGGCTTGAAGCGCTTACCAAACTTTACAATTTATTGCGTAGAGAACGCATTCGTGACGCTGCCCGAAGAGCCCTTTTCAAAGGAATTGACGGAAAAACCATAAACTTCTGTTTGAACAAGCAGGTTGCATTTGCGGGGCATGTCTCCTTTTCTAAGGAAGTGGCAGAATCGCCATTAGGACCAATAAAGGTTAAAATAGAAAGTGAAAATCCAAGGGATCTTATCGACTGGCTTACTCCAAAAACTTCGTAATTGGTGCTTATTTTGTCTGTAAAAGCTACGATAACCCATAGAGGAGCTGTTCTGCTTGGAAAGAATGTTGCTTGCGATGCTTTTGAAGAATCTAAACCATTAAGAGTTGTCACACACGCACATGCTGACCACATAATAGGTTTGCAACAAAGCCTAAGAACATGCGAAAAAGTCTTGATGACCAAACCCACAAAAGATTTAATTGATGTTATGAGGAGCCCACTTTTTCTGATGGGTGGCTTCGTGGAGACGCTTGATTATGGTAAAACTCTTCAATACGAGGAGGAGCGCATAACTTTTTTCCATGCTGATCACATTTTAGGCGCGGCTCAAGTACTTGTTGAGGACGCGGAGGGAACAAGGATTGCTTATACAGGAGATTTTAGGGTTGATGGGACTCCGATTTTGGATACTGATTTGCTTGTTATGGAAGCCACCTATGGAAGCCCAGCGTGTAAACGCTCTTTTAAGAAGAACGTTAAGGATTTGCTTGTTTCCATAGTGGAAGAAGGATTGAAACATGGCACGGTGTACGTTTTTGGTTACCATGGCAAACTTCAAGAAGTTATGCAAATTCTGCACGAAACTGGCGTTAAAGCTCCTTTCATTGTACCCGAGAGGGTATTCCACGTCTCTAAGGTTTGTGAAAGGCACGGCATGCGTTTGGGACGTTTGATGCTGTCTGAGGAAGAGGAAGCAAAGGAGCTGCTGGAAAGGAATTCGCCTTGTTTAGTTTTTTATCACATGGGTTCAAGAAGTAAAGTCGGTCGAGGCGTCTTCCGCGTTTATGTAAGCGGGTGGGAGTTTGATTCTCCCTGCCGTGAAATTGCTGACAAAGAGTATGTTATAGCCTTAAGCGACCACTCTGACTTCGACGGCTTAATCGAATACGTCAGGCGCTGCAAACCAAAGCTCGTAATTACAGACAACTTCCGCATAGGTTACGCCGAGACACTGGCTAGAGAAATCCGAAAACGCTTCAGAATCTCCTCCGCAGCGCTCCCGAAGAGATAGCGCTCCTCAGCGCGGTTAAGGCATAGGAATTTCTATTGATTAGCGCGCGCGCTAAACGGGTTTTAGACTTATCAAGAAGGGGTGACACTGTGGCTTTTGCCTTGGGGCGACACTCCCGTATTCTTTTCCCAAAACAGGTAAACTTTACTCTGCAATAGAAAACCGCAAACTTTGATTAGACGTGCAAGCCTTTCAAGGTTGCGCGCGCGCAAACATAATCGCAGTCAACATGTACCTCGGCATAATGAAGAAACTGCTGAACTACGCCAAGGTTTTCGTGTTCAGCGCGCGCGTTAAGGCTTGTTTTGATAATGGTTTTGGATGTCTGCGGCTTCTAACTATGGCTTTGAGACCTGTGCCTTTATCCCGCTTCATGTATCTCAACTCCACCCAATAGAGAATTTACTGTCGCAGTTAATGGCCTCTTAGAAAGGGGTTCATCCCGCACCCCGCGCATTTTAGAGAGATTTTGGATTTTGTTCTTGAGTTTTGATTTTTTGTTCATAATGTTTTTGTTTCTCTTTATTCATGTTCTGATTTGGGGTTCGATTATGAATGCGAAAGGATTATTTGACAGTGTTTGGCTTATGCATTTGGTTATCGTGGTTTGGATTGTTAGTTCGGTTTTTTCTATGCTTCTGTTGAGTAGGCTTGACGGTATTGTTCATGGAGACCTTTACGATTATGGTTTGCAGTTTAGTTTTGATTGGGCTGTGCCTTTTTGGAGTTTTGAACGTTTGATCTATGTTTGTTTGGCGTTGCCTTGTGTTTTAGGCGGGTTTGTTTTGTTTTTCGATTTCTGGAAGAGTAGGGATCGTGCGCCTGTTGTTAGGCGTGTTGAGGCCAAGCCTAGCGGCGGTGCGTTTCAGCCTTTAAAGGAGAATCACATGCTCATTAGCTGTTCTAAATGTGGAAAGGTCTTTAGCAAGCCTTTGGCGATGCTTGATTTTAGTGGTGGGAAGACTCGGCTTGTAAACGTTTGTCCTTACTGTAATCATGTGTTGGGAAGCGCGGAAGAAGAGAAGGGTGAAGATAGCGATATCGGCGTTTTGGATTTAGATAAGGAGAAGGAGATTAGGCATTAAACTTGGTTTATTGTGGTTGTATTATTGCCCACAGGGTTACGTACAGTAGGGCGACGAGGCCTGCGGTGATGAGGATTACTGCTATTGGGTCGTAGAGGGTTATTTTTGCCATTTTCCACCATTCTAGTGAGCCTTCGTAGTTCCATTTTTCTTGTTGGGTTAGGTTTGGGTTGTTTAGTAGTTGTTCGTGGCCTTGGATGACTGAGTTTGTGTATAGCCAGAGGGCTACGCCTATGATTAGGAGTATGGCTCCTGTTAGGAAGATTACAGTGAGTTTGTTTCTTTTCATTAGGCGGGTTGGGTTTGACATTTTGTATTATGACCTTTTTGGGGTTTGTTGTGTCTATTTGAGAATGTGAGCGTATTTGGAACTTATTTCAGTGGGAGAATATTTAAGGGTTGGGAGTGTTGATGTGGTTTTGTGTGTGTGCGTGCAACTGGTGTAGGCCCCTCTTTTTGGAGCCTAATATGTGTTTTAGTTTTTGTTTTGTTTTGTTGGGTGTGTTTTTGATTTTTGCATAAGAGTAGGCGAGGTATGCAGTGCACGCGTGGAAGGCTGTAAGCGATATGGCACAGCCAATGTAGAAGAGTTTTTGGGGCCAGAATTCTAGGGTGATGGTGTAGGTGCCAGTTTTGTTAATGTACCAAGCATTAGCATAGCCGTTAGCCATGAAATGATATTTGTTGGGTATTTGTTTTCTGTTGACGTATGCGATCCAGTTTTTGGGCAGGATTGGTCTATTCTCTCTGCTCTTTAGGTGCTTCTGCTAGCTTTAAGCCTAAAGTTTTCAATCTTTCGAAGTGTTCGTCTTTTGTTTTTAACGCTATGTGGTGAGACATTGCTGTTGCGGCGATGAGGAGGTCAGCGTCGGGTATTGGTATGCCTTCCTCTTTGAGTTTGTGGTATAGGTTGCAGTAGGTTTCTATGACTTCGTTGTCTAGGTTTAGTAGGTTGAAGCTTTCTTCGAGTAGCTCCTTGACTTTGGCTCTTTTTCTGGCTTCTAGTCCTCTTAACACTTCGGTAAGTGTTATGATTGAGATGGCTCCGACTTCGTGTTTTCTCTCTCGTAGCATTTCTATGATTATGTCTGTGTCAAGTAGGTTCATCTGAACGCGAACCTTTCCCTGAACTCTTTGCTGGATTCTAGTATGGCTTTCAGGTCCTCTTCTGTAAGCGTGCTTGCCAACTCCTCAAATGCCCTCTTACTCTTTAGCCTCTTGACCTCGGCGTATAAGTTCAGGAGAAACTTGCCCCACTCATCTCTGCCCTTAACCTTTTCCAAGAGCCTTTTGACATCAGCTGGAACAGAGATTGTTACATACTTCCCCAAAGATATCACCATATAGCTATGTAATTACATAATGACTTATAATCTTTCTTGCGCTTCTACTATAACATTTCATGCTTTGCCAGAACTTAGTTCTTTAATTAGGTCTTCAAGGGTTATTTTTGATCCTTTTGTTATTTCTTTTCGAGCTTTTTCAAGCTCTTTTTTCTCTTCTTGGTTTGCTTCTTGGGCCTACTATGCGCGCGCGCAGGTGTATTTTGAGCAATGTGGATTTCCGGACTTTCTTGCTATTGCTCTTCGCTGTACTATAGTCGTGACTATTACCGTTTGTTTTGTCGCGCAAAAATGTTAAATGGCGCCGAAACAACATTCGCCTTGTCGCAAAAGGGTGCTGAAACATGTTTAACTGTGACTATTCGTTAGTGAACGGGGTGTTGGAGAATGGTTGAGGAAACCGTTTGGATTAAGAAAAAATATGTTAGGCCGCGCTTAAGCCCTGATGAGCTTTGGCTGATATACCGCCTAATAGACAATCAATACTGGCTGTTGAGGAAGCATCCCCATCCGTTTCGGAGTTTAGAGGAGGTCAGCAGGCTTAGGAGAAAAATCTTAAGGCTTGTGAATAGGTGTCGCAAGCCCAAGCATCAAATAAGCCTGAGGCAAAGGCTCTACTAACGCCGTTCTATAGTTTGAGGTGTTGCCGCGCGTTTAGTCTGAACCATGTTGCAATGAACTTCTCAGACTTGAACCCCTACTCGACGGTGAAAAAATGAGGGGGGAGAGCATTTTTGCCTGGTCGTCCTAGCTTCAAAAATGTGGTGTCCCGTCGTATTTTGCAGTTGCGAAGAATCACTAATGTTGACGCAGAGCGCGCGCTATCGATCTAACGTTCTAGGTAGATTTCATTTTGGTTTTTGTCGCAGACCAGTCTATATCTGTAGATGATGTCTCTACCTAAAAGTGAGGGCATACGCATAATGAGCGACTTCTCTTCTGAAGAAAGTTTTGACAAATCATGAGTTCCGACGAGTAAACGTAGGTTTTCTTTGAGGATTTCTCCGTTTTCAGCTCTAAAGAACAATGCAGTGTCTTCAATTACGAAAGTGTCGATTAATCCGCCTAACCCGCCGATTTTTCTTTCAGCTTTTTTAAGTTTTCTCGTGTTTATTCCGAGGTAATAGGTGTCCTTGTCTAGTAGGGTTGTTGCAGAGGCGTCGGTGTCGATGTGAAAATGGACGGGTTTTCTAATTTTCAAAATCTTTGATTCAACTGTTACTCTTACGAAGGGGCTGGGGGCTCGAACCTGTTGTCAAAGTAGCATAAAATCCTCATAGTATCAGCGTCAGCTTTTCGCTGCTAACGAAGTCTACAAAGATTTGTTCTTCAGGGTGTTTTGCCTTGATCCTTTCCATTAAAATACTTAGCTCTTTATCATGGTCGATGATCTTTTGTTCATAGACGGCTACAAATTCGCCGTCGAACTTTTTTACTAACTCTTCGTAGTGCTCCCTAAACCATGACCAGTTTTTGTCATGCTCATCAAATAAAACCGTGTACTCGGACACGAAATTCACCCCGCTTCATGATAGAGATTAGCAAGCTCTTATTTATATGGTATAGCAAGCCAGTCCCACGGTTTGCCTACTCTTGGGTCGTCATTTGGATGTTGTCTTGGGTTATGAGGGCGTCGACGAGGTGGCTTCCGATAAAGCCGACTCCACCAGTCACTAGTATTCTCTTGAAATCTTTAGTTTTCATGGCGCTAAAACCAATGGATGTGAAGCAATTAGAGTCTTCTCAAAGATGAGGGATGCAAAACAAGTTGCTGAAATCTTCGATGCTTTCCGTTAGAGGAGCGATTGCTGTATCAAGCCTTACTCTGAGGGATGGGGTCTATTACTTCTAGGTTCTCGATTTTTTTGAAGACCTCGTCGTGGGTGGCTATTCTTTTGGTGCTTGTGGCTTTCATTGTTGCAAGAATTACGCTGTCTCTGCCACCGATTCCAATTTTTGCGTATTTTATGAGTTGTTCAAATGCAAGCTCGGCTATGTCGAGGTCTAGGTTGATGAATGTTAATGTGGCTAGATTTTGTATGGTGGAAAGTTTTCTTCGGAAGTTTTCTTTTGGTAAATGGCGAAAATAATGCGCAACTTCCATGAGTGTTACGACATTTAGAACAATGCCTTCATGGATAGCAGTTCTGATGGGTTTTGTTACGTGTTTGTGTTCTGGTAAGCGTTGGTCAAACCAGTAGATCCAGTAGTTGGCGTCCACGTAGATCATTGTTTTTCCCAGATTTTCTTCAGTTCTAAGGGATTGATCTTAGGGATTGGGGAATCCTCTTTGATGCAGCCTTCCATTTCGTGAATGAATTCTTCAGGGGTTACTTGCCTCATTATAAGTATTTTCCCCTCTTCTAGTGCTAGTTTGACTTTGGCACCTTCACGCAATCCTAATCCTTGACGTAAATGGGCTGGGATGACGATCCTGCCTTTCTTGTCTACGACGGCTTCTTCAACCATATTCCCACCAATCATCCCACTACATCTTAATATTTAAACATTGTTATGATTGCCTACGCGACCATGTGGTTCGAACACGGCTTTTCCGACCTAGTTATCACCATAAATTATTAGTTGGTAGGCGCCCGTCTTTTACTTCCAGCCTAGTCAAAAGAGAAAAAACTGGTAAGAATCAGATGGATATGTATACCGACACGCCGTTTAGAACCAACAATCTTGGCCTCAAAGGAATTTTCAAGTGAGTAAAGATTCTCCCTTTTAGTATTGTATGCGTAGGGGAATGTCACTTGATTTGGTTAAACGGTTTTTAGCAGTTTATTCCCAAATTCTTTTTATCCATTTCACTCTGTTGAAGTCCGTGTCGTTTGAGTATATTTCTTTTATTTTGTTCTTTTTCATTGTTTGTAGTGTTAATGCGTCAACAAAGTCTATTTTGTGTTCATCCACGTCGTCTAGAGCGGTGAGTAGGTCATCCCATGTGATGTTGAGTTTGTTCATGGTTAGGTAGGAGTTGACTGCTACGAGGAAGCTTCTGACCTCTTTTTTTCGGTTGTTGTACTCTAGCCAGTCGACGACTTCTTGGATGACGGCTAAGCTTGTAGCGGTTTCTTCGCCGTTTTCGATTCTTTTGAGAATTCTTTTTGAGATTTCGTAGTCTTTTTTAGGGGATTTCACTAGGACGTAGATGAAGACATTGGCGTCAACGAATCTCATTGCATGGTCCTCGATGCTTTCTTTTTCATTCTGACTGCTGTTGCTTTTCTTAATTCTTGTTTCACTGGTTCTGTGACTTGGACTCCTTCTGCTAGTCCGGAAAGGAGTTCTGTTGGGTTGGGGACGGTGTTTGGGGGGAAGAGCATTAATTTATTGCCTATTATTTGTAGTTTTATGTAGTCGCCTTCGTTGATTCCCAATTTTTGTCTGATGTCGGCTGGGATGGTGATTTTGCCTTTTTGGAGCACCTTTGTTTGTTCACCCATTTTGGTCACCTATGTTATATGGTACTTTTGGTTACTTATGAAGGTTACTGTTTTGAAGTTTCTAATGGGGTTCTTGCGAAGTTTATTGTGGCGATCGTGTTTGATGGTCGTCGATAGGTATCCACTTTATAGGCTATAGGGTTATTTGGGATTGTTCGCCTATTTGGAATCTTCTTGCTTTTGGTTTGTTGTTTTTGTTTGATGTTATGGTTGAGTTTACGGATTGAAATTGGTAACTTTTAATTGCTTTTTGTTGTTTTTAGTTATTTTTTGTTGTTTGTGTGGTTTAGGTTGGGTTCAGTTGTTGTCGTCTTTTTGGGTTTGGCGCCGACGACATTTAAGTAGCGCGTATTCTTTGTTGGGGTGAAGAATTGAGCTGGAGAGAAGCGTTAAGAAAAGAGAGAAAGCGGCTGACTGAATCCGATGTGGGATGATTAAAAAATAGTTATTAGAATTTTTTCAGTTTGATAATGATTTGGTTATTGTGTGTTTGGTTGCTTTTTTATGATTTGTTGGGTGTTGTGTTTGGGTTTCCATCCGAGTGTTTTGAGTTTGCCTATGTCTAAGAGCATGTTTTTGACGTCGCCTTTCCAGCCTCTTCCGCCGTCCACTCTGCCTGAGTTTGAGGTTGACGTTTCGGAGCCTCATTTCTTCTAGACTGCTTGTTCTGCTTGAGGATAAGTGTAGAGATTGCGTGTTATTTTTTGTCCGCAGTTTGATCGATGGTTTTCGTTTCGTTGATTAGTCTCTCTAGTTCGTTGAGCTGTTCGAAGATTTGTTGTTCGTCAAAGTTGGAGACGATGCCGTTCATGGTTAGTACGATGTGCTTCGCGACACTGACCCATCTTCGCCGCTGTTTGAGGCTTATCGGAACCATTTTTCCGTTGATTCTCTGGTGTCTTATTTCGCCCCTGGCTACTTTGGCTGCGACCTTGAAGATTTCCTCAAGCCTGTCAAGGGTTCTGTTCCGAAGCCTCTGAATCTCTACCTTAACGTCGTTTCTGATGTTCTCGATACGAGTTGAAACGAATCTATTGACGGAAACCTTAACCAATAGATGGACCCCTACCCCATATTTTTCCAGCGACTATTCAGCCTTCTGCTTCAACGTCTCTAGATTTATCGAATTGCCTCCTCCTGAAAGTTTGCCAAGGTTTGTCCATCAATCGAGAGTGCGTTGATTGGATTTGAATTGAACTGAGAAGTGCTTGTTTAGTATTTTGAGGCGGGTGAGGTGTTTTTAGGTGTTCTAGAATGTGTGAGTTTTGTGCGGAGCAACTCGGAACCGACTCTCGCGAGGGCTTTAACATAGATTTATAAAAGGCAATATTATATTTTATGTATGGTTGGTAAGTACGATAGATGCAAGCTATACAGAAAATGTAAGAGCCGGGCTGACTAGAAACGAGAGTCTACTACTATCTTCTCTATCTGAGAAAGGCAAGACTATCTTCAAAATGGAAGATATTGCAACTGAACTAAAGTGTTCCTATAAGTATGCGAAAGTGCTTGCTAACAACCTAACGAAGAAGAAATGGGTAATTGTCCTGAGAAGAGGCGTCTACCTCATCGTTCCATTAAGTGCAGGAGTAAGATCACACTATACTGAGCATGAGTTTGTGATCGCTTCGCACCTTGTTTCACCCTACTACATAGCATATTGGAGTGCCCTTAATTTCCATGGATTTACTGAGCAAACACCCTTCACAGTCTTTGTGGCAACAACGAGAAGAACAAAGAACAGAGAGGTTCTAAACGTCAAATACAACTTCGTAACATTAAGCAAAAGAAAATTCTTCGGGTTTGAACCAGCAGCAGTCAGCACATACAAGATCAATATTTCAGATCGTGAGAAGGCGCTAGTGGATGCGTTAGACCATCCTGAGTACTGTGGAGGCATACCTGAAGTAGCAAAGTCTCTGTTGAATGCTAAGGAAAAGGTATCGATGGAAAAGATTGTCAATTATGCAGAAAGAATGGGAAACACTGCAATAGTCAAGAGACTTGGACATCTAGTAGAGAGTTTAAACATAAATGTAGATCCAGAAATTCTTTCAAAGATGCGGGGAATGATTTCACCGGGAATGTCTGCTCTTGACCCTACATGTTCCAAAAAAGGCACGTACAACACGAGATGGAACCTTTTATTAAATATCTCCAAGGAAACTCTTGAAGAATTGAGGCGGAGCTTTTGATATTAGCAGAGCAGATAAGGAGAATCGCAAGAGAAGAAAAGCTCACGGCTGGCGTTGTGGAGAAAGATTACGCAATCACATGGTTACTGAGAGGATTCTATCTAGTAAACAGTGGTTTGGATGATATTTTTGTTCTGAAGGGAGGTACTGCTATTAGAAAGGTGTATTTTCCTCAGACTTGGAGATTTTCAGAGGATCTAGACTTCACTGTTGCCAATGCTGTGGAATCCGGAAGCATAAAAGAATTTATGCAACAGGTATTCGAAACACTTCTCCTAGAAAGCGGAATTAACTATTCGTTTGAATCGTTCCACCCGACAGAAGGGTCAATAATAGCTAACGTCCAGTTCCTTGGCCCATTGAATTTCACAAATAGAATCAGACACGACATTAGTTTGAAAGAAAAAATGGTACAGGAACCGGAACGCCGACCTATCAGAACCAACTATTCGGATTTACCCAAGTTCGAAGTACTAGTCTATCCTCTGAGTGAGATCCTTGCAGAGAAGATTAGGAGTATTATGCAAAGAGGTTACTCGCGCGATTACTATGACGTTTGGAGATTATTGAAGGAAAACCAATTCAAGGATTCTGAAATCAAAAAACTTCTGAAAAGGAAATGCGAATTGAATAGGATAAAGTACGAGCCAAGTTTACTGTTTGATGAGAGAAGATTAAGCGAGGCGCAATCATTTTGGGAAAAAGGATTGCTGCA
>Ga0210056_1003635_pt1 | contig 12437 bp, 5 predicted proteins | sample CryGeyCG2014_080_2_FD_183965 | JGI IMG/M metagenome (GOLD analysis project Ga0210056, IMG submission 183965) | Groundwater microbial communities from aquifer - Crystal Geyser CG07_land_8/20/14_0.80 (SPAdes) (version 2) | ecosystem: Environmental > Aquatic > Deep subsurface > Groundwater | place...
GCATAGATCCTGTAGGTATTCCAGTAGATGACCCGCCGGGTTATCCAGGTTGGCGAACCGGAGAATGGAATTTCCATCAGGTTGCGGACTATTCCGGCGTATACGATGCATCACTGCGTCTAAAACCAGATAACCCCAGAGTGCCCTGCGGAGAGGACATAAACGGAAGTTACAAAGATGACCTTTTTGATTCCGGACAATGGGTGCCAAAAACGCCGTTTGAATACACAGCGGTTGAATAAGTAATTTTTAAGGAGGAGATATGCCAAGATTAACTAAGATAGTTGGTATTGTATTGATAATGTTTGTTTGTACGATAGGTACATTAATTGGAAGAGAGGAAAAAGAAAAGACAAGATATGTTTTACCACCAGAACTTGAAAAATTTTTATTAAATGAATCGGATCTTCCTGGATACAAACTGAAGTACGAATCAGAATGGATGAGGCCTGGCGAAGAGCGTCGGTCTGATATAGCAACAGCAAAAGATATAAAAAGTGGGATTCGTCAAAGGTGGATTAATTTATTAGGGGGGGGGAATTCTATTGTTCTATGTGGCTCTTTGATTCATCTCAAGATGCTATGGAAGAAGGTAAACGTTATTCTGGTTCTTTTGCAGAATTTTATTATGAAGGTTCATTTGGGGATACAGTAGTAGGAGATATGTCCTGGGTTTCTAGAGGAGCAGCTATTATATTTGTCTATAAGAACCAACTTGTCCACATCGGCATTCCAGGAGGAAAAAAGGGTGATAGAAGAAAGCTGCAGGAGATCGCCGAGAAGATTATCAAGAAACATAAAGAAGCTGTCAAAGAATAAGGTCCTCACACAATCTATACCTTACTTGGAACACCCCAGCAGCCAATGCCGGAGCCCTGGACAGATGTTCTTGACTATGCCTGTGTCTGGGCAGACGGAGAGACTGAGGAGTTGGGGGTGGTGAAAAAGATAACAACCAATGCGTATTGGAATTTTGGGAAGAATTACGATGGTACAAGGAGCCATGCAGAAGGAACTACTTTTAAACTGACAGAACTTCTGCAAGAAGACTGGGCTGATTGCCGGGATATGTCTGCTACCGTTCATGTGTTTGCCAAGGGTATAGGATGTTCTTCTCTGAATGTAAGACGAATAGATGGTCCCTTCGTATATAAACCTATAAAACCTATAGGTATGATATTATGGCAAGTTGACACTTGGAACTTTCACCAGGTAGCAAATTACTCAGGAATTTATGACGCTTGTTTGCAATTAGATCCGTCCAATCCCCGAATATCTTTAGGGGAAGATATAAACGGCACATATAAAAACGACCTTTTTGATTCCGGAGACTGGCTACCGGGAATACCATTTAGCTATACAGAGGTAAAGTAACTTTCATAAAGGCATTATGTTGATTTCTGTTTCAATTACATGGAAGACTTTTTATGGGATAAGCCAATAAGATTATCCAGGGAGGAAGCATGATGAGAACAATTCGAATAATGTATGTAGTATTGATTTTGTTTATCTACGCAGCAGTTGCGTCGAGTGGAACAGAAAAAAATAGAGATGAGAAATTTAGTTTGCCAGCGTATACAAGACTTTTATTAAACGAAACAGATATGGTAGGATATAAATTAAAGTATCAACGTAAGGATACTTGGCCTGAAACAGAAAAAGACCAAGAGCCAAAAATGGGAATTACTCAATGTTGGTTTGATTCTTCAGGGAGAAGTTTATACTGTGAGATTTGGATATTTGATTCAGTAGAAGAAGCGATGGATAGAGCTAAATTCCTTGTTACCCACGTAGCAGTGCCTTACCAAGAAGGTTCGTTCAGTGATACAATCGTTGGAAATAAATCTTGGATTGGTGTGCAAAGGGAAGGAGGAGCGGCGTTCCTTTTTATTTATGAAGAACACCTTGTTTCCATTATGGATCCATATTGCAGGGGAGATCAAAAAAAGAAACTACAAGTAATTGCTGGGAAAATTTTAAAGAAAATAAAAAATATATCCGGTAGATGACCCGCTGGGTACTCCAGATTGGCAAACCGGGGAATGGAATTTCCATCAGGTAGCAGACTATTCCGGGGTATATGATGCCTGCCTGCGCCTGAATCCGGGTAATCCCAGAGTGCCCTGCGGAGAGGACATAAATGGAAGCTACAAGGACGACCTTTTTGATTCCGGAGACTGGGTGCCAAAAACGCCGTTTGTATACACAGAGGTTAGATAAGTAATTTTTTAAGAGGAAACCATGTTAAAATTAATTCGTGTAGCGTGTATTATATTAACTTTGCTTATTTGCGTAACAGTTATATTAAGTGGAGCAGAGAAAAAGAAAGTTGAGAAATTTATTCTGCCAGAGTATGAGAAATTTTTACTAGATGAAACGGATGTACCGGTGTATAAACTAGATTATCAAGGGAAATCCATTTGGCCGGAAACAAAAGAAGGTGAAGAGCCAAAACGGGGAATTGTTCAACGCTGGCTTGATTCCACTGGTAAAAAGTTTTATTATGATCTCTGGATATTTAATTCAGTTCAAGAAGCAATGGATGGAGCTAATTTCTATTCTGGTCATATGTCTGCAATTTTCCATGAAGGGTCGTTTGAAGATACATTTGTAGGGAATAAATCTTGGGTTTCAGTAGGGGAAACAGGAGCAGCCATTCTCTTTGTTTATGAGAAACAGGCTGTTCTTATTAGCGATATATTATGCAAAAAAGAAGAAAGAAAAAAATTGCAGGAGATTGCCGAGAAAATTATCAAGAAGCATAAGGAAGCTGTTAAAGAGTGAGGTCCTCACACAATCTATATCCTGCTTGGAACGCTCCAATCCCCCGATGCCGGAGCCCTGGACAGACGTTCTTGATTACGCCTGTGTGTGGGCAGACGGAGAGACTGAGGAGATTGGGGCGGCGAGAAAGGGAAATTTTATTAAGATTAATCAAAAAGAGTGATTTACAAATTGTAAGATAAGTAAAAAAGATACCGAAATGGATAAATTTAAAAAACAAAAATTTTTGGTTACATCTATCTTTTTTGCCTGGTTCATATTTCTGCCTTTTAATATTCAAGCAAATCAACCAGACTTACTTACCGAGATTTTTCACCATCCCTGCGGAATAGCAGTGAATGAGGCTGGCGAAATATACGTAATAAGCACAGGGGAAGACCTGGTAAAAAAATATTCAGGCACCTATCAGTTTGTCTGTTCCTTCGGAGGCACGGGAAACGGAGCAGGGCAGTTCAGCCAGCCGCAGGGGATAGCAACATATAAAAACCTTATTTTTATCGTAGATACTGGTAATGACCGAGTCCAGAAATTCCGTGACAATGGCAATTCCGTTGAGTTTGTTTCAATATTTAACCTGCAGCAATTTTATTACCCGCGGGACATCACGATTGACGACACGGGTAATCTCTATGTGCTTGATTCAGGCAACCACCGGATTTTAAAATTAGACATAAACGGTAAACCTATAAATTTTTCTATGCTCGGGACAAATATTTTAGGAGAATTCGGCACGGGGCAGGGTCAATTCAGCAACCCGTACGGAATAGATGCGGATGCTTCAGGAAATATTTATGTTGCTGATTCCCGCAATAACCGTATTCAAATTTTTAGTTCCATTGGTCATTTTTTAAAAGAATTTGGTACCCAAGGAAGTAATTATGGTCAAATGTTTGAGCCACAGGATGTGGCAGTGGATAAAGAAGGAAATATCTTTGTTGCAGATATGTATAATTCTCGTATTCAAAAATTTAACTTAAATGGGAGATATATTCAATCTTTTGGAACGTTTGGCCATGAGAAGGGGAAATTCTTTACGCCTCAAAAACTAAAAATAGACCGCAACAAACGCCTCTACATAGTAGATTCAAATAACAATAATGTGCAGGTTTTCGACGTAAGCATCTACTTTACAGATGTATATGCTTCTCCCACTGCTTTTTCGCCGAATGATGACGGCATTGTCGATGTTGCTTTTATAAATTACACCATCCGTGAAAATACGAAAATAAGCATAGATATTTATAATAAGAATAAAAATCTTGTAAAGAACCTATGTAGTGATGCTGAAAGAACCAAAGGGCAGCAACAGGAGTTATGGGATGGCCGGGACAATACTGGAGCGTTTGTCACCGAAGGTGTTTATACTTTCATAATCAGGGCGAGAAACGCACTTAATTATCAGCCCTCCCCGAAGGGTGGAGTTGTTACCGTTGATTTTTCACAGCCTTTGGGCAGCGTTTCAATAAGAAATGACGCTGTTTATGCTACCCAGAATACCATTTTAAATCTTTTTGCTTCCGATGTTCTTTCAAGCGTAGACACGATGGTAATCAGCAATTATTCCAACTTTTCTACCGCGGAAACTTTAGTTTATAATTCTATACAGAATTGGCTCTTATTGCCAGGCGAAGGAACAAGAGAAGTTTTTGTAAAATACATTGACATTGCAGGCAACGTTTCGCCCATATATTCCGATGACGTGATTTTAGCAAAAATATGATTTAACCCCCCGCGGCTTGCCGCGGGGTAATTCAAATATGATTCTTCCTTCTGGTTATATAATCATTGACACAGGCGTATCTTGCGTGAAAGAAAATACCGTTACGCTTTTTCTTTCTGGGTTTGACACTGGTTCCGGGTTATTGTCGGTGGTAATCAGCAATTCTCCAGATTTCTCTGTAGCAAATACAATCACGTTAAATATGGGTTCTTTTGAGACCGATGTTTATCCCTGGTTTTTAACCTGCGAAGAAGGCACAAGAACAGTATATGTGGAATTTATTGATGCTGCTGGAAATACCTTGGTATATACAGACACTATTGTTCTGGATTCAAGCCCGCCCACAGGTTCCATTTTCATTGACAATAATTCCTATTATGCCAATACCGTAACGGTTAATTTAAGCATCTTGGCCGTAGACTCATTTACCCCGGTGGATTCTGTGGTAATCAGTAATTTTTCGAATTTTTCTGTTGCCGAGACCTATTCCTTCTCCTCTGTATTGTTTTGGGTATTGACGGAGGACACGGGAGTAAAAGGGGTATATGTCAAATTTATCGATGCGGCTGGTAACGTTTCTCCGGTTTATTCCGACACAGTAATTTTAATTTATATAACCAACGTGGATATCGTGAGTAATGGCATGGGCGGCGGTCTGTGGAGCGATACCAATACATGGAACGGAGGAGCAGTTCCTATTTCTACGAGCAGAGTCGGCATTTATTCCAACGACACGGTTATTTTTGACCGCAGCGAGGGCCAGTTGATATACAATCCCGGCCTTCAACTTACTATATCCTGCAAAGACATTACCATATATGGGACCTTGACTTTTCAGGCGGATACAGGTCCTCTTTGCATGCAAATCAACGGGAATATGAATATTCATGGCAATTTGATTATGAAATCTAATGCTCCAACTGATAGTTATAAAATAGCGATGGGTTCGCTTTATTATGGAGAAGAATACAGAATTACAGTAAACGATGGCGGCAATCTACAAATTATTGGTTATGGTGCAGAAAATAAAAATTGCTGGATTTCAGGCACCATTGCCGGATATGGAGATATCCTCGCAAAAAAAGGTTCTGCTTTTGATTGTAAATTTGCTAATTTTACAGGATTGTGGAGTAGAGAAAGTCCCAATCCTGGAATTTTAATTTCTTCAATAAATGGAAGCGCAAGAATAGAAAGTTGTTCTATTCAATGTATTGTTAGTTTAGAATCTTCTTCAAATATTATCTTATACGGGAATACTATTACCCGCTGTGTTGTTTTGAAAGATTCAGCATACAATACAATTACCATAAATTCCTTTAAAGGTTTTGTTAGCTACGGTAGTCCAATATTTACAGGGATTTCTCTTAACAATTCATCTTATAATTTTCTTTCTAATAATTCTTTTAGTAATTATGTGAATGGAATTGAAATTAACCAATCTTCACATAACTTAATTATTCAAAATACCTTCAGGGAAAATACCTCAGGTTTTTACCTTCTGAATTCTTCTGAAAATACTATAACAATGAATAATTGTAATTTCAATGACTTTGGCATCTTCCTTTCTGATTCTCATAATAATTACTTCGTTTCTAATTCTTGTAATGAAAATGCATATGATGGAATTTATTTAATAAATTCTTCAGGGAATGTCTTTGTTTCTAACACTTGCAACTCTAATACAGATATTGGTATCTTCTTAGATAATTCACACAATAATTCCTTTAATAATAATATTTGCAATTTTAATAGCCTTGGCATAGAACTGGATAAGGGTTCTTCGGAGAATATCCTTAATGGCAACACTTGCAATAATAATCAAGAAGGGATTTCTTTAATTCAATCAATGTCTAATTTCTTCTCTAACAATACGTGTAGTTATAATGCTTACGGAATCTATATTAACCCGACTTCATTTTTTAATACTTTTACTTATAGTATTTGTAATTACAACAATGTAAATGGAGCGTGCATAGAAGGACACTATAATTCTTTTCTTTGTGGAAATTATTCCTATAATAAATGGAATGGTATTTATCTTTATTGTGCTTCAAACAATATTTTTTCCTCAAACGTCTGCGATGCAAATGACATGTTCGGAATTTGGGCAAGAGGACAGGGTTCTTATACTGCTAAAAATAATATTTTTTCCTCTAATATCTGTCGTTTCAATTCGGAAGGAATTTATCTTGTGCTCTGCCAGGAAAACACCATTGTTTCAAATATTTGTAATTCTAATAAGGTAGGTATCAACCTCAATGATGCTGGCAATAACTTCTTTGCTTCAAACCAGCTAAGTTCAAATTCAGGCTACGGTTTAACTAGCATTTCTACCTTACAAAATGATATTAATGTTTGCATGAATGAATTGTATTCTAATAACCTCCTTGCTGACATATTTGGTTATTGGAGAACGAAACTTATCTTGAGAAATTGTATATTCTCGAGTTCAACTGAAGTAGATGCCAGCGGATTTAGCACGGGAGGTTATATCCTCAGTCAGAACCATGGCCAGATTCCGGGGCTGACTAAAATTTGGGGTGATTACACTGTGCCTGCGGGAGAAACCCTGTATCTCAACTACGCCAAAGAAAGTTATTTCGGAGCGGGAGATACTAATATTCAAAAAATAGTAAGATTCCTTCCTACGCCTGTGGGGACAAAGCTTAAAAATGCTGGAGCAGTTGAAATTACAGGCACTCCAACCATTCCTACTATAATTTCCAAGGATGGTGGAGAAAGTTATGGTTTTACGGTTAATGGTATATCTTCCAATTCAGCAGTCATAAATGCTAAATATTTTAAATTCTACAATCTTAATCTTGATGGTGTTAAAATCGGTCCATATGTTCATATAACTAATCTAGACAGTGGTTCATTTACGGAGGTTGCTAAAGGAGGAATTCATCTCTGGATTGATACTATAAGCGATACTTTTGATAATATTACTTTTGATGATAGGGGAGCATATAATGTAAAAGTGACCAACGGAGCTGAACTCATCTTCAGAGATTATAACAAAGGACTTAATCCTGATACTATTGTTTCGGGCACTATTATTTGGGACCCAACTCTTGATTGGTGTGGAACAGAAGGATTTACATCAGATGGAGTAGAATCTAATAGAGATGCTAATGGTTCTACATTCACCTTTTGTGTTGAATATACTGATCTGGGAGTAATTCCTGAGGGAGATACTCCTATTATAAAACAAGTATGGATTGACCTTAATAATAATGGCCAATATTCTGGAGAAGAAAAATTTGATATGCATCCAGAACCTAATTCAGATGGAATATATTCAAATGGTGAAACTTACACTTTTAGTAAAACAATTTTTTATTCAGGAGCTACCACCTGGAAATACCTTATTTATAAATTTTATTTTGGAAATGAAAAAAGTAAGGTTGGTGGACAACCATATGCTTTTGGGATGCCAAGTTTAAATAATACTTTTACATTGACAATTGAAGACACTACTCTGCCTGTAGGTTCTATACTTATTAATACCGGAGCTTTTTATACAAATAAATCCACGGTTACATTGAGCCTTACTGCAATTGAGACAATTTCTTATGTGGATTCGATGGTTCTCAGTAATCATCCTGATTTTTCTATTGCCAATACTTATTCTTTTACTACTTCAATGTCTTGGATTTTAACTCCTGAGATAGGTGTAAAAACTGTATATGTAAAATATATTGATGCCGCAAGGAATATTTCAGTTCCTTACTCAGATACCATTATTTTAATTTGGATGCCGGGTATTGACATTGTGAGTAACGGTATTGGGGGTGGGTTATGGAGTGATACAAAGACATGGGCAGAAGGTATAGTGCCTATTTCAACAACCAGAGTTGGCATCCTCAGTCCTGACACAGTTGTTTTTGACCGTAACGATGGTCAACTTGTTTTCAACCCCAGCCCTCAACTTACTACTACCTGCAGAGACCTTACTATATACGGTACTTTAGTTTTTCAGACCAATGCTGGCGCACGGACTATGCAGGTCAATGGGAACATCAACATTTATGGCAATTTTATTATGAAGTCTGTTATTCCATCCGATAACCTTAGACTGAGATTGGGTTGGCTCTATCCCACAGGCAGACACTGTGAAATTAATGTGAATGATGGCGGAAAATTAAAAATTTCCGGTTATAATGCAGCAAATAAAAATTGTTGGATTGTGGGTTCAATGGCAGATTATAGTTATATAAATGCAAAAGAAGGGTCAAATTTTGAATGTAAATTTGCTAATTTCACAGGGTTGTTGAGCGAAGAAAGCCCTCAATCTGGGATTTTAATTTCCTCTGTAGACAGAGGAGCAAAAATAGAAAGTTGTTCAATTCAGTGTGTTATTAGTTTGGAATCTTCTTCCAATATTATCTTATCAGGAAATACTATTACCCGCTGTATTTTTATAAAAAATTCATCAGGAAATACTCTTACCGCGAATTACTTTAAAGGTTATGACTACTATGGCAGGCCTATATATACAGGGATCTCTCTTAATAATTCGTTTTACAATCTTATTTCTAACAACTTTTTTGAAAGCTGCGTGAATGGGGTAGAAGTCAATCAATCCGCGAATAACCTGATTACTCAAAATATTTTCAGGTCAAACACAGCAGGAATTTGTCTTAATAATTCAAATGAAAATGTCATAAAACAAAACGATTGCAGTTTTAACGATTTCGGTATCTTTTTACAAGATTCAGATAATAATACCTTATTTTCTAACCTTTGCAACAATAACGGTTATGACGGAATCTATCTGTCCGTTTCAGAAAATAATATCTTTACTTCCAATAACTGCAATTCTAATACAGATATTGGTATTTTCCTGGACAATTCATACAATAATTATTTTAATTTCAATACCTGTCGTTTTAACAATCTTGGCATCCATCTGGATAATGAATCTTCCGGAAATCTCTTTGAGAGAAATACCTGTAACAATAACCTGGAAGGAATTTCAGTCGAGCGTTCCTCTTCAAACATATTTTCTATTAATACCTGCACCTATAATAGTAATTGCGGGATTTTTGTAGGTGCAGATTCTTATTTCAATACTTTTACTTACAATATTTGTAATTATAACGATATTGCAGGGCTGCGTATTGAAGGATATAACAATTCTTTCAAAAATGGAAGTTGTTCCTATAATGGATATATCGGCATATATCTTTATTGTGCTTTAAACAATCTTTTTTCCTCAAACGTCTGCGAGTCAAATGACATGTGCGGAATTTGGGCAAGAGGACAAGGTTCTAATACTGCTAAAAATAATATTTTTTCCTCTAATATCTGTCGTTTCAATTCGGAAGGAATTTATCTTGTGCTCTGCCAGGAAAACACCATTGTTTCAAATATTTGTAATTCTAATGGGGTAGGTATCAACCTCAATGATGCTGGCAATAACTTCTTTGCTTCAAACCAACTAAGTTCAAATTCAGGCTACGGTTTAACTAGCATATCTACCTTACAAAATAATATTAATGTTTGCATGAATGAATTGTATTCTAATAACCTCCTTGCTGACATATTTGGTTATTGGAGAACAAAACTTATCTTGAGAAATTGTATACTCTCGAGTTCAACTGAAGTAAATACCAGCGGATTTAGCACGGGAGGTTATATCCTCAGTCAGAACCATGACCGAATTCCAGGTTTGACAAGAATATGGGGCGATTATACAGTTCCTGCAGGAGAAACTTTTAGCCTTTGTTATGAAAAGGAAAGTTATCCAGGGGCAGGAGATTTAAATGTTCAGAAAGTCGTTAAGTTCTATCCTACATCAGCAGTTACAAAATTCAGTAGTGCAGGAACAATCGAAATCGTCGGTACTACTGATACTCCTGTTGTAATCAGCAAGGGGTGTGTAGATAGCTACTCGTTTAGAGTCAATGGCACAACCTTAAGCCCAGCAGCAATAAATGCCAAATATTTTGAGTTTCATAATCTCAATCCCAATGGACTTGTGATTGGGCCGTACGCCGAAATAATTAATCTGGATAATGGCATATTTAGGGAAGGTGCTAAAGAAGGGGTCTATCTGTGGGTTGATGCCGTCACAGATACCATTGACAACTGCATCTTTGATGATAGCACATCATATAATGTAAAAGTGACCAATGGCGCAAGCCTTACTTTTAGAGATTACAATAAGGGACTTAACCCTGATACTGTTGTTTCCGGCACAATCGTGTGGGACCCGACCCTCAATTGGTGCGGAGCAGAAGGTTTTGAATCAGACGGGGTTGAGCCCAATATCGGTTGCAATACTTTTACATTCTGCGTAAAATACACTGATCGAGGAGTAGCTTCAGGCGGAGATTCTCCAACAATAAAACAGGTATGGATTGACCTTAATAATGATAAAATATATTCTGATACAGAAAAGTTTGATATGGGCTTGGATTTGAACTCAGACGGAATATTTTCTAATGGCGAGACCTATATATATACAACAGTAATTCCGCCTGAAGAGCAGGAAAAGTATTTGAATTATAGGTTCTATTTCGGAAATCAAAATAGCAAAATAAATGGTATGCCATTTGCGACCGGAGACTCTGGCTTAGATAATACTTTTACAGTTAAAGATATTGTTCCTCCCAAGACGTTGCTTTCTATCAGTAATCCAAAACATATTTCATTAAATTATGTTTATGTAAGAAAAATTACGCCATTTAATTTTATCGCGATTGATACCGGTTCGGGCGTTAGTCAAACAGCATATCGTATTGATAATAATCAATGGAAAATATTCTCAGAAACATTCACGTTCTCAAGAGAAAATATAATTGTTGAGGGGTTACATACAATTTTTTATTATAGTATTGACAAAGTAGGAAATTTAGAAATGATAAATAGTTTTACTTTATTATTAGATGATTCTCCGCCTTCAGTTGAACTTAACTTTTCTTCTCCTTTTTATTTAGCCGGTACAAATACTTACATCACAAGTTCAACCCAAATTTCCCTTGTTTACTCTGATCTCAATGGCTGCGGCGTTGAAACAGTGGAATACCGCATAGACACAGGTCCCTGGGTTCCTTATACAGCCCCGTTCAATTTCCCGCAGGAAGGGGAGTACAGTATATTCTACCGTGCGATTGACTGGCTTGGAAATACTACAGAAGCCATTGGAAAAGACATCGATGAACATACAGTTGCTCTGTGGCGTATGTATGAAGAAGCCGGCAGTCTTGTTTTTGACAGCATCGGCGATAATACCGGGACAGCATACGGGACAACGATCGTTGACGGTATGTACAATAAAGCAAGGAGTTTTAACGGATTAAGCGATTACATAAACTGCGGAGATTCCCCAAGCTTAGCCCCGCCCAGCTTCACTCTTTCCGCCTGGGTCTATCCCACGGATGTTTCAGGCATACAGCCGATCATCTTCAGGGGGATTGACGGGGGAGACGCTAACCTTGTCAGTTACGCCATGGCCATCAGCGAAGGGCAATACTGCGTGGTTGTCTTTACAAACGATGTTCCCGGCCCTCAGGGCTGGGTCGGTTCTGTAACTGCGAACCAATGGCATAATCTCGCGTTTACTTATGACGGCGCAACAGGCTGGGGTTATGGATATATCGACGGCGAAAGTTATGCGTTGCCTCTCTTCAATCCCTCGATCGGGATCCCAAGGCCCGACAGCTGGAATTTCCAGATAGGGATGCTTTACGACCATTCTATTGATTATAGATATTTCAATGGCATTATTGGCGAAGTCAGTGTTTCTGATGTAGCGAGGACACAGGAAGAGATAAGGGCAAGTGTAAACAGTTACAGGGCAGGCCCTAAGTTCATGGCGGTTAAGGTCGATAATACCCCGCCTAAATCCAGTATTCGCATTGGGATGCCGAATTATAGCTCCGGAGGGAATACCTATGTCACTCTTGCCACCCCGCTAATAATCAAC
>Ga0210056_1003642_pt1 | contig 12426 bp, 14 predicted proteins | sample CryGeyCG2014_080_2_FD_183965 | JGI IMG/M metagenome (GOLD analysis project Ga0210056, IMG submission 183965) | Groundwater microbial communities from aquifer - Crystal Geyser CG07_land_8/20/14_0.80 (SPAdes) (version 2) | ecosystem: Environmental > Aquatic > Deep subsurface > Groundwater | place...
GGCAGGTAAGTTTGCCAAGTATGGCAAGGACAATCTTCGTCTCGAAACGTCGATTGAGCGTGCGCCGGGAGCGCGCGCGAGGTCTTTCGACTACTCCGTTTCGCAGGGAAGCTATGCGTGTTCCGAGAAATCGCTGGAAAAGATAGTGCCGGACGAGTTCGCCGAGAACACTGACGATCCGTACGATGCCAAGCGTGACGCAGTTCTGTTCGCCATCGATAAGATTTGGCTGCATCAGGAGGCTGCACTTGCTGACTACATGGCCTCTACGGCCAACCTTACGCAGAACATGACTCTGGCCGGTGCCGACCAGTGGAGCGATGGAGTCAACAGCGATCCGCTCGACGACATCACGACCGCTAGGGAGACGATTAAGCTGAATACCGCCAAGCATCCGAACGTAGCGGTTTTCGGCTATCAGACTTGGAGAGACCTTATCCGTCATCCTGACGTGATCGAGCGCATCAAGTACATCGGCCTTACCGATCCGAACATGCTGCAAAAGGCAGTCGCCGACCTGCTAGAGGTGTCTGAGATCTATATCGGCGATGCTGTCAAGAACACAGCCAACCAAGGACAGGCCGACAGCATGTCATATGTCTGGGGCAAGCACTTCTGGCTGCTTTACAAGGCTCCGAGACCTACTCTGATGCAGGCCTCGTTCGGCTACACCATCAAGGACATGGACCGGCAGGTCGATACATACCGCGAAGAAGCGAGAGTCGGGGACGTTGTGCGCGTCCGCGACAGCTACGATCAGACTGTCGTTGACTCCGCTCTGGCCTACTTCGTCAAGAACGCAGTAGCCTAAAACTTTTAACGCCTGACAGTGGAGGGGGAATCCCCCCTCCACGATGGCAAACTACGATATGGGAATAACCAGAAAGGACAGGGGGACTTATATTGCGGATCAGCTGAGGATCGTAGGCAAGGTAGTCACGATAAACTCGCAGTCCATCCGCGTTCTTCAGCGTGACGCAGACGGAAACGTGCTGTTTGCGACAGGTACGGCCACTGTAACCAATGCCGGGTCCGGGTACGCCAAGGGCTGCCTGTACATCGATACAGACATCGCCGACGGTTCGCCGGCCCTATACTGCAACATAGGAACGACCACATCCTGCAATTTCAACATCCTTGAGGCAGGGGCAGCAGGAACCACACTGGCCGGTCTTACGGATACGAACGTCGCCGCACCTGCCGCCGGTCACATCCTGATCCATGACGGAGTTGACTCGTTCGACAACAAGGCGGTAAGCGGAGACGTTGCGATCACGTCTGGAGGTGCTGTCACGGTGACAGACCTGACCATAGCTGGCGAGGCGACAGGATCGGTCCTGTACTTCGACGGCACCAACTGGATTCATCTTGCCGTCGGTTCGGACGGCGACGTGCTGAGGGTGGCGACGGACGTTCCTGTATGGGTCGATCCTTCCACCCTTCCGGCAGGCATAGCGTCCAAGCTGTCGCAGGCATTCAGCTTCGAGTCAGGGGTAAACGATATCGCGTGCGCAGTTACAACGCAGACGGTAGGCGCTGGCGCACTGACCATTCCCGACTTCGCCAGCGTAGCCGATACTTTCGCGTTCGTTACTCTGGCGCAGACGCTGGCCAACAAGACGCTGACCAGCCCGACGATCGCGACGATGCTGATCGACGACGGAGATGCCGGTTTGACCGTCACGTCGGCTGACCAGACGAACGCTGCTCCCACAGCGACCATTCCAGACTTGGGAGACGCTGCCGACGAATTTGTCATGAAAGACGTTTCCCAGACTCTGACCAGCAAGACGCTGACAAGCGCGGTCCTGAAAACTGGCGTGTCCGGCTCTGCCGTCCTCGACGAGGACAACATGGCCACCAATTCGGCTACGCAGGTTGCGACTCAGCAGTCCATCAAGGCATATGTCGATTCCGGTACTGTAACTTTCACCAACAAGACGCTCGACTGCGACGCTGCAGGCAACGCCCTCACCAACGTCAACGGAAACGAACTTGACGCGGTCGCTCTCCCGTCCGCCGCCGATGCCTCCGATGCGGTCTATGCCGTTCCGACGATTCTGATGGCCAACATCAGCAATCAGGCTGCCGCAGTTGACATCTTCACCGCCAATGCACCGTTTGCTTTCCACGTCGTTAGAGCATGGTCGATAAACAAGTCAGCGGACGGAGGGACCTGGAAGCTGAACAACGGTGCTTCAGGAACTGGGACTGACATCACGAACGCAGTAACCGTGGCAGCCAGCGACGAGGACTTTGACGAACCGACCGACTACAACGACGCGGCGCAGCAGGTAGCTGCCAACGGTTCGCTGTCCATCGTCCCGGACGGTGGAGGGCTGCTCGACTGCATGGTCTATGTCGAGATCGTCAGGGCAGCTTAATAACAGCTAAGACAGGCGAAATATGAGCGTCAAAATGAAATATGAGCTTGATCCGGGTGACGTGCAGTTTCTTCTTGTCTGTCTGAACGCGGTCAAGATCAACGGCGAGCAGAACATGACAAGGATGACTAGGCTGTTCGGTCTTCTCAGGACTCCGATGAATATCGATGAGATCTCTGCCGAAGCGGGCGCAGTTCAGGCAGCTGAAGGCGAAAAGTCATCGGATGCCGTCAGTCCACAGGTAGAGACTCCTGTTGTCGGGCAGTGATATGCTCATGTGCTTGCTCCGTCCCTTTACGGGGACGGGGACTAGCCCATGAACTAAAAAAAGGCATTAGTTTGTTTGATTGTTATGTCCAAGAACCGAGCGCGAGTCTACGCGCATGTGAAGCAGGACAGGTTTGTCCTAGAGACGGCGGAGGATGCAACCCCTTGGGTAGGCTCCACCGACGTTTCCCTTCTGACAACATCCGTCAACCATAGGGAGGGATCGGCGTCCCTTTCGTTCTCCAAGAGCGAAGCGACGGAGACGTTTGGCCAGATAGCCAGAACACTTGACGCCGAAAAGCAGCTCAATCTGGTTGAGTTTCTTGACGGATACCTGAAGCTGTGGATTAACCTGTCTGACCTTACCGACATTGCCAGCGTACAGCTGATAATCGGAGAGAGCGCATCCCACAACTACGTGTATCAGGTGGCCGATTCTGACCTGTCAGCAGGATGGAACTTGCTTTCGTTCGCCATCAACGAACCTGCGTCCACTACAGGAAACGGCGCGGCGTGGTCGTCGATAGGATATATCGCGGTCAAGGTCAACTTCGACGCGGCGGGTAATACCCTAGCCGCCATTCTTGTTGACTCCATAAGCGCAGTCTATGAGCTGAGCGTCAACATAAACAACATCAACCTTGACGGTACTGGCATCGCATCCGAAACCACCCTATCGGAGATAAGCTCAGCGTTGGGGCATTCTGAGACGACACTGCTCAGCCTTACGAACATTGCCGCCGGAACCACCGCCTATGCCTATTTTGACATGGACGGGTACAGGTTCTTTTCCCTTCAGGGTGAGACTTCCGACGCTCTTCCGGTTGACGTGCTTACCGTTACGGTAGAGGCAACCAATCAGGATGACGGGACGGCGCAGACTGCATGCGCATATCAGGACATAACGCTTGACATGTTCGGCGTCGCGTCCTATGTCGATACGGACTTCTTTGCAGCCGCCGACACCCCGGTCGCGTTTAAGTTCGTTCGCGTCAAGTACGTCACTTCGGCAGGCGGAGGAAGCGATGCCGACCTTACCGTGTACCTCAAGAGGATGAACTAAGCGGACACTAACCGAAAGCCATATGAACAGGTCATCACAGGCAGGTCTTAGGGACAAGCTTAGGTTTTCGACCAATGAAGAAACTCGTTACGTCGAAACTACAGGCAGCGACCTGACGGGAGACGGAACGGTCGCCAATCCTTTCGCCTCCATAGATGCCGCCGCAAAGTCAATCCCCGAAGATGTCAGGAAGGATGTCAGGATAATTTTGGGGTCCGGTACTTTTAACCTGTCCAACACGAGTGTCAGCAAGCTGAATACCGCCATCAGTACGGGCCAGACCAGACAGTATTTTTTCCTGACAGGAACAGTGAACGAGCTGCTGCCGGAGCGGACGGCCAATAGCGGGACAAGGTCAACCCTTACCGACACAGGGGCGTTCGCCGGACAGAACTACTCCGGCAAGTTCGTCGAGCTGCTGGCCGGGCCGAACTGCATACCTCTGACGCCTTACTACTGGTTCACGAACCTATTTCCGATAGAGAGCAACACCGACGACACGATCACGTTCGGATGCTACTTCTCCAGCCTCCTGTCGTCGTCAACCCATTACCGGATAGTGGAGAACGCTACGAAGGTAAGGGGCGACGGCACGAACACAGACCTTGGGACCAGCCTATTCGGGCCGCCCGGCCTCGAATTTCATGTGCAGAGCATAGAGTTCACTAGGGCATATTTTGGACTTTACAGCCAAGCTCGCCTTTGGGTGCAGGGATGCTCGTTCATAAGAGACACTGTTGGATATGCCGCCGTCATGAATCATATGGGAGGCTTTACGATAGTGGACGGAAGCTACATAAGCGGAGCGTGGTCAAGCGGAGGCATAGTCAACAACTTCGGCGGCTATATGTCATCACGGCAGAACAGGCTGTATAACGGAAAAAACGCGTTCGAGAACGACTCCGGCAACCATCTTTTCATATACGGATGCAAGGTTGACACGATGAGCCAGTACGGGTTCAAGGCGGTCAACTCAGGCAAAGTCAAGGGTTCGGACAACATGAACACCCCGACCAAGTTCGACAACTGCGCCTTGGCCGTGGGTCTTCTGATCGGAGGCGGATGCGCGTATCTGGCGATGGAGACCGGATCAGGGAACGCGATCATAGCCAAGACAATCGGGTTCAGCCACATGCTGTATAACAGCACGAAGATGTCGGCGATCGGCACATATACGTTCAACGACGCTTCCGGCACGGTCACTGACCGTGGAACTGGGACGCTGCACAACAGCGTCGGATCCCATAACAGGGCTACTGTAGCCACTACAAACGCGACTCCTACGCAGCTGTTCACCGTAGCCATGGCGGAGGGCCAGCGACTCAGGATAGAGGTCGAGCTTGAGGGGCAGGAGGGCGACACTAACCGCCTTTACCACAAGTTCGTCGGGCTGTTCTACCGAGCCGCCGCCGGGAACGTGCAACAGCAGGGTGTGACGACGGACATCGTGGCGATCATACAGTCCGGCGCATGGGACGGAGGCACGTTGGCGGTTGACGTGCCGAACCAGTCAGTTGACGTGTTCGTCACTGGACTCGCCGCAACCAACATCACATGGACCGCATCTATTACCTATAAGGTCTACTAGTATGGTTCCTATAGAGATAATCAGGCTGGTCCCGGGAAGGCATGAGTATATCTGCTGGGACTGCAAGAAATACGCCGACTTTCACATTCTGTTTGAAGGCGGATTCCTTCAGCTGTGCGACGACCATTTCAGGGAAAACGAAAGCAAGGCGATCTCTGAAGAGTACAGACGAATGGACGCAGAAAGGCAGGATATGAAAAAACTAAGGCTAAACGTAAAGTGATATGGACTGGTCATCGGAAATTTCCGACAAGGAAGTTCAGAAAATATGTAACTCCACCCTTTCTTCTGCTGGAGAGGAAGACTCTTTGCATGACTACATGCACAGGTCAGTTGGAGAGACGTTGGACAAGACGGTTACGCTCAACGTGAATAATGGGTCGCAGTCGCTCAGCTGTTTTCGGCTGACCGGAACAGTGGAGATACTTAAGCTTCATGCGGAGCTGGTCGATGCCACCTCTCTTGCCAACTGCACCGACCTGCATTTTGACCTCTGCGACGGTACAGATTCGCCTGACATAACGGCAAGTCCCGGCGCAGTGCTGTCAGGACTGGCTGTCGGAACTCAGGTAGTCAAGGACGATACGGCAGCCAGCGCAGCCACCGTCATAGACAATGCAGCGTGTGCGGTTTCCGAGAATGCGTCGCTGAGGCCTTTCGCTCCATTCCTGATAACGCAAAAAAGCACCGTCGGCACATACGTCAGACTGACCTATACCTCAACTGACGCTCCTGCCAACGCAAAGGTGAAGGTCTTTGTCGAGTACAGGCCGCTGGGAACAGGAACTCTCGTAGCGATCTAGTCCCATGAGGATAGACGGATGGAAATTGGCAGCATTGATCCTGACTACGGTCGGACTGAGCCTGACCGTCCTGACTTTGATTACTTCCATTTCGTTTCGTCTGGGGTCATTGGACAACATGGTCCGCCAGAACATGATAGGGCTGGCCAGAATACAGGAAACGATAGACGACGGAAGAATATGCCGGTCATGCGCGTCTTCCTCAGCAGCCAGCCAGATCCTAAGCACGAAATAGCCACAGTACTATGAAAAACAGGACATATGTAATCCATGAGCCGCCAGACCCACGAAACGGGCTTCTTGGGGGCGTGTCGTCACCTCTGCCGGTACTTGTGGCTAATGGCGACTGGGAACCTTTTTTACCCGAATATGAGGCACAGAACAGGTTCGGCATGGAGAGCATGAACTGCGTCCAGTTCTCTAGGCTGAACGTGATCGAGGCCACGGCAAGGATATACGGGATCGACCTCAACCTGTCCGACAGGTTCCTCGCGTGGGCCAGCGGATGCACCAGGCAGGGCAACTCGTTCTCGGCCTGCGACCAGCTGCTGAAGGCGCGTGGCTGCTGCTCGGAGGGAAGGTGGCCGTGGCTGGTCCCTCTCGCGTGGGATGAGTACGTCGCCGAGCCGCCGGAGGAGGTGAAGGACGAGGCGAAAAAGCTGCTGGACGGCTGGTACTTCGGGATGCTCCATAACGTGCCGCTGGACATCGACTCCATGCGCGATGCCCTGAAGTACGGGCCGATATGGTTCTGCAACTTCAACCATGCGATGCTCATATATGCCATCGACGACCGGATCAGGATTTTCGACACTTACAGCGGAGGGAAGAAGTCTGAAAATCTTGACTACGTTCAGCACATATACGCTGCCTATATCGCTCCCATGACTCCTAAAGACGCAAGTCATCCAAAACCTATGAACTATCCAGAAGACAGCCTTATCGTAGTGACAGACGGACACGGCGAACTTTACATGAACGTGGACAATACGCGGCTGTATAAGGACGATGCAGGCAAGCTGCTGGCCGTGCTGATGGCCAGAAATTCCAAGAACGGAATCGCGTCGTTGTTTCCTGTGGTGCATGTCAGGACGGCGGACATTGCCGACGTTCCGAAGGTGAATCTTAAGAACGAGACTATTCAGTAACTTAATCACTATGGAAACAGTCAAGAAATGGTATTTGAGCCGAGGGGTATGGCTCGGTATAGTCACATGCCTGATCGGATCGACGGAAGTGATCGCTGAGGCAGTCAGAAACGGCGACCTGACCCCTGCCGGACTGCTGATCGCCATACTTGGCGTGCTTAAGGTGATCGAAAGGGTAGTCAGGTCGGACAGCTCACAGATAACGCTTTAGCCTACGTACACGACCGTAACGAAAGTCAGGCAGATTTCTGGGTTTGTCGGCAACGCCAACGTCGCCGATTCGTTCGTGTCGTCTCTGATCGTTCGGGCTGAGGGACTTGTCAATTCGTATCTGAGCGATGCGTATTCGATGCCGCTCGAAAAATACTATACCCAGTCCTTAACCTTTTCCGGTGCCGGCACGGGTGCGGACACGATGACGATAGCTGTCGGAGGGGTGACGCTTGACGTTGCGATAAGCAACCTGCTGACCGCATCGCAGGCGGCAGACCTGTTCAGGACTGAGGCACTGGATAACGGGACATTCGTTACCGACGTACTGGGAAGCGGAGCCACGGTTACCCTTTACTCCACAGACGGGGGTGTCCCGTCTCAGGTGACAATATCTTCAGTCGATCCGCAGACGGTAAGTGGCATCGTCGCCACGGGAGGGACATTGACCGAAATCTCCATACCCATGGTCGAGAGCCTTACGGCACAGGCCGCCGCAGCCTACCTGCTCATGGCTGAGTACGGCATGGAACAGCAGGACACTGACAAGGACGGGGCAAAGTTCCTCGCTCTGGTGCGCGAGATTCTGGAGAAAATCAGGGACAAGAAAGAGAAGCTGTTCGACTTCGCCGGTGTCGAGCTTTCGCGGTCAACGACAAAATCCCTTTCGTTCTTCGCCCGTGACGGTTCGGTGGATGCCAACGGTGAGGCACTTTCCAATAAGTTTACGATCAACCAAAGGTTCTGATGCTTCACGTCGAGATAAATGGAGACCAGCGCGTTATCGACGCTCTCAATCAGATGAAGCGCAGGATTGCCGACCCCAAGGCGGCCCTAGGGGAGATAGGCGAACTGCTGATGAACGAATACGATAAGAACTTCCCGGCGGAAGGCAGCCGCATGCTTGAGAAATGGAAACCGCTGGCGAAGTCAACCATCAAGGAAAGAATAAGGCTAGGCTACGGTCCCGGTCCGATCCTGTACAGGACAGGCAAGCTGATGCGTGGTTTTAGGATGGACCTAAACAGGACGATGGTGCGCATCTTCAACGACGTTGACTATTTCAGGCATCATCAGCTGGGAGGGGGGAATCTGCCTCGCCGCAGGATGATCCTGTCGCCGGAGAGACTGAAGCAGCAGGTCGTCGCCGTCTTTATCAAGCACTTAAGACTCCCATAGCCTATGAACGAAATACTAGATCAGCTGAGAAGTACGTTTGCAGCGTCTTTTGGCGGCACGATAAAGACCTACTTCAAGGGAAGATTGGCGGCACCATCCATAGACGACCTGCCCATCCTGTCGGTTTTTCCAATTTCGACAGTCCAGACCCATAGCGGAACACTTAGGGATAAGGTCAAATATTCGATAGGTGTCGAAATTTTTGTCAACTTTAGAAAATATGTTGACAATTCGACCGGACAGGGGACACAACTCGACACCTTGGACGCACTGATCGACCTAGTTGAGGAAAGGGAGTCAGACGGTGACGCCAAGGACGCTACGGTCCTCGGTATCTTGGCGGACAACCTTACTGTCGGGTCGAAGGTGCTGTATACTGACAACTATAGCGTCGTTTATGGCGATCCTGTCAGCGGAGAGAACAGCATAACTGCCAAGGTCACCGTGACGTTCGACGCGTTTGACAGGCCAAATAGACAAAACTAATCAACTTTCTATGTTGAAGATAAAGAAAGTCGTTCTGGACGACGGTACTGAAGTAGCAAGCTACGAGGAAGACTCCTCGCCTGCCGCCAAGGAGTCAGCGAAGGAGGATACTAAATCAACGAAAGAGCGGCCTAAGACTGACGATCTGGATAAAGAGGGCAGTAACCAGTAGCACCTATGTCAACAGCAACTTCATACTCCAAGCTGGGGTACATGATTCTAAAGAAGGAGTCGACTGCAGGTGTCGCGGTTACTCCTGACGTGCCGATAGAGCTTCTGGCCGAAAGCGTGGCGGTGAACTGGGACTTTTCTGCTGTTTCGCCGATCGCAGGATCACGGAGCAAGAACATCAAGACGGTGGCGAATCAGGTCGGTCCGTTCGACGGGTCGGTCGAGCTTTACTGCGAGCCTAACAGCGTAGGCTACTTTCTGGTGGCCCTGTTCGGTGAAGACGTCGCCACGACCCTTGAGGCGGCGACGGTGTATCAGCACGACTTCGAACCGCTTAACACCCTCCAGACCCTCACGATGGACATTAAGGTCGCCGGTGAGAGCTACATCAGGCGTTTCTTCGGAGTCAGGATCAGCAAGATCACCCTTTCCAAGGACGACAACAAGATCAAGATGGTCGTAGACATATCCGCCCAGAGGGTATTCGACTGCGCTAGGGCGACTGCCGTATACGCCAACGGAACGGTGCTTGACCTAGACCAGAGCAGCGGGATCACCACTTCTGACACGCTGCTTGTCCTTGATGAGGCGAACCTGGATACCGTCAACAACATCCTGACCGTCTCGGCCGTAGTAAGCGAGACAAGGCTTACGGTTTCCGCCTTGGGCGCTGCCGTGGCGGTTGACGACGTGATAGTCATTCAGGCCCAGACCATAGACGGAGACGACTATGAAATTTCGAAAGAGTTTATCTGGGCCGGTGGTGCAGATGTTTACATCGGCACGACGGAAAATCCGATGCAGCAGCTTGCCGCCAAGACTAACGTGGAGGACTTCGAGATCGTCATAGAAAACGAGATCGAACCCAGATGGTCGGCTACAGGAGTTGACGTGGTGGACAGGATGCCTGCCAACATGCTGCTTAAGGGCGTTTCGGCTACGGGAAAGTTTACCCAGTTTCATACCAATCCTGAGTTTATCGACTGCCTGCGATCAAACGAGCAGATCGGCCTGCGGTTCAACTTCTGGGGTCCGTCGATAAGTTCAGACGTTGCTGCCGCTGCGTCAGGCACGATAGAGACTGACGGGGTCGGTACTGTGTCTGTTACAGTAGATGCGGCAGGTGAGGCAGGAAACGACTACGCAATCATCGTTGAGCAGGGAGCTGCTGCGCTAAGCGCGTCACTCAGCGGAAAGCTAATCACTGTGACGTTAGCAGCCATAGCCGGAAGCAACACGACCACCCTAGTCGCAGGTGTCATCGATGCCCTCTCTGGCGTCAGCTGCGTTTCTGCAGGGGCCGATCTTGTCACTGTCGTCGATAACCCGGACAAGATTTTCTTCGCGGCAGGCAGGGACGCTGCCGAACGGTCACTGCTCAGGTTCGACTTCCCCAACGTCAGGCTTAACGTGTTCACTCCGAACCTGTCTGCCGAGGAGATAGTCAACGAGGAGATTCCGTTTACCGCATACAGGGACTCGAACGACGAGCGCGAGGTCTTTTGCAGGCTCAGAAACGCGATCGCGACCTACTAACGGATAACCGCATAGATTATGTCCAACAGATTTGTAACCAACAGCGACCTGAAGCAGATCGACCTTGGTGACGGCGACTGGGTGAAGATTCCCAAACGTTTCTCCTATGGATTTGTTGAGAAATTTGGTGACTTGGCAGAAGCTGACGGGGAAAAGGGCGAAAGGATGATGTCGATGCTTGAGTTTCTGGTCCGTGAGTGGAACCTGAAGGACGAGACAGGGTCGGTTGTCGCGATCAGCAAGGAAACGCTGCGCACTCTTGAGCTTGAGACAGCCATGCAGATAATGAAGGAAGCCACAGACAGCCTTACGATCCCAAAAGGCTTGATGCCCGAATAAAAAATGCCGTCAGGAACAACAAGAGTCATCCGGCGGTTGTTGATTACCTGATGAGCGAAAAGTTTGGGCTAGACTGGAAGGATTACGATTACCAGAGGATGCTGTCTCTGATGACGGCAATGTCTGAACTGGAAAAGAAAAGAAGCGGGAAGAACACGGGGGCGGAAGGCAAGCAACGCTTCCGCCCCCGTATTAGATAGACAGAATATGGCAGCCGACCAAAATATAGACATCGTGGTACGACTGGTTGACCAGTTTTCGGCCAAGATGAATACGGTGCAGACTAGGCTTGAGACGGCAGTCAAGGGGGCTACCTCTCTTGGAGTGGCGTTTACGGCTGCCGGTGCTGCCATAACGGCATCTATGGTGTTTGCCGTAAGAAATTCATCCAACTTGGACGAGAGCATCAATGCCGTCGGAGTCACGTTCGGTGAGGCGACGGAAAAGCTGCTTAGGTACGGAGAGACGGCAGACCAGATAGGAATGTCGCAAAGGACATTCAACGAGGCAATCATCCCTATCGGCGCACTGCTTCAGAATGTCGGCATCTCTGCTTCGGAGGCTGCCGACGCGTCTATTCTTCTGGCGGAAAGGGCCGCTGACGTTTCGTCCGTCTTCAATAAGGACTTAAGCGTTTCTTTGGCCGCGATCGGGTCTGGACTGAGGGGAGAGACTGAGCCGCTGAAGCAGTTTGCCGTAAACCTGAACGAGACAGAGGTAAGGGCGTACGCGCTCAGGGAAGGTCTAATCAAGAACGGTCAGACGATGGATGAGCATACAAAGATCGTCGCAAGGATGGGTTCTTTCTTCGAGCAGACGGCCAAAAATGCAGATGACTTCAAAAACACCAGCGACGGATTGGCGAATGCAACTCGCATTGCCAGCGCTAGGTTCGAGAACATGACTGCCCTGCTGGTGACTGCCCTAGTGCCTATACTGGAGAAACTTTTGTCTAAGGTCATTCCGGTGATCGAGTGGCTGCAGGAATGGATCAAGGTACACCAAAAGCTTACCGGAGTTATAGTCGTCAGCGTCGCCGCGTTCGGTGCGCTGCTTTTGGTCCTTGGGCCAATTCTCCTGACAGTCGGCCAGCTGCCCGGTGCCATCGCCGGAGTTACGTTGGCGATCAGGGTAATGGGCATAGCGATAAAGGCTGCCCTCGGTCCGATAGGATGGATAATCCTGGCCCTCGGGCTATTGGTCAGCGCGGCGGTTTTTCTTTCGAAGAAATACCCTGAGGCATGGAACAAGA
>Ga0210056_1003643_pt1 | contig 12426 bp, 10 predicted proteins | sample CryGeyCG2014_080_2_FD_183965 | JGI IMG/M metagenome (GOLD analysis project Ga0210056, IMG submission 183965) | Groundwater microbial communities from aquifer - Crystal Geyser CG07_land_8/20/14_0.80 (SPAdes) (version 2) | ecosystem: Environmental > Aquatic > Deep subsurface > Groundwater | place...
CTATGGATAACTCCTGCACAAGAATAACTGGTGAGGGAAGCGAACATCCGCCGCTCACCTCCTGTTCCAAAAAGGCAACTTTGAAGAACAGAAAAAGCGGACAATTCATTTGCTATAAAAGCGGACATTTCTATTTACTCTTGACATTAAAAAGGCCCCACAGTGTTGTGTCATCAAAATTTCAAAATTTGTCCCTCGTTAGCGCCGTTGAAATTCGGGGCATCTCAATGATGCAGGAAGGGGGTGAGTTACTGAAAATCCCTGAAGCGAGTCCTAGATGGGTCAAAAAACCTGCTTTAGGTAACGGAAAAGGGGATCTTTCAGGAGGAACTACTTAAGTGTCCATTAATGTGAACGAGAAGGAGATAGTTATATTTTGTTCATCATATCTTTACGGTGACACAGTTCTTTTATCTTTTTCTCAGTTTGAATGGGTCTCATGGAAACGTCAAGGTCGGTATAATACATGGCTGTAGAAAGTGTTCCAGGACTTGGGGTAAATATCTGAACATCAGTATGTCTTAGGCCCAGTGCCCTCAATTTTTTTTTCATTTCCAGGACGTCACGGATAGTTTCTCCAGGATGTCCAACAACAATATAGGACGCCAGTTCGATCCTGCGTTTTAGTCTTTTATTGATTGAGCGAAACAGATTCACAAACTCTTCCAGGATAGTAAAAGGGGGTTTCCTCATCAGTTGCAAAACCGCATCTTCAGTGTGCTCCGGAGCGATGCGCAGGGATTTGCCGGCATGATGGAGCATAATTTCCTCCAACACCTCGGGATGTCTCACCAGGACATCATGGCGTAGGCCAGAACCCAGAAATATTTTCTTGACCCCATCTACTCTTCTGCACGTCCTTAATAGTTCTATGTATGACTTTGCAGGAGAAAAGAATTTACAAGAGACAGGATAGAGGCATGACGGCTTCTTGCATGAATGTCTTTGACAGGTGACTCCGTACATTTCAGCAGATGCACCACCGATGTCTGAAATGTATCCCCGCCAAAGAGAATGACGGGTTAGCTGAACTACCTCATGTAGAATCGATTTCCTGGATCGAGACACAATTTTTCTTCCCTGGTGAGGGGCTATAGAACAGAAGGAACACCCTCCGCAGCAGCCGCGATGGGAGGTTACAGAAAAGAGATTCATCTGAAGCGCAGGTGAAAGGCGGGAGTGTCTAAGGTGGTTACGGGTGTAACTTGCCCGTAGATCCGGTCAATATCCGAGGGATGATACTCCTCAGGTCTATGTGCTACTACATACCGGTCCCCGTGTCTCTGAACTACCCCATTTCCTTCGGATATAGCCCTTTCCAGTGTGAGCTGCATTCCTATCAGTGCAGACCTGTCAGATTGTACTGATTCAAAGGAAGGCAATTCTACAAAACCCTTCTCTGCAGGGAATTGACTGTACATCATGGCGGTTCCAGGGATAGTGAGCTTTTGCACAGGGTTGCCTTTTTTAAGGAAATGGGCGATTGAGACGAGCTGCTTCTCGCCCATGCCGATGACCGCCACGTCAGCTTTTGAATCGACCAGAACAGAACGCCTGATCTTGTCTTGCTGAAAATCGTAATGGGAGAAAAGACGAAGTGAGGCTTCAAGACCTCCAATTATAATGGGAACATCTTTAAATACCTCTCTGATACGGTTGGCAAAGACCACAGCGGTACGATCCGGTCTGATCTTGTGGCTGATGGAAGGCGGTGTCCCCTCAAAATATGCCTGCCCACTGACCTGATAGAGGTCATCTTTTCGCCTCTTTCGAGACGAGGTATGGTTTAATACTATGGAGTCAACAGGGCCCGAAATGATGCCAAAAAAGAGGCGGGGTCTGCCAAGTATAGTAAAGGATTGGCTTTTCTGCCAGAATGGGGTTTCAATACTCCCTACCCGAAAGCCTTCAATCTCCAGTGCTTTTTTTAGAATCCCTTCAGGAAAAGAGGGATGATCCGAAAATGGGTAGGGAAGTACAAGGATAACATCATAGGAAGACATGTGTATATTTTACAGCAATCAACATGCAAAGGGAAGGGTAAATTATTTATTTGGTTCATCTCTTAAAGAGTTGGTTGATGAAAAGGATTCAAGGGGTCAAGGATTCGAGGATTCGAGCGAAATGCTTAAATTTTAAGGACAACAGACCTGCTGAATCTTATGCTCGGAGTCTCACAAAGATTCAGCCCTGACTCTTTAGCTGAAACCAGAATCTCTTGGAAGTGCTTTAATGAAACATGAAACTTGGGTTCAGCAATAAGAATCCTTCCGTTTGGCTTAAGGCATGAACGAAGCTGACGAAATAAAATATTTGTATCGGGAACTTCATGTACCATCCAGAAGGCGAGAATAAAATCGACAGCGGTCTCAACTCCGAGTTTATCGGGTTCAGATTTATGAATTCGGATTTTGTTTGAAACCCCCGCTTTTTTAGCACGCTTATACAATATACTCAGCATCTTTGATTGGACATCAGATGCAATAACACAACCCTTCTCTCCGACGAGTTTTGCAAGACCAATGGAAAAGAACCCCAGTCCACAACCAATATCCAAAACCGTCATACCTTCGGTCACATATGAACCGAGCATTTTCTCTGGATTGTGAAAAAAGTTCCTGAAACGATTGTCAAATGTGTATGCTAACCACCATGGGCAAATATGGCTGCCCATACAAAGAGCCCTCCAATGAAATTTATGGTTTGTGGTGAATATGATTCAAAATCTTGGCAAATGTCCAAAATCAGCCTACGCTGTAAGCGATAGGTTTGATTGGTTTGGTATGTGCATAGTTTTATTGACTTAACTTTGAACTGGCAAGACGGTTCAGACTGACTCCAGACTCGGCTGCTTGAATTGCAAGTTTTTGATGAACCTGGGGAGGAACCCGCACCATGAATTTGCCACTATAATGCCTGCAAGCGATTGGTTCGGGGGCAGCTTCACCTTCGTTATTCATATCCTTTATGACTTCTTCAACCAATTTACGGATTCCTTTTAGAGCTGCCTCTGGGTTCTTAGCCAGCCAACTTAAGCTGGGGAATTCAGCGCATAAGCTTACATACTCATTGTCGTCTTCTGACCAGGTTACCCTGTAAGTATACCGATCATTTTTTAAAGTCATGATCTACCTCCAATCTTTTAATTGCCAATAGCACCTGTTCCACCTGGTATGCTTTGGCTTTTCCTTTATGGGTCTGAATATTTATGCGAGGATCGCCTTGCCATGGGGTTTTGTAAATTCTATGGCTGCTCTCACTTTGACGAGACACACCAAAAAAATGATTGCATACAATGCACAAATCGTCGAATCGAACATCTCTAGTGCTTTGACTCATAAATAACTTTACCAAAAATGTCTCCCCTCCCTTGGTGGGAGGGGATTAAGGGGAGGGGGCAACATAGCGATTCTTCACCCCTACCCTGCCCCTCCCCCATCAAGGGGGAGGGAATATTTATAGTAATTCATAGTAAAGGTATTAAAGGGACATTCCACTAGGATTCAGCTTCATTCGTGCAAGTGTATCGTCTATTTTAGCCATATGATTGTAGTATCATTAATGATATCATTGTCAAGGGTTGTTTTCAAGGAGTACAAAAATATTTGACAACTTTCTCTCTTTCTGATACTTTTTGAATCGCGTTTTTAAGTTTTGTCATTTTATGGTCTCTGGATTTTGTGTTTAAAGTTTTGATGGACTTCCAACGAACTCAAGTTCGTTGCTCATAGGTTGCCGCTTGCGGCATAAACCAGCTTTTTACGAAGCCATCAAGTTTTCTATAATCAACAGGAGGATGTTAATAAAGGTATTTTGGCTAAAATAGTAATTGAAAGAGATAGATGTAAGGGCTGTAGTTTTTGTGTTGATGCTTGTCCAAAAAATCTTATCACAATTGAGGAAGAACTGAACATTCAAGGTTACCTTCCTGCTGCAATAAAGGACAATAACAAGTGTACCGGATGTGCACTTTGTGCCGAGGTTTGTCCGGATGTGGCTATTGAGGTTTATAAGTAGGTATGACGGAAAAGATTCTTCTAAAAGGGAACATTGCTCTGGCTAAAGGTGCTATTGCAGCTGGATGCAGATACTATTTCGGTTATCCAATTACCCCTCAAAATGATATACCCGAATACCTGTCTGCGGAATTGCCGAAGATTGGCGGGACCTTTATACAGGCTGAAAGCGAAATAGCTTCCATAAATATGGTTTTGGGAGCTTCTGCATCCGGTGTCAGGGCTATGACATCCTCTTCAGGACCTGGTATATCTTTGATGCAAGAAGGTATGTCGTATATGGCTGGAAGTGAATTGCCCGGCTTAGTGGTGAATGTTATGAGGGTAGGGCCGGGACTGGGAGGCATTGCCCCTACCCAGGGTGATTATTTTCAGGCAACCCGCGGAGGTGGACATGGGGACTATTTTAATATTGTGTTAGCCCCTGCCTCTGTTCAGGAGATGTTTGACCTTGCGATAAAGGCATTTGAATTGTCTGATAAATACCGTAATCCAGCAATGATTCTTTGCGATGCTATCCTGGGGCAGATGAAAGAGCCTGTTGTTTTGGAAGAAATCAGCCTCTGGCGGATAACTCCGCCGTCCAAGTCGTGGGCATTAACAGGCGCCAAAGGGCGTAAGCCCCAGTTTCTTAAAACCCTGTATCTTTCTGATGGGGAGCAGGAAGCTCACAATTTAGAGCTAAAGGAAAAATATGACCGCTTAAGAGAAGAGGAGGTCCTCTTTGAGGCAAAAGGATTGGACGATTCTGAGATGGTTATTGTAGCCTTTGGCACGGTTTCTCGGATTGCCAAGACCGCTATACAGATGGCAAAGACGGAAGGTATAAGAGTAGGCATGATTCGTCCAATTACCCTATTCCCATTTCCTACTGAGGTCATTCGAGAGACCGCCAAAAAAATCCCCAGGGTCTTAGTGGTAGAAATGAATACAGGTCAGATGTTGCAGGATGTTAAGCTTTCCATTGAAAACAGTGTTAAACTTAGATTTTATGGCCGTCCTGGAGGAGGTATACCTACCCCAGAAGATATGTTGAGAGAGATTAGGGTGATGTTTGATTCAGATAGTAGACCATAGACAACAGACATCAGACAACAGACATCAGACAACAGACTGAAGACTGAAGACTGAAGAAGAATTATGGGCAAAAGCTCAAGAAGGTTTGAGAACACTACAAGGGTTAATTCCCTATATAGAAAAGTCTAATGTCTAAAGTCAGAAGTCCAGTGTCTGAATTGCAATAGGGTGATGTTTAATGAAGAAGGTTTTTAGTAGACCGAAGAGTTTAATTGACCGTCAGACCCATTTTTGTCCGGGATGTACCCATGGTACTGCCCATAGACTGGTGGCTGAGGCAATTGATCACTTTGGTGTTCAGGAAGAAACAATTGGTGTCTGCGGTGTGGGATGTGCTGTTTTTATGTATGATTATTTTGCCATAGATGCCATTGAGGCCCCCCACGGTCGCGCTCCTGCAGTTGCTACAGGGATTAAACGAGTACATCCTAAAAAGATAGTCTTTACTTATCAAGGTGACGGTGACCTGGCAGCCATAGGTACTGCAGAAACAATCCACACTGCTAACAGGGGAGAGAATATAACCATAATCTTTATCAACAATACTGTATACGGTATGACCGGTGGGCAGATGGCCCCGACTACTCTATTGGGTCAACAGACAACCACCACCCCCTATGGACGAAACTTTCGAAATGATGGTTATCCTATCCGAATGGCGGAGATGCTGGCTACTTTGGAAGGAGTTGCGTATTCAACTCGGGTCTCAATGCATAATGCCAAGGAGGTTCTTAAGGCTAAAAGGGCTATTAGAAGGGCCTTTGAAATGCAGATAGAGGGTATGGGGCTGACCTTTGTGGAACTCTTATCTGCCTGTCCTACAAACTGGCGGGTTAAGCCTTTAGAAGGACAGAAAAGGGTTGAAGAAGAGTTGATCCCTTACTTTCCATTGGGAGTTTTCAAAGAGAGAAAAGGCAAGGATTTTTTATAATTAAAGGGTTTATTGTATGTACTACGATGTAATAATTGCTGGTTTTGGTGGGCAGGGAATCATGTTAATCGCTGATATACTTGCCCTGATAGCTATGAAAGAGGAAAAGAATGTTACGTGGATGCCCTCTTACGGAGTAGAAATGAGGGGAGGAACTGCCAATTGTACTGTAGTTTTATCTTCAGAGGAGATCGGGTCTCCTGTCACCGGCCACCCTATGAGTGCTATAGTAATGAATGAGCCTTCCCTTCTCAAATATGAACCCATGGTCAGGTCAAAAGGATTTTTATTGGTCAACACATCCTTAATAGATCCCGAGAAGGCGAAGCGGCAAGATATAGATAGTTTATTACTTCCTGCCAATTATATTGCAAAAAAATTGGGGAATTCTCAAATGGCAAATATGGTCGCTTTAGGGGCATTCATTGAAAAGACAAAGATCGTTTCTCTGGATTTGGCCATTAATTTACTGCCTGAGATATTCCCAGAACGTCCTCCCAAATTTATATCAAATAATTCCAGGGCCATCGAGAAAGGGGCGGAATTTGTTGTAAAGGGGAAACAAGTGTAATTGCTCAAAATTACACTGAATTTTGAGCAGATAGGGGTAATTGTATAATGCCGAGAAAAAAAGACGGGAAGGAGATAAAAAGTACCCTGCTTTAGGACTAACCCCCAATTTTCAGTGCATATCAAAGACCAAATGAACTTGATTGTGGAGACTCCCTATAATCTTCTGGTGGAACACTATCTTCCTTGAAGGATTCCGGTATAATTCTGGTTGAATTGGGAGTAGCCGGGAGGCCGGTCTTTGAGTCGATATTTACAAACACAATCCCTTCTGGGACAGAAAAGTCCACCACTTCTTTGCCTTTTAACGCCTCTTTCATGAATTGAACCCATATTGGGAGAGCTGCCTGGGAACCGGTTTCATTCTCTCCTAATGGCTGATTACCTTCATCAAAACCTACCCACACCCCGGTAACTATTTCAGGAGTATACCCTATGAACCATGCATCCACGTGGTTGTTTGTTGTGCCTGTTTTGCCCGCACAGGGTCTACCAAGGGCCTGTGCTCTCGAACCTGTTCCATTCTGCACAACACCTTTCAAAAGATTTGTCATAATATAGGCAGTTTGTGGGCTAATGACCTCTTCTACCTGTGGTTTGTTCTCTTCTAATACCATCCCATTCTGATCGACAACCCTGGTTACAAAGATGGGTTCGACTATTCTCCCCTGGGCAGCAAAGACTGCATAAGCCCTGGTTAATTCCAGAAGCGAGACGCTGGAAGAACCAAGGGCCATGGTGAGGTCCATGTTCAGGGGAGATGTTATCCCAAGTATACTGGCGTACCTGGCTGCGTAGTCTATACCTAAATCTCCAAGGATTTTTACTGTGACCACATTTATGGACTTAGCCAATGCCTCACGAAGGGTGACAGGTCCGCGAAACTCTCCATCAAAATTCCTGGGCTGCCATGTTTCTCCTCTTATTGGATCTTCATAACTGATCGGCGAATCAACAATAACAGTCGCAGGTGTATAGCCCTTATCCAGGGCTGCTGCATAGATAATGGGTTTAAATGCCGAGCCCCCCTGTCTTTCGGCTTGAATAGCCCTGTTAAATTTGCTCCTTTTAAAGTCTTTTCCCCCCACCATCGCCCTGACATATCCGGTATGCGGATCAATGGATATCAAAGCCCCTTGAACACCTAACCCTTGCCTATCTGCCTGGTATTTATGTCTTTTCTCCAGATCCATAATGCCCGATTCTAAAGCTATCTCCGCGGCATTTTGCATATCGAGATTAAGAGTGGTATAAACTGTCAGCCCCTCTCTATATAGAGCATCACTCCCATATTTCCCTTCTATATGCCTACGGATATGTTCAGTGAAGTATGGGGCTTTCAAGATTTGTTTGTTTTCGTCAGTGTTGAAAGTTAATGGTGTAGTTAATGCCTGTTCGAACTGTTTATCAGTTATGTAACCCTCTTTAAGCATTCGCTTCAGAACATAAGATTGTCGTTCCTTTGCCCCTTTGGAGTTAACAAATGGTGAGTACTTGCTGGGAGCTCGTGGAAGCCCTGCAAGCATGGTGCACTCAGCCAGATTGAGATCTTCTACGTGCTTGCCAAAATAATTCTGAGCCGCTGATTCAACACCGTAAGCGCCGTGTCCCAGGTAGATTTGGTTCAAATACAGAAAGAGTATATTTTCTTTTGAAAGCTCGTTCTCTACCCGATATGCCAGGATAGCCTCCTTTATCTTTCTCGAAAAACTCTTCTCTGACGAGAGCAAAAAGTATTTCGTTACCTGTTGGGTGATTGTGCTGCCTCCCTGAACAATTCTACCTGCCCGGATGTTTTTGAAAAAGGCTCTAATTATACTCACAGGGCTAATGCCCTTATGTTTATAAAAATCGCTGTCTTCGGCAGAGATGAAGGCATTTATAACCATCTCAGGGATTCTTATTATAGGGACTATGATCCGTTTCTCAAGATAGAATTCGCCTATCAACTCTCCCTCATCAGAATAAAACTTACTTGTAATGTTTGGATGATAATTTTTTAATGAGGAAATATCCGGCAGATTTTGCCTGAAATAATAATAAACCCCACCAATCGAGAGCATTAAAGCAATCAAAGGGATAAGAAGGATAATGGAAATAAATTTTGCACGGCTTATATTCTTCTTTCTTTTTGTAGAGGAATTACCTTTCATGGGTTGCATCTTCTCTCTTCGCTAGTGGTTTGGCGTTCTAAAAAGGATTTCTATCAAGACTTCGGTATTGAATTGCCTCAGAGATATGATATGAGGTTATTTCATCTCTGCACTCAAGGTCAGCTATAGTACGGGCGACCTTGAGAATTCGAGTATATACTCTGGCACTCAGTCCTAATTTGTCTATAGCTGTTTCTAAAAGTCTCTTTGATTCTTCTCCTATTTGACAATACTTTTTAATATGCCGGGAGGTCATCTGAGCATTACAGTGGATTTTACCGTCGTGGAATCGTTTAATCTGTATACCCCTGGCAGAGTTTACCCTTTTTTTGATACTCTCAGAAGGTTCTCCTGACCTCTCATCAGAGAGGTCTTTATACCTTACTGATGGCACTTCGATATGTATATCAATCCGGTCTAATAGAGGCCCTGATACCTTTGCTTTGTATTTTCGAATTTGAGGAATTGTGCAGCTGCATTCATGATGAGGATCAGTGTAAAATCCGCATGGACATGGATTCATCGCAGCAACAAGCATAAATTGGGCAGGATAGCTCAGGGAGGTTACTGCCCTGGAAATGGTAACCCTCCCGTCTTCCATAGGCTGCCGCATAACCTCCAGCACATTCTTCTTAAATTCTGGCAGTTCATCCAGAAAGAGAACTCCGCTATGTGAGAGGCTCACTTCTCCAGGCTTAGGAACCTGCCCACCCCCGACCAATCCCGCATCGGAGATAGTGTGGTGGGGATAGCGAAAGGGTCGTGTAACTATCAGGGCACTGTTCTTGTCGAGCAACCCCATCACACTATGTACCTTGGTAGTCTCTATTGCCTCTTCAAAAGACATATCCGGCAGGATGGTAGGGACTCTCTTGGCAAGCATCGTCTTTCCGGAGCCAGGAGGGCCTACCATGATTACATTATGCCCTCCAGCAGCGGCTATCTCTAAGGCTCTTTTGGCATGTTCCTGTCCCTTCACCTCATTAAAATCAACCGGGTATGTCAGGTTGTTTTTAAAAATATCCTCTAAATCCACGGTGGTCGGTTCAATAGACAGAGAGTTGTTCAGAAAGTCGACTACATCTGCCAAAGTCTCGACTGCCAGAACATCGATCCCCTTTACTACAGCACCTTCCCTGGCATTGTCCCTGGGGACAATTATGCCCTTGATGCCATTTTCTCTGGCTGCTACCGCTATTGGGAGGGATCCCTTGATAGGTTTTATTCTTCCATCCAGGGAGAGTTCTCCCAGGACTAAAAAGTCTCCCAGTTTACTTGTTTCAACTACCTCAGTGGCAACCAGTATCCCTACAGCCATAGGTAGATCAAAGGCGGTGCCTTCTTTTTTGATATCGGCTGGGGCCAGATTTACTGTAATCTTCTTTGATGGAAATTCATATCCTGAGTTTTTAACAGCAGATTTTACCCGTTCTTTGCTTTCTCTTACCGCACCCTCAGGGAGACCAACAGTGGAGAAGGATGGCAGGCCACGGGTTATATCAACCTCTACTTCGACTTTGTAGGCATCAACCCCAAGTATAGCGCTGCTTAAAACCTTTGCTAACATTTTTCTGCCTTTAAATTTACGATCCAGAAGAACATCTTCAACAAACTATTCATTTTAGCAACATCCATATCTTAAAGCAAGGTTTTTTCGCTAGAAGTCAACTCCTAAGGCAAGATTTGACGCTTCGGAACGAAGATCTGTAACCGATACTTAATCTTGAAGCTGTACCGTTTATCAATGAAAATTCTACAACAAGTTAAAAATGGGACTTGACACCATTTTTCCCTAAGAAACAGGAAAACTAGTGGAATGTCCCTTTAATACCTTTACTATGAATTACTATAAATATTCCCTCCCCCTTGATGGGGGAGGGGCAGGGTAGGGGTGAAGAATCGCTATGTTGCCCCCTCCCCTTAATCCCCTCCCACCAAGGGAGGGGAGACATTTTTGGTAAAGTTATTTATGAGTCAAAGCACTAGTACGATGCCCTCCTTCCCTAAAAAAATCAAAAATCCAGCGGACTCTTGGCCTCTTTTACCGTCCTGCTTGGCACACAGTGGGTGTAAATCATCGTGGTTCTCACGTCACTGTGGCCGAGTAACGTCTGTATCGTCCGGATATCATAATTTGCCTGCAAAAGATGGGTTGCAAAACTGTGGCGGAAGGTATGCGAAGTGACACGCTTGGTGAGCTTGGCCCACCGAACTGCTTCATAAAGGGCTTCCTGGACATGCGATTCATGAAGATGATACCGCCGCAGTTCCTGTGCCGGCACAACCAACGTGAGTGTCTTTTGCGGAAAGAACCACTGCCAGATAAAATCCTTTGCTGCCGAGGGGTGCTTCTTTTCAAGCAGGTCGTCAAGAAACACTCCTGCATATCCCGCAGCGAGATCTCCATCATGAATATTCTTTACAAGCTCAAGCTGGGAAGTCAGTTCCGGCACGATTGTCTGCGGCAGAGGAACCGTGCGGTCCTTTTTCCCTTTTCCATGGACAGTGAGTGTCCCGGCTTCGAAGTTAAAATCCTTCACCCGCAATTGCAGGCATTCAAACAATCTGAGTCCGCAGCCGTAAAGCAGCTTGACCACTAGATCATAAGGATACTGGAGGCACTTCAGCACGGACTCTATCTCCTTTCGGGAAAGAACTACCGGAATATATCTCGACTTTTTCGCACGTGGAATGTCCCTGTAATCCCCAAAATCCTGCTTGAGGGCATGCCGGAACAGAAAAAGAAGCGCATTGAACGCCTGATTCTGAGTCGATGCCGAGACACGGCATTTAACAGCGAGATAGGTCAGATATTCCTTGACATCCTCCGACGACAGTGACTTCGGAGGTTTATTCTTTAAAAAACGCTGGAACCGGCGTGACCAATGTGCATAAGTTTTCAGCGTCTTTCTGGAGTAATGTCGCGTTTTGATCTCCGCTGCAAGCTCGGCTATGGCGGCATCCCATTCCGGAGAATCTGATTTAACAGCATAACCATCTTCCCACAGGCGCCAGGGCTGACGATGTGTCAGCACCACAGAAGAAGTTGTCTTTGGCGGAATAGTTGCGGGTAAAGAGGGAGACATCTTCAGGACCTGCTGAGGTTCTGAGATCATTGATGTTGTTGGGTTGGTTTTGAAATCAGCAGTCGGGGTTTCGCGTTTGCCCTGCATTTCAAAATATAGGGATACAGCGTGCGCTGCCTGATTTTGCTGGAACGGGGTCTGTCTTTTTTCCCGCAACTTGTTGATGAACAAACGCACCCGGTCAGCCTGGGCTTCGGAGACAGGGTATTTAGTGCAGAAATCCAGAAAATACCTGAGCCATTTTTTATAGTCCGCACGCTGTATCGGGGCAACGGCTCGTTTTTCGAGAATTGCGTCAAACCTCGTCAGAATCGGAACCGGAACAGGCCGCATTGGCATTGAACAGTTAACCTCCTAAGAATATAAAATTGGTATTGAACAACTATGATACAATAATAATAACATATAGATTTGTCAACATAATTTAAATTTGATATTGACAGTCTCAGAATTTCCTGATATTAGAAGGAAACTATTCAATATATTGTTCTCCCCTCGCTCCGCTCGGGGAGAATGCGGCAGTTGAGCAGCGAACTCCTGAACCTCCCCTCCGCTCCGCTGCGGGGAGAACCAGGAGTTCGAGACAGATTGCC
>Ga0210056_1003646_pt1 | contig 12425 bp, 11 predicted proteins | sample CryGeyCG2014_080_2_FD_183965 | JGI IMG/M metagenome (GOLD analysis project Ga0210056, IMG submission 183965) | Groundwater microbial communities from aquifer - Crystal Geyser CG07_land_8/20/14_0.80 (SPAdes) (version 2) | ecosystem: Environmental > Aquatic > Deep subsurface > Groundwater | place...
TCAGTCATATTTTTAACTTTTAGTTAACTGCACTTTAATTATAGTTGAACCTAAAGTAAAGTCGAGCCTTTTCTTTTTCCTTCAAACCTCAAAAGAAAAGCCAAATAAACTGCTAAACTGATCAATAAAATATCCCCTACTGCGAAAAAGAGTAATCGATTTTTAGATATCTTTTTAAAAATTTTTTTAATAAGAATCATTGAAATTTCAAATTATTTCTTAAATAGTTTATGGTTTTCTCTAAACCAACCTCTAAACTATTTTGGGGCTCCCATCCTAAATCTTTCTTTATTTTTTTAATTGCGAGGAGACTTCTTTTTGTTTCTATCTTCGCCGATAGATTATATTTTGGTTTAATTTTTTTTCTAAAAATCTTACAAATCTTTAAAAAAATATTATTTATACTTGTCTCAATTCCCCCTCCTACATTATAAATACCAACCTTATTTGTCTTTATTGCTAAAAGATTTGCATTTACCACGTCGTCAATATAAATATAATCTCTTGTTTGTTGACCTCCTCCATTAATAATTGGTTGTTCGTTTTGGAAAATTTTGTCTATAAAATTTGCTATGAGACTTCCTTGTTTACCTGGTTTCTGGCCGGGTCCATAAACATTACTATAACGGAAAATAGTGTAATTAATATTATATAATCTGTAGTAAATTTCAAAAAGTTTTTCAGCCGCAAATTTAGTTAAACCGTATAATGAGATAGGGCTGGCCGGATAATCTTCGGGGGTGGGAACAATTTTAGGATTACCATAGACAGCCGCGCTTGAAGAAAAAATAATTTTTTTCACTCTGTATTTCCTACAAACCTCCAAAATGCTTAAAGTCCCCAAGATATTAGTTTTTATGTTATCAATATTATAAATTAATTCTTCTCTCTCTGATTTTGGCAAATAGGCAGCTAAGTGATAAACAATCTTGGGATGCTCTCGGTTAAAAATTTCATCAACTTTTTTTGAACAAATATCAACCTTATAAAATTTTACTTTAGCAGGGAAATTTTCTTTTTTAGTTAAAAATTTATTTAACACAACTACGTTATACCCCTTCCTCGCTAATACTTTTGTTAAATAAGAACCTATAAAACCTGTTCCTCCAGTAATCAGCACTGTTTTATTATTTAATTTATTCATAATTTTTATTTATTTGTATTATCTGCTTTACCTTTATATAAACCTTTCCCAAGTAAAATAATTTTCCAAAGAGAAATTAAAAAAATCTTTAAATCCAACCAAAGTGACCAGTTATTAACATACCAAACATCGTATTTGACTCTTTCTTCCCAAGAGAGCAGATTACCTCCGTGAATTTGTGCCCAACCAGCGAGACCGGGTTTCATTAAAAATCTTTGTTTTTCGAATTCATCTTCCTTGTTTATCTCAGATACCATCGGCGGCCTAGGCCCAACTAAACTCATCTGCCCCAAAAATACATTAATTAACTGTGGTATTTCATCAATATGCCAATGTCTGAAGAATCGACCAAAGCGAGTTATGTTTGGATTATCTTCGTCAAGATCGAGCCCGAACTTTTCTGCTTCCTTAAGCATTGTCCGAAATTTTATAATAGTAAATAATTTAGCATCTTTACCCGGCCTTTTCTGGAGAAAAAAAACCGGTCCTTTAGAGTCAAACTTAATCAAAAAACTAATAATTAAAAAAAGGGGGCTTAATAAAATCAAACTTAATAGAGCTACTATAAAATCAATCGTTCGCTTAATCAATTTTTGTATTGTTTTATTAGCCACGACTTAAAACGACTCCTAATTTACATTATATACTAAAATGTTAAATAAGATTAATTCTGCCACTTTATTAAAAATTTAATTTTCTAATTAAATTTACCATCTTTTCAAAGCAGCACTATTTTTCGGCATCATACAATCTTCCATAATTCTGAATCATTGTTTCTAAAGTGAATTTCTTTTTAGCAATTCTTTGACCTTCTTTTCCCATTTTTTCTATTTCTTTTGGATTTTTGATAAAATAAACCATTTTTTCTACCAAATTTTTTATTGAATTCTGCCCAACCAAAAAACCAGTTTGACCATTTATTACTAACTCTTTTATGCTCGGAACATCGGAAGCAATAATCGGCAAACCGGCAAACATTGCTTCAACTATTGTGATTGGCGAACCTTCAAATTTAGAAGCTAACACAAAAACATTAAAACCGGATAAAATTCTCCTCGTCTTTTCAGGGCTTCTCTCGCCCAAAAGAAGAATTTTATTCTCTAATTTATTCTCCATTATAAAATTTTTACATTTTTCAAATAGGAAACCACCACCAATTAAAATAAATTTTACTTTTTGATGATATTGAGATACCGCCTTAGCCGCCTGTAAAAACATTAAAGGATTTTTAGGATAAGCCAGCCTACCAACCATCCCAAAAACTATTTCATCTTTTTCAATCTTAAAACATTCTCTTATTTTTGCTATATCTATAATAACTTTCCAGTTAATTCCATTTCTAATTAGTAAAAATTTATTTTCTTTGGCAATTTTGTTTTTAATGCCTTCATTTTTATCATTTTCTGATTCGCAGATAATTTTAGTTGAACACTTAGCAGCAACTTTTTCCAAAAATATTAATAATTTATTAGCCCAACCATATTCCTGTTTATTATAAAATCCCCAACCATGAACGGTAAAATAAATTTTTTTAACACCGGCTAATTTTGCCGCTACTCTTCCCAAAAATCCCGCTTTTGTAGAGTGACAATGCACAATATCGTATTTTTTTTCTTTAATGAGTTTATAAAGAGAAAATAGGGTCTTTAAATCTTCGATCAAGCAAATTTCCCTCCGGAAAGAAGGAATTTCATAAACTTTTATTCCTTTTTCTCTTAATTTCTCAACTAAAATTCCAGCCGGTTTACAAGCCACTTCAACTAAAAATTTGTCTCGATTTAAATTAGTTACAACATCATAACAAACCCTCTGAGCCCCTCCCCATTTAGAAAGAGTAATAATGTGAAGAATTTTTAGAGACATAAAATTTTTAACGAAGTAGTTAAATTCTCTTGCGTTAGATTTTATATTTCTGCTCTTTTAATTTTAGAGCATTTTGATACATTTCTACAAATTTAACAGCGAGATCATCCCAACTTCGCGCATTTTCATTTTTAACCTTACAATAAAAAGCCCTAAGGATTGCCTCAGCCAATGCTGCAGGATTATTTGGGGATACCAACAATCCTCCATAAAATGGTACATCCTCTATAAATGCCCCCATCGAGGTTGCCACAATAGGAACCTCGAAGGCTGCCGCAATAGAAGGAATACTAGACTGCGTTGCGTCACGATAGGGCAATACACAGACGCTTGCCCTTTGGAATAAAGGAGTGACTTCGGAAGGAGAAAGATATTGATTGTATAATTCAAAAACATCTGGATTATTTTTGATAGTACGAAGAAATTTTTTAGATAATTTGCCGGGACCAGCAATGACGATACGAACAGTCTCCCCTTTTTTCTTTAATATAAGACCTGCTTCAATAAGAACATCTAATCCTTTATATGTTTTTAACCTACCAAAGAAAAGTGCCATTTTCTCTTTTTTTATATTGTCTTTACGATAAGGTAGGAAAAGATGAGCAAAGCTTCCATGAGGAATAACAGAAATTTGTTCATTGGTTATGCCTAATTTTAAAAGAAGAGGCCGAAATCGCTCAGAATGGATATGAATCATTCGGGCCCGGGGAAGTACAAAATATTTCGCGATAAAATTAGTGACCCAATCGAGAGGGTCTTCCAAATGGGGTTTTGGATCGTGGAGAGTGATAATTAAAGGTATTTTGTTTAATTTTTTTGCCAATACAATAGCCCAAGGATAACCTTCGCCATTGATCAAATGAACTACCATAGGTTTAAGACTTTTTATCAAACGAATTAAAGAAAATGCTCTCCATATTTGTAAAAATTTTAAGGCCGAGAGTAAACGGAAAGGGCTAGTGGAAAATTTTAATAATTTAATTCTATCGTTCGTTAAATTGTTAGAATCGAAATGTTCCGGCACTACTAATGTTGTTTGTGTTATCTTGGCTAATGCCGAAGCTAGGCTGCCTATATATTGTCCCTGAGCGCCTTTCACAGAAAATCCCAATAAAAGTACATGCATAGTTTAATTTTTAGATAGGTATTTAAAAAGTATTTTATTTTTCTACTATCCCTGTTTTTAAATCTTTTGGATTATAAACCTCACGAGAAGGACTGAGAAATATTAAACAAAAAAGCATTATAAAAATTCCTACTCCCAAATAAAGTAAAGTCCATTGCATTTGAGCCGCTACTTCGCCACTGAATCCGCCACTAGCAAATGCAGCACCCACCAACCAGGGAGTGAATATTTTTATTTTATCTACTCTTGCCAACCATCTATCTATAAAACCTGTAATAATGCCAGGAATCAACATAAATATTAAACCAATCCAGCCAAAAGCAAGATATAATTCATGACCAATACCAACATTAAAACCGAAACCCTTTCCATGATAAAAATCCCCGTACGTGAATTCGTTTAATATATCACTTGCACTTTTTGAGATATCTACTCTTGCTTTTAAAGGTAATATTCTAAACGGCCACGATAAAAAAGTTTTCCCAAAAGTATATCCTTCTTCTTCAATATATTTAAAAATAACAATATAAGTGTCGGGACCGGCAAAATTTGGACTTTTCAAAAATAATGTTGTAGGGCTTAAGTGCTTTAAGGAAAGCAGGTTAAGATTGATGTTGCCTTGGGATATTCCATAAGCGAGGGGTCTTATATATGCTATTACGAATATCCCGCAAAGAAAAAGAATTATAAAATGTTTAAATTTTAATCTGGTCTTTTTTTCAAAAAACCAAAACACTAAAATAAATGCCATTAAAAGAAAACCGCGCTGGTAAAGCAAAAAAAGAGAGACAATAGCAATAAACGATGAGATAATAATTATTGTTTTTCCAAATGATTTCACTTTCGACCAAATTATATAGCCAATAAAGGGAATAATAGTTGCCAAAACAATACTGAGGCCGAAAAAATACTTTCCTCCAGGTATCAACATGGTAATCGCTACCGTACGAGCGCCAGCCAACCACTGACCCGAAGTAAGAATATGGTACGCAATCATTATTAAAATCAAAATTGCAGAGGCGGCGAGAATACCCAACATGTAATAATGGCGAAAATTTATTGCAATTTCTTTCTTTTTATAACGAATCCTCCCCATTATAAGGTGGTAGCCGATATAAAATATAATGGCGGTGACCAAACCGATCAGCATTGCGTAATTTACCGTGGAAGCTCTTTCTTCAATGTCGGAAGGGGAAATATAGAGTAGAAAATAATCATTGATAGCCGAAAGTATTGGTCGAACAGTAAAACTAAAAAATGTTGAAATCACGCCGAGGTGAAGCAAGTTTAAAAAAGGTCTATAGCGTAAGAAGACCCAAGATGAAATACCAAAATTCAACAATGCAAGTAAAAAGGTAATAAAAACATTGGAACCGAGCATAAAATTACTTTCTTTTTAAAATCTCCCACCTAACTTATATTCTATGATGAAATTTATTATATTAATAAACCATCTTTTAATCCACGAAAAAAAGCAAGAAGTTTTCTTAGAGAACGATAATAGAAAAGATTAACGGTGATTAATTTTGAAGTAAATTTTTGTAAACTTCCAAAGTCTTTTTAGCAATGCGATCCCAGGTAAAATGTTCAAGAATTAGTTTACGAAGTTTTTCTGATTTGGGGGTTTCATAAGCCCGGAGCACAGAATTACGAATAGAAGAAATTGAGCATGGGTTACAATAAAAAGCATGATCACCTAGATATTCATATATCGGTGAGTTCTTAAGTGTGACAACATTGGCTCCGGCTAGCCCAGCTTCTAAATTTACCAGCGGGCTGGTCTCCCCTAGGCTAGGTAAAACATGCACCTTGGCAGCTGCGTAAGCAGAAGCTAAAAGGGGTGAATCGTGTGGGATGAACTCGAGGTAGTGTATCCAAGGCCGAGTTTTAGCAAGTCTTTTAAATTCCTTAAAACCACTTGGATCATCGGGATCTGGTTGCCCTATTATTACCAACTCTAAATTTGTACCATCGAGAGCATGAATAAGACGATTTTGACCTTTATGAGTACTAATCCGTCCCACTTCTAAAATAAAATCTTTTAAGCCATATTTTTTAAAAAAAACATCTGGCGTCGCATCCGCAAATCGCTTATCAACTCCATTAGGTACGACTATCATTTTCTTTTTAGAGATTCCAAAGTTTGTTGCTAATTGTTTAGCTTCTCCTCGAGAGTTAGGAAGTAATACATCGGCTGCCTCGTAGATTCTTTTACGATAAGTATATAGAGTAGGTACTGGTAATAAATAATCAATCAGATTCCACATTTTCCATAAATATTTAGGTTTATTTGTATAAGCAATTGGTGAAACTACAACCTTCATTCCCAATTTTTTGGCTGTCACTACAAAATCGGAAAGTTGATAACTTGAACCAAAAACATGCAATATATCATAATCACGCCTTCTTGACCAAATATCAAAAAGTTCAACCTGAACCCCGATTCTTTCCAGAGCTTCCTTGGTTTTAATAAGCTGTGTCTCCCCACCTCCCGGTGTCCAAATAGTTTGAGGAAAAAATTGAAAAAAGGCAATTTTCATAATATTTTATTGTTATTCTAAAAATCCTCTAACTAAAAACGGAATGCATTTAAAATGTCTTGCTTTTAGAAGTCTTATTATTCTAAGCAAGACTGTAAAAAAATAAATAGGGTAGAAAGTCAATAGTTGATAAAAATGAGTATGTTTTTTCATAAAATAACGGTTATTTTTGGTAATAAAATACCAAAAAACTGGATTAGGTATCGAGGATTGTCCCTTATGATAAACATGAGAAGATGAAACAGCCATTATCTTCCAACCCTGTTTCCGAACACGCATATAATAATCTGCGTCTTCCCAATATAAAAAAAATTTTTCGTCAAATAAACCAACTTTTTGGATAACATCTTTCTTTATTAGCATTGCAGCACCAGAAACTGAGTCAGCCAGTCTATTTTTTTGGTATCTGCTTCCGTCTTTTTTACCAAAACCAATCCCGGGAGTGCGTCCTAACCAAAGATTGATTTTACCTCCAAAACATTGAATAATATTAGGGGTGTTATAAAAATAAATCTTTGGTCCTAAAATCCCAATAGACTCATCCTCTTCTCCTATTTCAATAAGACGCTCTAAAAAATCGGGCTCAACAACTGTATCATTGTTCAAAAGTAAAATATAATCACTTTTCCATTCTTTTAAAACTTGTTTTATCGCTATATTATTCCCTTTTGCAAAACCTAAATTTTCTTTATTTCTAATGACGTTAATATAATCTTTATATTGCTCTTCTAAAATAACAGCGTCATTTCCTTCGGAGCCATTGTCAACAACAATCACCTCATAATTTGGGTAGGTGATTTTTTTCAAAGATTCAAAACACTCAATCGTATCTTTTAACCCATTCCAATTAAGAATTATTATTGAAACTTTTGGATAATTCATTTTTTATTTTCCTAATTTGTTTTACGGCAAATAATTGAAAAGCTAAATTTGGAAAATGATAAGTTATCTTTTGAGTTAGATCTGAAATTATTGTCCAGAAAAGCGTTGGTTTATATTTGATTGTCCCCTTATATCCTTTGAGTTTTTTCCAACCATTAATTCCAGAAACCTTAAATCCCAATTTCTCCAATTCTTTAACGCTCCAGTCAGATTTATGTTCTTGTAATGGATTGTTATCATAACCATCCTGCCAGAGGTATCCATTTGGCGTTGTAACTATGATTTTCTTTTTTGCCCACTTTTCCATCTTTTTGATTAATTGATATCCCGCTTCTTTTGTTAAATGTTCAAGAACTTCTATACATAAGACAGCATCAAAAGATTTGGGCCTAAATTCAATTTTTGTAATATCAGCTTTTATATATTGATTATGAATTCCTTTCTCTTTGCTTTCTTTTAAATAAGGTTCAAATTTTTCGACTCCCACTGAAAAAGGTACATTTAAGTGTTGAATCGGAGAATTATAGCCACAACCCAAATCTAAAACAGTATCACAATTAAATAATTCTTTTCTTAAATATTTAACCAAATCAGGAAAGAATTTTCGATAAAATGGCTTGAGAATTTTAATGAATTGCATTTTTGTTCATGTTTTTTTATGAATAACTTATCATATTACCATATGTAACGTATTTACGGTTTCACAGTTATGCCCATCTTTCCCCATAACCCATCCCAAATCCCTTTTAAACAATATTTAGCCATTTTAATCCTACTATCATCTGAAGTGTAGTAGATAACTATTAACATATGGATAAACGCACTAATTGTAATTTTAATAAAATTTTTAACAAGTTGCAAAAAGTTTAATTTTCTTAATCTTATACTAAAATATACCCTATTGCGGAAGCAATAGTATTCCTTCCAAGAAGGTCCTAATGGAACTAATAATTGTCTCATTATTGGTCTTCTTAACTTAAACAAGCCGTATGGTAAACTTATCCCCTTCCAAGTATGTGGTGGATGCCAAATAATACTGTTAAAATTGTAATAAATTTTAAACCCGCTTTCTCTTATTCGAAATAAATATTCATAATCACCCCATATGAAAGTATCATTCCTTGGTAACCCAACCTGCTCAACGACTCTTCTGGGGAGTAGAAAACCAAGAAATGGACCACCGGTTCCTTCTATAACGCGATGTTTTAAAATTTCTTTGAGTTCAAGATATGATATAGTTTGATTTCCTTCTACGATTCCAATAGGTTCGGTAAAACGTTTACCATCTGGCGACATATAGGCTGAGTAAAAGCATAGGTTTTCTGGAGTACTAGTAGAGGAAGTAGTCATACAAAGTTTTTCTAGCGCGTCATTTGCTGGTTTAGCGTCATCATCCATCAGCCACAACCAATCAAATCCTTTTTCATAACCCCTCTTCATCCCTTCGTAAAAACCACCAGCCCCGCCACTATTTTCTGACAATCTTACATAATCTATTTTGGGATTGTCTAAAAAGCCTTTTTCTTTTAAAAATTCAGGGGTTCCATCAGTCGAGGCATTATCAATTAAAATAATCGAATCAAGAGGATGAGTTTGTGCCAAAAGTGCATCTAAGCATTCTTTTAATAATTCTTTTCGGTTATAAGTTACAACCACTGCAGCTATTTTTTCCTTTTTATTTTCCATAAACAATCTTATTAAATAAATCTAAACTATTTTTTACTGCTTCATCCATGTTGTAATATTTATATTCTGCTAATCTGCCAACAAAATAGATGTTTCTCTCTTTTAATTTTTTTGCTTCTACCCAATATTTCTTAAAAATTCTTTTATTCTTTTCATCTAAAAATGGCCAGGCTATAAAACCTTCGCTACCTGGATATTCAATTCCAATTGTTGTTTTTTTATGCTTTTGTTGGGTTAATTTTTTAAATTCAGCAATTCTAGTAAATGGATATTTTAAATCTGGATAATTAACTACGGCTGCTGGTTGATAACTTTCTTTGTTTAATGTCTTAAATTTTATCTTTAAGCAACGGTAGTTTAATTTACCAAATTTGAAGTCAAAAAATTCATCAATGGGGCCTGTATAAAACATTAAATCATGTTTTATTTTATTTTTTAATTCATTGTAGTTAGTGTTTAATCTGATTTCAATATTTTTATTATTCAACATCTTTTCGAACATCTTTGTATATCCTACCTTTGGGTTTCCTTGATATTTATCTTGAAAATATCTATCATCTCTACTTATCAAAACCGGCACTCTTGCTGTAACTAAAGAATCTATTTCCTCAGGTTTTCTCCCCCAATTTTTTTGGGTGTAATTTAAATAAATTTTTTGATAAATAAAATTGGCTAAAAATTTTAAATCTTTATCTTTTGTTTTTTTAAGTTCTAAAATAGGAACTTTTACATCGTAGCCTAATTTTTCTATAAGTTTTTTTTCTAAATCTTGAGCTTGTTTTGGTAGTAATTTATGTAAAGTATTTAAATTAAAAGGGATGGGCGCATATTTTCCATCAAAAAATCCTAAAACTTTATGCTCATAAAGAATCCATTCTGTAAATTTTGATAAATAATCCCAAACTGCTTTGTAATTTGTGTGAAAAATATGCGGACCGTATTTATGAACTAAAATGCCAGTTTTATTTTTAAAATCATAACAATTGCCGCCAATATGATTTCTTTTTTCAACAATTAAAACTTTATTTCCAGATGAAGCAAGCCTTTCGGTTAAAGTAATTCCTGTTAGTCCGGCACCAACGATCAAAATTTTTTTAGAAACTTTCATAAAACTTTCCCCGTTCAAATAACTTTATTCCCTTTTTTGCCAAATATAGAAACATAGAGAGAGTAACAAAAATTTCAGTTATTAATACTGCAATAGAAACTCCTATATGTTGATAAAGAGGGGCCAAAATTAAAGCTAAAGTAACATTTAATAACCCTGCTGAAATAAGTATTTTAGAAAATGCTCTTTTCAGATTAAAGGTAAGCATTGTCTGGATTCCAAATATATTACTTAATCCAATTATAAATGGTAAAAATGCTAAAATTTGTAAAACAATTATAGACTGGTGATATTGATTCCCTAAAACTATATTGACGATGGGAGCAGCTAATAAGAAAATTAGCAAAGATATCATAAAATTTCCTATTCCAACAACTTTAACCAATCTCCTTATAAAACTTAAGGCTCTTTCTTTTGATTCAATAACTAATTGGCTTATGTAAGGATAAACGGTTTGAGAGACCGGCGTTAACAATCCCTGAGTAGCTTTGATAATTCTTTCGGAAGCCGAATAATATCCAACGATTGTATTACTAGTAAATAAACCTAGAATAAAAGCGTTGCTTACGGTATATAAACTTATTGCCATTGTAGAGATAAATACATGCCAGCCTTCTTTTAACTGATGTTTAATAGCTTCGATTGTTGGTAAAATAAATTTGACTCTAAAATCCTTAGATACAATCCTTAAACTTAATCCTCCTGCTACCAAAAAACCCACTGAATTTATTAAAGGAACATAAAGATAATCTGCTATTTTTCTGATAAAAATAAAAATGCAAACAGTAAAAATTCCTTTAGCTACTATATTCAGAATGGCAATATGTTTCATCCGCTCCATACCCTGGAAAAACCAAACAGGAAACAGTATATTTCCTAAAACCATTCCGAATGTAAATAAATAAACAAGCCAATCGTTTCCGAATTTCGGGATAAAGGCTAAAATCAATCCTAAGATAAAAAAACTTGATATCCCCAGAAAAAATTTTATTATCATTACCGAAGAAAATATTTCTGAAACTTTTTCTTTTTCCTCTCGGTGTATAGAAATTTCTCTGGTGGCAGATAAATTAAATCCATAATCAGTTAAAATCGTAAAATATCCTATAAACGCTGAGGCAAAAGCAATCAAACCAAACTTTTCAGGACCCAAAACTCTTACTAAATAAGGAAGGGTGACTAACGGTAAAAGATAATTTACTACTTGAAGGGCTGAAAGGGATAAAAAATTCTCCGTTAGTCTTTTTCTTGTGGGAGAGCTGGTAAAAAAATTCTTCCAATAATTTAAATCAAAAAATTCTTGCATCTTAAATTTTATTTTTAAACCATTCTACCGTTTTTCTCAAACCTTCATCTAAACTATATTTTGGTTGCCAGCCAAGTTCTTTTTTGGTTTTTTTAATTGAAAGGCACCCTCTCTTAAACCCACAAGGGGGTAAAGCAATATGTTTTTCTTCGACTTGAGAATTTGTTAATTCCTCTAATTTGTAAAAGATTTCTAACACCGATGTTTCTCTCCCTGTTCCAATATTTAAAATACCTTTGAAATCTTTTTTAAAACTTAGAATTGTTGCGTCAATTGCGTCATCTATAAAAATATAGTCTTTTGTTTGCCTTCCATCTCCGTGAATTAAGGGTTGTTCATTTTTTAACATTTTCCCAATAAAAATTGCTACTACCCCTGCCTCACCATCTGGATTCTGCCTCGGCCCATAAACATTCCCATAGCGCAAAGCGATGTAAGGTATTTTAAATAATTTAAAATAAGCGTCTAAATATTTTTCTATAGTTAATTTCCCAACACCATAAGGAGAAATTGGCGAAGGAAAATATGTTTCAGAAGTAGGAATCTCCTTAGCATCGCCATAAATTTCTCCTCCGCTTGAGGCAAAGATTATCTTTTTTATATTGAATTTTCGACAATTTTCTAAAATATTAAGGCTCCCAAAAATATTAACTTTAGCATCGAAGATCGGATCTTTTACCGATTGTCTGGCATTAATTTGGGCAGCGTAATGAAAAACTATTTCTGGCTTTTCTTTTTTGAAAATCTGGGAAATTTTTTCATCACAAATA
>Ga0210056_1003652_pt1 | contig 12407 bp, 9 predicted proteins | sample CryGeyCG2014_080_2_FD_183965 | JGI IMG/M metagenome (GOLD analysis project Ga0210056, IMG submission 183965) | Groundwater microbial communities from aquifer - Crystal Geyser CG07_land_8/20/14_0.80 (SPAdes) (version 2) | ecosystem: Environmental > Aquatic > Deep subsurface > Groundwater | place...
TTTGATTCCCAACAATCGCTCACATAGGCAATTGTACTGTATGTTCGTGACATTGTACTACATTTTTATGGGACATTGGTACCAGTTTCCGCGGCTTAGTTTTTGTTTCTTCCCGCATAGCCCTGCTGGTCTGTAGAACGAATTGGCCCAACGGCAACAGCGGTGCGTGCAAGACTCCCACGCCCGAATTCTACTCAATTGCTCGCGGTGCGTACCCTCAGCGACGTAGCCGCTGTCCGATGCAGCCGGTGTTAGCCCGCTCCTTTTGCTTATATCTTTCGGGCGGATAACAGAAACGAGATCGTTGAATAAACCTTTGATACAAAAGGAGGTGTCGCGAAAGTCGCTACTCCTTCTCTGATAACCGTTTCTGTGACAAAACTATACTTCTTCAATTGTTCTGTGAGTTTATCAATATTGAAGCCAGGATGTACTTCTTTAGAAGCGCCGCTTCGACTCAATGCCATATTCATTTCATCAAAGAGCAAGGCTGGCATTTCTTCTCCATCTTGTATGAGTAGAAATCCATTCCTGCGCAAGATGCGATGTGCCTCTTCGAAAACACAATCGATTTGCTCAATGTGGTGCAGGAAAGCCCGAAACATAATTGCATCTGCTGAGTTGGATGCAATCGGCATGTTCAAGCAGTTACCGCACACATAATCTGCATCTACAGTGAGCAAGCCACCGTACAGCATCTCTTGTGCTTTGCTGAGAACATCGTTATTTATATCTATTCCGACAAAGTGAGCCTTCGGGCACAAGCCCGCTAATTCAACGACAGTCTCACCTGTTCCACATCCCACATCTATCAAAGCGCTGAATGGTAAGGCTTGAATATACTTTTCTCGTTCCGACATGGGAACTTCCTTGCTGATATTTGATGTGAGAATCTTTGAACGATCTATTTTGGCCGCCTCAGTTGTAACGGGCGGGCTAACGAGATAATATCTCGCTCTACGCCTTTTTCTTCTCTCTCAACTCCGCCAGCGCCTTCTCGACGCGGTCGGCATTCTCCGGGGTGGGGTCCCAGTGGAAACGCAGGCGGGGGAAAACGCGCAGGTCGACGCGCCCGGCCAAAGTCCGGCGCATGAAGCCGTTGGCGCTCTCGAGACCGGCGAGAATCTCCCGGCGGCGTTCGTGGCCCTCGAGCGCGGACACGAACACGTCCGCGTAAACCAGTTCCCGATCCACTCTCACGTCGGTCACGTAGATGAGCGCGAGGCGCGGGTCGCTGATCTCGCGGACCAACATTTCCGAGAGTTCCTGGCGGATGCGATCCGCGATGCGTTGAAGGCGAACACCTGAGGGCATGACTAACTCCGTATACAGGTATACAAGTACACAGGTATACAGGTTGTGTCACGTGTGTACGTGTGTACCTGTTTACGTGTGTACGTGTCTCACTACTCCGACTTCTCCAAAACGTAACACTCGATGATGTCGCCCGGTTCGATATCGTGGAAGTTCTTCAATCCCACGCCGCACTCGAAGCCGGTGCGGACTTCTCGCGCATCATCCTTCTCGTGCTTGAGCGAGGATAACTCGCCCTCGAATACGATGTCACCCCCGCGCTTCATGCGGATCTTGCCGTTGCGGCGAATTTCACCTTCCGTCACGCGGCACCCGGCGATCTTGCCGATCTTGGAGATGGGGAAGACTTTAAGTACCTGCGCTTTGCCGAGCATCTGCTCCACGAACTCCGGCGCCAACATGCCTTTCAGGGCTTTTTCGATATCTTCGGTCAGGCGATAGATGATGTTGTACAGGCGGACGTCCACGCCTTCGGTTTCGGCCAGGCGGCGGGCGGCCACTTCGGCCTGCGCGTTGAACCCCAGGATGATGGCTTTCGAGGCGGAGGCCAGCATCACGTCGTTCTCGCCGATGTTGCCGGTCTCGGCGTACAACACGTTAATGGTGATCTCGCCTTTGCCCAGTTTTTCCAACTCACCCAGGATCGGTTCGAGCGAGCCTTGCACGTCCGCTTTGAGCACCAGGTTGAGGGATTTTGCCTCGCCCTTCTCATACGAGGAGAACAGGTCTTCGAGCGAGACTTTCTTGCGCTCCTGGGATTTTTTCTTGATGGCATCCGCGCGTTCGGTGACAATCGCGCGCGCGGCGTGGTCCGATCCCACCACCTGGAACACGTCGCCCGCCGAGGGGATTTCAGAGAGACCCATCACCAGCGCGGGCGTGGACGGGCCGGCCTTCTTAAGCGGCTTGCCGCGAAAATCCGTCATGGCTTTGAGACGGCCAAAGGCCGTGCCAGCCACCACGATGTCGCCGGTCTGGAGCGTCCCATTCTGGACGAGGAGCGTGGCGACCACGCCCCTGGCTTTGTCCAGTTCCGATTCGATGATCGTGCCGATCACCTTGCCGCCCGGATTGGCGCGGATCTCGGCATTATCGGCCACCAGCAGGATGGCTTCCAGCAAATCGCTGATGCCCTGTTTCTGTTTGGCAGAGACCAGTACCACCAGCGTCTGCCCGCCCCAGTCGTCGGGGACGAGTTCCTGTTCGGCCAGTTGTTGTTTGACGCGTTCGGGGTTGGCGTTCGGCTTGTCAACCTTGTTGAGCGCCACAATGATCGGAACGCGCGCCGCCTTGGCGTGCGCGATGGCTTCCTTCGTTTGCGGCATGACCCCATCGTCCGCGGCCACCACCAGCACCACCACGTCCGCGCCCTGCGCGCCGCGGGCGCGCATGGCCGTGAACGCCGCGTGGCCGGGCGTATCCAGGAAGGTGATCAGGCGTCCCTTCTGCTCCACCTGGTAGGCGCCGATGTGTTGGGTGATGCCGCCCGCCTCGCCCGCGGCCACGTCCGTCTGGCGGATGGCGTCCAGCAGGGAGGTTTTGCCGTGATCCACATGGCCGAGGATGGTCACCACCGGGGCGCGGCTCTTGAGCAGGGACTTGTCCTCGCCGGCGATCATCTGCCTCCACAGGGGCACCTCGCCCACTTCCTCCTTGACAGCTTCGATCACTTCCTCAGGGACGGCCTCGAATCCATACTCGCCCGCCACAATCGCGGCCGTGTCAAAATCCACGGACTGGTTGATGGTCGCCATCACACCGTTCGTCATCAGTTTTTTGATGATATCAATCGGGCTTTTTTCGACAATCTGCGCCAGGTCACGAATGACAATATTGGCGGGTAGTTCGATCTTGTGTCCGTTTTCGCTCATGGGACACCTCCTTCGTTGGAATAAATTCCAGACTCTGCCCCCGCAGAGAAATCGCGAAGCGTGCCACTGAACGAGGATCGGTCAGGCGATCACATGGCAGGCGCGTCCGCGGATGATTCTGCCGGGAGGGCGTTCGCAAAAACTTCCAGGCGCTCCCGGTCGGCAGGCGTCAATTCAACCTTCAGGGCATGAGACAAGGCGCCTTGCAGGCCGCGTTCCCAGCAGGCGCGGCGGTCGTGCAAATAAGCCCCGCGCCCGGCCAGTTTGCCGGTCGGGTCCACCCGCACCCCCTCGGCGGTGCGCACGATGCGGATCAATCCCCGCTTCGCAAGCACAGTGCGGCAGCCAACGCAGGTTCGCTGGGGAACGTGTTTGACGCGTTTGACAGGTTTGGCAGTCATATCCTATCCCTCGCCCTCACCCCCGGCCCCTCTCCCGAAAAACACGGGAGAGGGGAGAGAGAGGGGGGGCAGGGGCAATTTCACTATTCTTCCCAGACGCCATCCGCGCGCTTGTGCTTCTTGCGCGCCACCACTGCGCCCAGTTTCTCGTCGAACTCCAGTTCAACGGACTTCTTCTTGCCCTTCTTCTTACCCTTCTTTTTGTCGTCGCTCTCGGACTCTTCCCCAGGAACGGGCGCAGTAAAAGCCTCGGGCTTGAACGCAAACATCTCCTCGAGCGAGACGCCGTCTTTGACCGCGGGTTCTGCCGGCGCTTCTTCGACAACTTCCACCGGCGCGACCGCCTCGGGCTGGACTTCCGCCACCGCCTCCGCCTGCGCGGGGACGCTGACCTCCGCTTCCGCGCTGACCTCGGGCGGGGCCGCCGTTTCGACGGGCGGTTCCAGCGCAGGCTCGGGGAACGCCAGCGCGGCCAGCGCCTCTTCGATATTCTGCATGGTCTTCGGGCCAATACCCGCCAGGCCTAGCACCTTGTTCGAGTCGGCCTTCAACGCCAGCATCAGGTTCCCGACCGTCTCGTAGCCGGCCTCGGTCAGGATATTGAAGATATGTTCCTTGATACCCGCCTCTTCGAGTTTCATGCCAAAAGCGGCCTCGGGAATTTCAGCGCGAGCGGCGGCGGTCTTCTCTTCCTCGACGCGGGCGGCCTCCTCTTTGATCTGGATGGTGCGGCGTTCCACGTGTTCCACGAACTGGGCCAGCTGGCTGAACTCCTCGGGCGTGATCGGGCGATTCTCGGCCTTCTTGGCCAGGATCTCCTCGATGGCGGGGATCATCGTCACCGCGTTCGGCAGGAGCGCCGCCAGTTCAGCATCCCCTTTCAGTTTTTGCAGGGAATCAGCCGTCGACTCGATCAGGCTCTTGATGTCAATGCGCCAGCCGGTCAATTTGGCGGCGAGACGCGCGTTCTGCCCGTCGCGTCCGATAGCCAGGCTCAACTGGTCCTCGCTCACCACAACCGTGGCCGTCTTGTTACCCTCCGCGTTCTCCGACAGAAATACGCCGTTGACGCGCGCCGGGCTGATGGCCTTTGAAATATATACCACAGGATCGGGATCCCATTGGATGATGTCAATCTTCTCGTCGTGTAATTCCCGCACGATGGCCTGAATACGGACGCCCTTGACGCCCACGCAGGCGCCCACCGCGTCCACGCCGGGCTGGGTGGCCAGCACGGCCACCTTGGCGCGCGCGCCGGGTTCGCGGGCAATGGCGCGGATCTCCACAATGCCATGATAAATCTCGGGGACTTCGTTCTCCAGCAGGCGGCGCAGGAAGTTGCGATGCGCGCGCGAGAGAATGATCTGCGGGCCGCGCGGGCCGTCCTTCACTTCCAGCACCACGGCGCGCAGGCGGTCATGCACTTTGAAACGTTCGCCCGGCACCTTCTGGTTGTTGGGCATGACGCCCTCGGCCTTCATATCCAAGCCCAGGGTCACACCCTGCGCAGGGTTGCTGGCCTGCACCACGCCGCTGATGATCTCGCCCACCTGCCGCTGGAAATATTCCAACTGTGAGGCGCGCTCGGCTTCGCGGATGCGCTGCTGGATGACCTGGCGCGCGGTCTGCGCCGCGACCCGCCCAAAGTCCGCGGGGGTCGTTTCCACCAGCGCCATGTCGCCCAACTGCGCCTCGGGGTTGACCTTGCGGGCCTCCTCCAAAAGCACTTCGGTGCGGTCGTCCATAATATCTTCAACGACTTCCTTCTCCGCAAAGACCGTCACTTTGCCGGTCTCGGGGTCAACCCTGGCTTCCACTTGTTGCGCGGTGGAGGCGTTGACCGCCCGCCGATAGGCCGAAACCATGGCAGACTCAATCGCCGCAAGGATGATCTCCTTGGGCAGTTGTTTGTCTTCCAGCACCTCGTTGAATGCGAGGGCAAATTCGTTCTTGGGCGTTTTGGGCGTTTTGGGCGTCATCTTCATGCTACTACCTTGCTCCGTGATTGATCGTATTACAAGCAGAAAAGTGGGGGTTGCCCACTTCTCAGCGCTTTCGATATTGAGTTCCCGTACGTTTGTGATTTTAGCATAATGGCACAGGAGGCGCAAGGTATAATCCTGCCGATGAATCAACGTGACCTCGACAAAGCCGCCCTGCGCGGCGAACCCTCCTACGTCTGGCGGGCGGGACAGGAACGCCGACTCGACATGATCGTGCGCGCGGCGGGTGAGCGCATCCACGGCCTCGTCCTCGAAAACGGATGCGGCGTGGGCATGTACGCGGAAAAACTCTCGGCCCTCGGCGGGACGGTGATCGGGCTGGAATATGACCACGCACGCGCCATCGAAGCGCGGAGGCGTTCCCCTCACATCCTCAACGCCGCGGGAGAACAAATCCCGCTTCCTTCTGGGACTTTCGACCTGATCCTGAGTCACGAGGTGATCGAACACGTACAGGATGACCGCGCCGCCATCCGCGAGATGGTGCGCGTCCTGCGAAGTCCCGACCCCGCGTCGGGGAAACCTGGCGGACGGATCGCCCTGTTCTGCCCCAACCGCGGCTATCCTTTCGAGACGCACGGCATCTACTGGCGCGGACGCTACCGGTTCGGCAACATCCCGCTGGTCAACTATTTGCCGCGCGCCTGGCGGGACAAACTCGCCCCGCACGTGCGCGTTTATTCCCGCCGTGACCTCGAAAAACTGTTTGCGGATCTGCCTGTCCGCTTTATCGAAAGAACCATCATCTTCGGCGCGTACGACAATATCATCGCGCGCTTTGGCCCGCTGGGGAAATTCCTGCGCGCGATTCTGCAATGGCTGGAAAAAACGCCTTTGCGCGCGCTGGGACTGTCGCATTTTTGGGTGGTGGAGAAGGGGGGAAGGGAAAAGATGAAATAAGCCTCCTGTCGAAGTGAAATCGGCGGGAGGTTTTTGTTGCCAAAAGGTTGGATTGGTTGTATAGTTGGCGCATGTGCGGGAGATGGTTATTCCGCGTGCGGCTTTGTTCAACTCGGACAGATGCGGCGGCGCTTAGCCCCTTCCTTTTTGCTTTGCCGCCTCCCGCCGCATCAATCCTTAACCGTTGGGTGCTATCTCATAGAATATAGGGAATCTCAATAAAATGACATTGAACAAAAAAGATGATTTTGGAAAGATTATTGGAATATCGGCTTCTATAGCAACAATTATTGGAACTTGTATTGCTGTAATTGCATTAATCCCAGCGTTTGGTCAATGGTTAAGTCCAAAAGACCAAAGCATAATTATTCAATCTACTTTTACTCCTGTAACTAACTTTTATCCAACCCAAACAGAAGAAACATTCAATAACTTAACTACGAATACCCCAGCCCCCACCACAATAATTCCGACCAATATCCCTGTTGAGCCAAAGATAATTGAACAAACTGATATTTACACAATTATTGTCCGTAGCCGAAATCCAGAAGAATCTTCAGGAGGGGTAAAGGTTAAGTTATATGTTGGAAACGAACCATCGGTGTCTCAATTGCAAGTTTTTAAAGCGATAAAAGATATTAAAGGCAGATGGGTTCCAAGCCATGAGGACAATTGGTTTGAAAATTATTCAAATAAGATGTTTACAAATCCTGAGCCGCTTTCCCTAGAGTCTGGAATGTACGTTTTAACAGATAGTGAAGTAATCGGAAAATGGGGAAATGATTTCTTATACAGCGAAGGTAATGGCGAAGAACATTATCTAACTTTCCCAGTGGAAGAAAATCTGGTAACTGAAATTACTCTGCATTTTGCTTTTCTTGAAATCGGGGTTCAGACCCAAAACGACCAACCTGTAAATGGAGCGGACCTTACCATATTATGTATGAGTAGCGATTACGGACTTGATATTGGTAAAATAAGTTGCAGTGATTATCAATACAAGTACACAAAAACTAATGCAGGCGGGCTTGGAGGATATATTATTGTTCCTGGGATTTATGCAATTAATATTTACTACTTAGGTTTTCCAACAAATTTTCATTTAGACGAGACTGTAGAGATTAAATCTTTAGATTCTGTTCGTATTGTGTTTACAGCACCAAATTAGTCTTGCTGATTAGACCGCACCCAACAAAGCATTCTCAGAAACAACCTCCTCACGCGCCCCCTGTGATCTCTGCGTGATTTTCGAGCATTTTTCTGGCTTCGAGTTTTTCTGCTCCCAAGCAGAGTCCACGCCCGCCCACAAACCGCTACATGAGGATTGACATGCGACGAGCAAGCGAGTTAATGGAAGGAGGAACGCCTATGCAGTAAAAGACCTGAATTGCTCCTACCCTGCTTGTTATCAACCATCGGTGCGACTCGTCTGGAATCGCACGCTATTAACGCAAAGGAGAATAACCTATGCTAACCGAAGAAAACAAAGTCATCGCTCGTCGCCTGCGGCAAACGACACGCGCCGTGAAAGCGAACCCACTGTCTCTGTTGCTTATCCTTGTCTTACTGAGTTCCTATATTTTCGGCGCGAGTTCCGCCAAAGCCTCACCTCTATTCGGAAATGGCAAGCATCCAATCAGTTGGAAGCCAGATCGACTCGAACTTGAGGTGATGCAAGGCGTCGCTCAGACGCTTATGGTTGAGATGACATCAGCCGTCGCGGTGAGCAGCCCAACGATATTTGTGACACCATCGCTCACCGATGTTTTGTCTGTTTACACGGAAGGACTCGAGTCAATTCCCGTCGGACAGACGGTTCGCCTCCCCATAACGGTCCAGATTCCGCTGGATGCGCATGCCGGGACTTATGCAGGCACAATACACATCCAGAATGGGAACAAGACGCTGTCGGACCCGCTTCAGGTGAAAATACGGGTGATCGAACCAACTAGCGACAGCATCCCTGTAGGCCCGGCCCTGCCATCCTCCGATCGGATTGGGACGAGCATCTTTGAAACACAATACATCATCGATGAGCTGGTCGTGGGACTGGCCATGGATACGCCTGATCCGGCACAGAAGATCGTCGAGATCGCCACGAGCACGAACGGGCTGATCATCGGTTCGGTGCCCAAGGTGCTTCTCTATCAACTGCGCTATCCACAAGCGACCAGCTTCGAAGCGCTCCAGGCCATCCAGAGTCAGCTCCGGACAGACCCGGCGGTCGAAGTGGCGGCAATCTCGCACGTGATGCAGCCTTTCGTGACGTATCCGGACGATACGGAATACACCGATCCGTGGGATGAAGCTCACCCCGCCGGGGATAACTGGCATCTGGAAACGATCAAGGCTCCCTCCGCGTGGGATATCCAAACGGGAAGCTCGGATGTGACCATTGCCATTCTCGACTGGGATTTTGATAATCTCCACTCCGATCTCAGCGGCAATATTGCCAAAGTCACTGGGACGGCGACCCCTCATAATGGGCATGGAACGCACGTCTCCGGGCTTGCCTGTGCGGAGGGCAATAATAACAATGGTGTGACCGGAGTCGCGTGGGACTGCACGATAAATGCCTATGATCTGGGCGGCCCATTGTTCTGGCCCACGCTTGTTGATAACATGGTCAAGGCGGTTGATGATGGCGCCCGGATCGCGAATATGAGCCTGGGCATCACGATGAAAGGCGGACTATTCACGACAGAAGAGCATCGCCTGCAACAGGTTGCAGACGCGAACAACATCGTGAAGCGCGGCATGCTCTATGCGCAACAACAGGGCAAAGATGTCTTATGGGTCATCGCGGCAGGGAACGACAATGAAGATACGAAATTCACAACGCCTGCCAGCCTGTCTGAGCAGTTCCCACTGAATGTCATCACCGTGGGTGCCAGCAACCAGGCCAATGAGTTGTCGAATTTCTCCAACCATGGCCCGCTGGTCACGGTCGCTGCGCCGGGCGGCCAATCAAACTGGTTTTTCCCAACGGAGCAGCTCTTCAGTACACTGCCCCGTTCTTACTGGCCTTTCTTCGGGTATAGCGATCAATACGGTTGGATGGCAGGCACATCGATGGCTGCGCCTCAGGTGACGGGGCTGGCTACCCTGGTACTGTCCGAGCATCCTGATTTCACCTCATCGGAGATCAAAGAGTGCATCGTCTCCGGCGCAATCGCCGGCGGATTGCAGATACCCGGCGAAGAGTTCTATATCATCAATGCTGAAAAAGCGGTTGCGTGCGAGGATACCATCGACCTCCCGGATGAAGTCGACATCGTCTTTGCGCTGGACCTGACAGGCAGCATGGGTCAGGAGTTGGCCCGGGTTAAGGCTGAGGTCGCCGAGATCATGCAATCCCTTGAAGCGCTCGCCCCGGGCACGGACTTCCACTTTGCGGTCGTCAGTTATGAAGATTACGCCGGGGCTTTTGACTCGCGGACCTGTGGGAGCAGGTATCGAAGCACTTATGGCGCGAGCGGCGATGAATCCTTCCGCATCGACCAGCCTATGACCGATGACATTGATGCGGTGGGCGGGGTCGTTAACGGGCTGACTTTGGGAAGCGGCTCGGATGGTCCGGAATCGTACGCGCGTGTCTTCTGGGAAATCGGGCAGGTGGACACCGGCGCCACCTTGGGATTCCGGGCAGATGCTTTGAAACTCGTCGTCAACTTCGGCGACAACATTCCTCACGATACAAATCTCAATGAAGGCTTTGAGCCGCCCCTGACGCCGCCATTTGGACAGGCGGATTTTGGCATTGATCCAGGTCGCGACAACGACATCGATTGCTCCTCCGTCGAGGGTGACCCCAATAATGGCGACATCGACTTCCAGGCGGATGCCTTGCAAGCGCTGATCGATCAGGATATCCGCCTGTTGTACATTGACAGCTCGGAAGATACGTCGTTCATCCAGGCATGGCAGTTCTGGGCCAGCCAGACCGGCGGCGCTTCCGCGGCGATCGCACGCGATGGCACTGTCCCTGGCGATCTCGACCTTGCCGGGTTGATCGCGGATCTACTACGTTTGATCGAGTGACCCGTGGTTCCATCAGGGCGGAAGGCGAAGAACAGCTTCCGCCCTGACTCATCTTGAAGGGAGTCCACATGGTGAAACGCTTTATGGCTCGATGGTCAGTAGCTAATACACTGGGCTGGGGAGTAGGCCTGTCGCTGGGGCTGATCCTTATGAATGACAACCGGTTGTGGGCCTGGGATCCGACTGCCGCCGTCGGGCTGGGTCTGGCGCTTCTCGCCGGGGGCGTTGCCACCGGGCTGGTGGTGGGTACGGCGCAGTGGATCGGATGGCACAATCCAGCCATCCGCCTGGCAAGCTGGTTGGCATCCAGCGCGGCGGGCGGAGTTCTAGTGTACTTTGTGACACAGTTTACCTTTCCGCTCCTGCGGACTGTCGATTTTGACATGGGCTTTACTATCCCCGTCCTGGGCGTGCAGCAACCTGACTTCTCGCTCGGGAATGTACTGGGCGGCCCACTCACGGGCCTTGTGGTGGGCCTGCTGATGGGGCTGGCTCAATCGACAAGCCTAAGTAAGCAAATGTCGTCACTGCGCTGGATCGGGATCAACACCCTGGCTGCCGCTCTGGGCTTTCTCGTTGGTAGTCTTGTGAGCTGGATGATGATACCCAACCTGTTCATCTGCGCCAGCATCACCGGACTGGTTTATGGCATCGTGAGCGGGATGCTGCTGTCAGGCCGGACACCTGCACAATGAGTCCTTAGCAGGCACGATGGTAGCGCAGGTGACGCAAACCGTTGGGCAAGGGAAGAGTTAGAAGATAAAGAACAACGCAATAACAATCTTGCCTAAGATGACGCGCACTCGCTTCCCTTTTTCAAGTTGTGAAGCTATAGCTCGCAAGTGAGTCTTGCCAGCCAAAGTCAACATCTCCGCGATGGCGGGAAGCGAGAGCGCCCTTTAGGTCAAGTCAGTTTGCCCGCCATGTTCGTGAGTTGCTGAAAAAGAGTCATCGCGCAAAAGCAGCCCAGGTGTAGTCGGTGGGGTGGTCTCCCACCCCACCGCTACTTCAGAACCGTGCATGAGACTTTCGACCTCACACGGCTCCTGAGTATACGGGCTGTTGTCACCAGCACCACGACGAATAAACCATCGTGGCTTGCCTTCTGTTCAGGTTGGATGGCAGAGTTTTGGTTATGCTCTGCGGTTTTCAGTACGTCAAAGACGCCTGCCATAAAACCCTCATCCTTCCATTGCCGAAGACTTCCCGTATACCCGACCCACGTCAGCATATCCATCGGCTTTCCCGAAGGCATTGGCTTCCTGGGTCATCCTTCCCGTTTGGGCTTGCGGCTGGTTGCCTGCTCCATTGCTGGAGAGCCTCAAACGGGTTACTCCGTTCCGAGTGTCCATTATTTCGTGACCGTAGGATGGTGCTTTACGCCGAGCCTCATTTGAGTGGTTGCTGTACACCTTTGTACTGCACAGCCTGAGACCGTTCCCTTTTGGGTCTTGCCTGTCAGCCAAATTTGGCAAGTTGTGCATGACGACGCTTCAACCACACCTTCACTCATCGTTATCCATAGTCACTTGCTTGGGGCGATGGCGGCTTATGGCTAGCCGCTTATCCCCTTTCCTTCCCGCTTCTGACCCGCGTTTACCAGTCGCACGCCAGGGGAAGGTGCTTTCACTCCACCACTTGGAGGGTAAGATTTTCACTTACATGAACACTTAGTTGTCAAGGTACAATGACCTTGCCGCTCATCCCTTGTATCTTGCGATACAATTTCGAGCGAACGGGTCGCACACAAAGCGTGCACCTGACGTGTGGGATTCTGCGGCATTTTCAAGCATTTTTCTGGCTTCGAGTTTTTCCTGCTCCCAAACAGAATCCACGCCCGCCCCAGCGCGGGTAACGCAAACCGTTGGGCAGTGTTA
>Ga0210056_1003663_pt1 | contig 12392 bp, 10 predicted proteins | sample CryGeyCG2014_080_2_FD_183965 | JGI IMG/M metagenome (GOLD analysis project Ga0210056, IMG submission 183965) | Groundwater microbial communities from aquifer - Crystal Geyser CG07_land_8/20/14_0.80 (SPAdes) (version 2) | ecosystem: Environmental > Aquatic > Deep subsurface > Groundwater | place...
CCCTATTGCTGCCCCGACGGCGGCTGCCACCCACAGCCCGGCAGCTGTAGTTAATCCTTCAATGTGATGGTCGCGAAAAATAATTAAACCGGCGCCCAAAAAACCTATTCCTAGAACAATTTGGCCGACCATTCTGGTTGGATCAAAATTGATTCCAGATTGGTTGATAAACATTTTAAAAGTTTCAAAAGAAATGATGGTAAAAAAAGCGGCGCCTAAACAAACCAAAGAATAAGTTCTCATTCCCGCCTCTTTTCTCTTATATTCTCTTTCTATGCCAATCAGGCTGCCCAAAATAACAGCTAAAATCAACTGAATGATAATTTGAAAATCCATAGTTATCAACGAATAACGAAACCGTTACGAATACTCGAAGAACATTCGTTCTTCTCCACCCTTCGCTGCGGCTCGGGTAAATGAATTCATAAATTCGTAATTGATTCGCAAATTCGTTGATGATTACATTTTATAAACCTTGTATCCGTCCCTTACTTTTTGGTCAACCTTCGTCCCCACTGAATCTCCGGGTTTAGCGACTTCTACCTTCTGGTGCTCAATTTCCATTGAGCCTACAGCCTGATTAAAATCTATCTCGCCGCCAACAATCCGGATGGTATCTCCCACCTTTAAATTTTCTGACAGTTCAATAACTGCCACGCCAATGTGTGAAAAATAGTGAGTAACCTTTCCTATTAATTTCCCTTCTTCGGGAGTTTCGTCTGCCATATTTTAATTAAAATTGTTTTTTAAAAATCGACCTTTGCCGAGCGCATAACCTATGTAGGGCTATGCTTTTACCGAAGCACGCAATTTATTATGTGCTCGGCGAATTTTTGAATTTTGTTTCTTTTCAACTTCAATAGCTGTCAACAGTCTCTTTATTAATTTTTTGTAATCTTTTTCATAAATAATTTTTTTAACGCCGCGATAAGGGCCGGTCGCAATCATTTTTATTTTGTCGGCCATGCCGCCCGTTCCCTCTAAAACGCCTATTGGTTTTTGAATTTCAAAAGCAGTGGTAAATTCATGCAAGGTGCCCATTCTGCCGCAAATAATGATTATTCCATCTGCCGCCTTTGTCATAATTATATCACGACCCGCGTAGTCGGCTCCCGTATAAATCATCACATCAAAAGCATCAATGGGTAATTTATAAATTTTTAAGTGAGCCGCTTCCGAAGTAGCGGGTGAAAAACCAACATTAAAGCCTCCTGCTTCCTTACATCCCTGAGCCACAAAATAAGGCACACCGGTTGTCGCTCCCGTGACTAGCACGCAATTTTGGCGCGCAATCTCTCGTCCCACCTGTTTTGATATTTCTTCTATCCCTTGGCAACAGTGGTTCATTTGAGCGGCGCCGGAAATAACAATTTTGTATTTATATTTCATATATCAAGTTTTCACGTACCCGAGCGTAGCGAAGGATGAAGAAGGTCGAAGAAACAAGTTTCTTCTCCCGTCTCGCCTTCGGCTCGACGAACGAATGTTCTTCGATTAGCGAAAATGAAGATGAAGAAGAGATTTATCTCTTCGCTTATCTATTGTACCAAAAAATTCGCGCAATTAAAAACTGTTAAACGAATTGTCTAACAGTCTTTGAAGAGGGGGCGGTCTTATTGAAATCGGCTCAATTTAATCGCTGGAGTTGGACCTATCCAGGCAGCTGCTGTAAACCTCCTTCATTAAGTCCCGTGTCCTTAGAGAATTACATCTCGCACCCCCTCGTTTTTGAGTTTATTTAAATTAAATATTTTGTCAACTTTTTCTTATCCACACAATATCCACAGAATGATATGTGCCCCTGGTGTGATTCGAACACACATTTTCAGCTCCGGAGGCTGACGCTCTATCCAATTGAGCTACAGGGACGAATTTTAATAGAGTGTCCATTAAGCTATATGGGTTTTTCTGCTACAATATAGATATTCGTTCGGGGATCTTTCCCGCCTCTCCAGCTTTTTTTCACTTTCAACCCGGTTTTCCTAATTAAACCTTCAATTTCTCTTTTAGTAAAACAGTGGAAATAGCGTTGAACTAATATTTCTCCGTTTGAATTTTTCCAAGGAATAAAAACATCATAAAAATCCATTTTTGATTTTCCCATTAATTTCAGGGAAGAGTATTTCAAAAATAATTTCCAGCCCTCTTTCCTTTTCCAGAAATCCCAGACTCTCAAAATTAATAATCCGCCCGGTTTTAAAACACGCTTTGACTCTAAAAGATATCGGAGTTGAAAATCTTTAGAAGGAATGTTATGAATAACAGATATACTATAAATCTTGTCAAAAAAATTGTCAGTAAAAGGAAGATTCAGCGCGTTCGTAATTTGAAAATTTCCTTCAGGATAATTCTTTTTAGCAATTTCAATTAATCTCTCGGAGACATCTACGCCGGAATAATCTACTTTTTTTTCTCTTAGAACTCCGAACAACCTTCCACTGGCACAGCCAGAATCTAAAATCTTATCTCCTTCTTTAATATAATCACTTAAAGACTTTATATCTTCTGGAATAAAAGCTCGTGTCCGTGTATATTCTTCTGCCGTTAAATTATAATTTTCCTTGGTTTTTTCTAACAAATATTCAGCGTATTTTCTATCCATGATTGAAGAAAAAGTAGGCAATGAACCTAAAGGTCCATCTTCACCCACGAGCTCGTTAGGGCGAGTGAGAAAGAATTTTAATTCTTTCGACTTCGCTAACGCTCGGGTAGTCGATGAACTTCGTTCATCTTCACCCTTCGCTAACGCTCGGGTAGTCGATGAACTTCGTTCGTCGAGCCGAAGGCGAGACGGGAGAAGAAACTTGTTTCTGCGACCATCTTCACCCTTCGCTAACGCTCGGGTAATCAAAGATTTAGTTAAAAGCCGATTGAAAAATCAGGCAGATTTGGCACTTTTCAAAAGAAAGACAGCTAAAAAATACAAAATTCCCTGTCCAAGCAATATTGAGCTATTAAAAGCTTATCACAAATTACTAAAAACTAAAAGGATGATTAGGTCCAGAAAAATAGAAAATTTGCTTAAAACAAGACCGATTCGCTCGCTTTCTGGAATTGTTAATATTTCGGTTTTGACAAAATCTTATCCTTGTCCGGGTAAATGTATTTTCTGTCCGAAAGAAAAAGGTATTCCCAAAAGCTACCTTTCTGGCGAGCCGGCAGTAGAAAGAGCCAAAAGATTAAAATATAACCCTTATTTACAAGTGAAAAAAAGACTTGAAATGTTAGAGTTAGAAGGGCATCCAACTGATAAAGTTGAATTAAGAATAGTCGGCGGAACATGGAGTTATTATCCTAAAAAATACCAAATATGGTTTATTTTAAGATGTTTTCAAGCCGCCAATCAAAGTAGTACAAATTACACCATGGTGGAAAATGTACTACTGGAAGGGTTAAGAAAAGAACAAAAGAAAAATGAAAAAGCAAAACACCGAATTGTGGGTTTATCAATTGAAACCAGGCCTGATTTTATAAATTTTGAAGAAATTAAATGGTTGAGAAAATTAGGAGTAACAATGGTAGAGATGGGAGTCCAATCAATTTATGACGATGTTTTGAAATTAAATTCCCGAGGACACGGCGTTAAAGAAATAATTACGGCGACTCAACTTTTAAAAAATGCTGGTTTTAAGATTTTATATCAAATGATGCCAAATTTGCCGGGCTCTAATCTGAAAAAAGATGAAAAGATGTTTGAAGAACTGTTTAAAAATTCTGATTTTCAGCCGGATTTATTGAAAATTTATCCTTGCGCCATTTTAAAAGAGGCGAAGCTTTTTAGAAAATGGAAAAAAGGACAATACAAGCCTTACACTCAATCGCAATTAATAAATCTTTTAAAATCAATTAAAAAGAAAATCCCTTGTCATGTCAGAATACAAAGGATAAACAGAGATATTCCTTCTTCAAGAGTAGCGGCAGGACCAGCTAAAATTTCCAATTTACGGCAAATTCTGATTGAATCTATGAAAAAGGAAAACTGGCAATGTCGCTGTATCAGGTGCCGGGAAGTAAAAGAGAATTACGACCCCAATGAAAAATTTTATTTATTCCGTAAAGATTACGATGCTTCTGGCGGCAAAGAAATATTTTTGAGTTTTGAAAACAAAAAAAGAACAAAACTTCATAGTCTATTGCGTCTCAGAATTCCCAGTCAACGTAACGAAGCAGGGCCTCGTTACGTTTTCTCTGGCTTAAAAGATGCGGCTATAATTAGAGAAGTTCACACTTACGGGGAATTGGTGCCGATTGCTGAAACGAGAATTGCTCCCCAGCATCAAGGTCTGGGAAAAAAATTAATAAGAGAAGCAGAAAAAATAGTTTACACTGAGTTTAGTCGAAGTGCCAAAAAGGAATTTGATTTGTCAAAAATTGCTGTAATTTCGGCAGTGGGAACTCGAAACTATTTCCGAAAATTAAGATATCGATTAAAAGACACTTATATGGTAAAAGAATTTTAAAAAGCGGGTCCTTCGGACCCGCTTTTTTGATGAACCATAGCTAGACATACTTTTTTAACCATTTGGAAGTCAACTCAATCAATTTTTGTTGGGAAGCAAAATCATCAAACTTATGGTTGCTCTTAGGTAAAATCTTTAAGGTGATGTTTTTGTAACGTTTCGCTAATTCTTCAGAAAACTTTGCTGGGACATCTTTATCTTCTTTACCGTGAATCAGTAGAATCGGTAAATTTAACTTTGAAAAAACCGACGAATAATCTTTGTTTTTGTTCTCCGAATAATAATCTATCCCAATCTCTTTTTCTCCTTTAATCAGCTTCCCTTTCTTTTTGATTTCTGCCGAATCTTCTTTCGTATACCAACCTTTAAAAAGTTCCTTTTGTCTAAATCCCTGACTTAAAAAAACTAAGGTTTTCACCTGCACTTTAAATTTCTCAACAAATAAACTCGCCACCACTGCTCCCAAACTCGCTCCGACAAAAGCGATTCTTTTATGGTCAACATCGCATTCTTTTAGAACCGTTTGGTAAGCCAAATTTAAATCAGAAACTTCTTTTTCAACCATTATTTCTTTTGAGTTTCCTTCTGAATCACCGCAACCTTCAAAATCAAAGCGAAAAACTAAAATCCCTACGTCTCTTAATGCTCTCGCCAATCTTATAAATTTTCTATCACTTTTGGTGTTCTGATAACCATGGCAGATGATAACCACCGGCGGTTTTTTAGCTCCGGGCAGATGTAAAATTCCAACCAATTCCCTGCCTCTCTCGTTTTGGAAAGTAATAGGGATTTCTTTTCTTGGCAGTTTTTCTCTCTTTTTGATTTCTTTAATAATTTTTTCCACCAGCTTTTCTGGATTTTTGTCTTTGACCACCACCGCTCCGGTTTCTTTAAAATCTTTTGCCTCTTTCAAAATTTTCTCAGCAATACCGCCAACACCTTCTAAAATTCCGATTACTTTTCCCTCATGATAGGCAATGGAAAACTCATTTAATGTGCCGATTCCGCCGCCAACAAACAACACGCCATCACATTCAAAAATTGATAGAACGTTTCTGCCGATTTTCCCATAGCCTGTAAAAATCAGCATTCCATTCTCATCAGGAGTAGGATAAGAAATCGGCGGTTCAATGTGTCCTTTTAAGTCTTTGGCGGGCGAATATCCTAAAACCAATCCTCCGGCCTTTGAAGCGGTTTTTGCCGCGATATCCGGAACGCCCATACATGCACCGGTTACTAAAATACAACTCTCTTTAGCAATTTTTCTACCCACAATTTCAGCCGCCTTAATTAAAAGTTCAGGTAAATCTCTACTTCTTTTTGCGCTTCCCATTACGCCTATTTTGTATCTCATATTTTCCTCCTTTTTCATAATATTTTTATTTTAAAGTCTTTTTAATCTTAACCTTTTATTTCTTTTTTATCTTGCGAGCAGTAATTTTTTGGCACTGCTGGTAAATAAAACGGCTGGGCGTTCGGAAAGCCAGTTTTCCTTTTTTCGCCTTTTTTGAGGAATAATTTTTCAAACCTTTGTCTTATACCAGCTTCAAAATTTCTTTGACCTTGTCGGTTTTTTCCCAAGTGAATTCCGGCTCTTTTCTGCCAAAATGGCCGTAGCAGGCGGTCTTTCGATAAATCGGCCTCAAAAGATTGAGTTCATGAATAATCATTCCCGGCGTCAAATCAAAAACCTTTGAAATAATTTTGGTTATTCTTTCTTCACCGACCCCTGGAAATCTTTTTTTATCTATTGAATTGAAAGTATTGACGTTAATAGATAAAGGCTTTGTCCCGCCGATGGCATAGGCGATTTGAATTTCGCATTTGCCGCAAATTCCCGATGCCACGATATTCTTGGCAACATAACGAGCCATATAAGCTCCGGACCTGTCAACCTTGGTTGGGTCTTTGCCGGAATTATGACAGACAAAACCATTGGCGACAAAGGTATGACGACCAGGGACGAAAAGGTCGTAAACATGGCTAAATGACTTTTGTATTTTTTTGACCTTATCATAGAGGTGTCCCATTTGGCCAACTTTTTCAAGATAATGAAATTCTTTTTCCTCGCCTAATTTTTCTTTGTAAACTTTCAAAAATTCTTCTAATTTGTTGTAAGTTAATTCCTTGGTTGCCTTTCCCGCGGAGGAATTAGTAAATCGTTTTATTTTTGCTTTATCTAAATATCTTTCATGGTGGGTTAGTTTTAGCCAGAGTTTTCTAATTCTTTCTCTCTGATAGGGAATCCGTAAATAATTCCTTTTTTCTTTGAAATTTACGGAATCTAAAATCCTCTTTTTTCTTGGAAGGTTAAAACCTATTTCTTTTTGAAATATTTCACAGGATTTACCTCCTTTAATCCGTAAACTATATAATGTTCTGCGACTTTTCGCTTTTCTGGTCGAAGTAATTTGAAATTCTCTATTAATGCTTGAGTTGACTTCTCCGATAAACGACACTATGCCAAGATTTAATAAAAGCTGCTGAACCTGCTTTATCAGTTTCAGAGAGGTCGAAGATAATTTGATATCAGGGTAGTTATTATATCTTCCGTGAATCCTAACTCCTCCATCGGTATCAAAGAGCCCTCGCAAAAAAGCAGCTGTTATCTTTTTCGGTGATTGAAAAACGCTCCAAGGAACCTCCTTTTCCCAACTCCTTTTGCAATTCAACCCCAGATACTTTAAATATGCCCTCATTTCCACTCCTGCCATAAAAGCCCAGTGGCCATAAATCTTTCCTTTTTTGCCGAATAATCTTTTGTATAAATTCTGGATATTTCTTTTTTGTTCTTCTTCGCAAACGCAAATCCATATCCCTCCTCTATCCATACAATTTCCATCTCCGATAAGTAAGCCAAGCAAATAGGCGTAATCTTCGGTTAGGATTTTAGGATAACTAAATTTATTTTTTCTTCCCTCGGCAGTCCCTTCTTTATAGGTATATTTAAAATTACTTAAATCTGCTCCTTCGCCAAAAAGCCTGTCTTTTAATTGAATAGCTATAAAATCATTTTCATCTGTCGCATCTAATCTTTTCCAAACATAATTTCCCTTTTTATCAATTACTCGAATCTTTTGATTTTTGGTGCCCTCTACCTCATAACCGCATCGGGTTTTTATTTTAATTGTTCCTCTTTGACCATTATCGTACCAAACTTCTGCTCTATGGGGATGGGTATCTGTTTTAACTAAAATTTTGTTTTCCGTTTCCTTTTTGAGATTTTTTATTTTAATCAATCCTTTTTCAGTAGAAATATAAGAATCGCCATGAACACAAAAACACCCGCCTCCCACGTGCGCCATGCCGCCGTAGGTGTCAACAATAATTTTTCTGCCCGTGGCCCCGCAATCAGCCACTGGCCCGCCAATGACAAACCGGCCGGTATTGTTGATATAAAACTTTGTTTTTTTATTAAGATAATTTTTGCAGACGGGTTTTACCACTTTTTCAATTATCCCTTTTCTCAATTTTTTCATAGAAACATCGGGGTCGTGCTGGGCCGCCATTACTACTGACTGAATGGCTTTTGGCTTTGAATCTTCATACCAAAGAGTCACCTGCGATTTCCCGTCCGGCCTTAAAAAAGGTAAAATTTTCTTTTTTCTTACTTCGGCCAAACGCCGGGCAAGTTTATGAGCCAGCATTATGGGAAGAGGCATTAGTTCGGGCGTTTCATTGCAGGCATATCCGGTTTGCATTCCTTGGTCGCCCGCTCCCTGTTTTTTTGTCGCTGTTTTTCTTATGCCTCTGGCAATATCCGGTGATTGTCCATGGATAGCGTTAAAAATCGCTAAGGTATGATAATCAAAACCGTATTCCGGCTTATCATAACCAATATCTCTAAGTACATTCCTGACTAAATTATTAACATCTATCCATGCTTTGGTGGTAATTTCTCCGCCGACAATAACATAACCCATGCCGACTGCTACTTCACAGGCAACTCTGCCATATTTATCTTTGGCGATAATTTCATCTAAAACCGCGTCGGAAATAGCATCACAAATTTTATCTGGATGTCCTTCTGTTACAGATTCAGACGTAAAAAGAAAGTTTTCCATAATTTTTATTTTTGATTAAAGCTAATTTAAACTCTTTAAATTTTCTTTCTAAATGCAGATTGCTTTTATAATAAATCCAATTAGCTAATTTTATACCTCTTCGGCAAGCATAGCGAAGAGAATAAGTATTCTTATGTAAATTTTTAATAGGGGAATTTATTTCAAGAGCGGAGTAAATTTTCCTTTTTAATTCTTTAAGAAACTTTTCTGAACCTGAATAGATTCTAATCTCGAAATATGGGCTTCTTTTTCGGTCTAAATAATATACATTTCCATCGCCATCAATTATACCTCTTATGAAATCTCTTAAAAACTTTTGTGGTATTCTCGGAAAATTAAGGGTGAGTGATTTTCTGGGCTTTATCCCTAATTTCATTAAATCACAACATAAGATTTTATTGTTAACAATCAATCTATAAGATTTAGTAGAGGTAGAATATAAAAGCTCTTTCGTGCTCATCATTATTTTTCTAATTTTCTCCAAATGCTCTTTATCCTTTTCTGCCGCGGTTATAGTTAAACACCAATAACACTTTGGTGGATTCGGATCCCAATGAATATTTCCATCAGCAGCAATAAATCCAAGAATATAACTCATTTCAGGGCTCCATTTCTTAAAAAAATTAGTATTTACTGAAGGTCGCGCTACGTTTAATCTTAAAGAATTTTTACATAAATTATTAACCGTAGTCTTTCCAATATTCAATCTTCTAGCCATTTCTCTCTGGGAAATTTTCCCAAAATTTTCTTTAAGATATCTCAAATAAAATTCTTTTTTACTTGGGTCAAACATTTTGGGTAAATAATTTTAAAGATAGGTAAAATTTTTATCTTAAAATTTTATTTATCCTTCTTTGAGCCTTGACCTTTTCTCGATTTGAAATTTTACTATTTTTAATGCCTTGCCCGAGCCGCAGCGCGGCGAAGGGTGGAGAAGGTCGAAGAAACAAGTTTCTTCTCCCGTCTCGCCTTCGGCTCGACGAACGAATGTTCTTTGACTATTTTATTTTATCAAAAAACCAGCCTTCCAGCCAGTTTTTAAAATAACCAACCTCGAGTGTTGATTAGGCGAAGAGAACTACGTTCTCTTCTTCATCTTCGCTTCCTACGGAAGCTTGATAAGGGGATTATTAAGAAATTCTAGAAATTCTAATTAAACCCGAACAGGGGATTATTTCAATGTCTCTTTTTTCTAATTCATCCAAAAATAAATTCATTCCCAAAGAATCGGACGAAATATGACCGGCAATCACCACGTTAATATTTGCGGCTTCTGCTTCTTTTTTGTGTTCTTCGGAAATATGCATCCCGATTATTGTTCCAATGCCGGCCGTAGCCATTTTTTCATAAAGTTTTGGCGAACCTTCGGTGCCGCCTGTAATTTCAGTTATGGCAATTTTACCGCACTTTCTTTCCGGTTCTCCAACAAAAATTTTGGGACCGGCTCCAATTTTCATTGCTTCTTTATACTCTGGAATTTCTTTTAAAAGATTAAGTAAATTTTCCAATCTTATTAAATTATCTTTTTCTTTTTTAATTAAATCCTTCAAAAATTTTGCCGCTAAATTATCGCAGGGCGTATGAGAATTCATTAAACTAATTCCTAAAAGCTTAGCCGTATCAACGGTTCTTTGATGATTAATCGCATTAAGTCCCCGAGCAACTTCGGAAATTCTTTCTTTCATCAGCCCTTCAGCAATATTTATTGGCACTCCATAATAATTTAAAACATCGCATTGGAGATCCATTACATCGGGTAGGTGGGCCAATCCTTTGCCCAGCGGATGGTGGGCGATAATTAAATCGATTCCGCCAATTTCTTTGGCTAATAAAATTTCGGCCGGTTCAATATCAATACCAACCAAAACTTTTTTTATTTCTTTATCTTCGGCAATGTGTAAAATTCGCGAATCTAAATAAGGATTCTCTAAAGATTCTAAATCAAACTCTTCTTTCTCTTTTTCCGAAAGTTTTTCATATTTTTCTCTTTTTCTTTTTAAAAACCTCTCTACTCCTTCTTTTTCTCTGAAATCTGCCTCAATCCCTTTATTTATTGCTAATTGAAATATCTCTTTTGTTTTCATATAGTTTTAAAAATTTTTGATGTAACTCATTTATTTGTTTTTCTTGCTCTTTCAAATTCAAAACCTCCCGGCGAATCCGAGATTTCTCTTTGCGAACATGCTTGCGTAGACTTTTGGGAAGTCTTTTCTTTTTCATAGAAATGATTTAGCAATTTAACCATGTAGCAATATAACATTTGTTATTCTCCTTTTATCACTGCTAATGGTATTAATCTCGCCACTTTCTTTGATAATCCTGCTTGATGCACTACATCCACAACCTCATCAACATCTTTGTAAGCCATTGGCGCTTCTTCGGCAATTCCTCTCAATGACCAGCATTTAACAATAATACCTTTTGATTTTAAACTTTTTATCACTTCTTGTCCAGCGACCCGCCTCATTGCTTCGTGCCGGGACATCGTCCTGCCGGCACCATGGCAAGTAGAAAAGAATGCTTCCTCGCCTGTCTTCGCCCCGGCTAAAACGTAAGAAGCGGTTCCCATTGAGCCTGGAATCAGAACCGGCTGACCGACTCTGCGATATTTTTCCGGAATTTCTGGATTGTCCGGCGGAAAAGCGCGCGTTGACCCTTTGCGGTGAACAGCCAATTCGGTTCCTTGACCGTCAATGAAATATCTTTCTTTTTTTATAATGTTGTGAGCGACATCATACAAAGCAACCAGGGAAGAGTTCTTCGGCCCTAAAACTGTTTGCCAAGCTTCTCTGACGGAATGCGCAATCATCTGACGGTTTGCCCAGGCATAATTTGCTGCTGAAGCCATAGCTGAAAAGTATCTCTGACCTTCCGGCGAATTAAAAGGAACGCAGGCAAATTCTCTGTCCGGAACTTTTATTTTGTATTTTCCTTCCATTAAAGGAATAAATTCCCTTAAATAGTCCGTACAAACCTGATGACCAAGACCGCGACTACCGCAATGAATCATAATTACAATTTGATTTTTAAATAAGCCGAAAACTTCGGCTGTTCTGTTATCAAAAATTTCAGCGATTTTTTGAATTTCCAAAAAATGATTTCCGCTGCCCAAAGTGCCGACTTGGTCCCGACCCCGATCTTTGGCATGACTGGAAACTGCTCCTGCATCAGCCCATTCTAACTTTCCCGCGCCTTCGCAGTTTTCAAAATCTTCTTTTTCTCCGTAACCTTTTTTAACCAAAAACTGGCTGCCGCCTTCCAAAATATTATCAATTTCTTTGGTGCTCAATTTTATCTGCCTGCCCCGGCCCAAACCAGAAGGCACTTCTTTTTGAATTTCCGTAGCTAATTTATCTAAATGCGGTTTAATTTCTACTTCAGAATATCCCGATTTTAACAATTTCATCCCGCAATTAATGTCATACCCGCACATACCAGGCGAAATAATTCCGTCGGAAATTCTTATAGCTGCCACCCCGCCAATCGGCGAGGCATAGCCTTCGTGCATATCAGGCATAGCCAAAGCATATTTCTGGATTCCAGGGAGAGCTGAAACATTTACTAATTGTTCGAGAGATTTATCTTTAAAGCTTTCTTCTAACATTTTTTCCGTAACATAAGCCCGCGCCGGCACGCGCATATCCTGCCGAAAACTCTTGGGAATTTCCCACAAAAAATCGTTCAATTTTTTGAAATCTTTTTTAGAAACCATAAAAATATCTTCTTTTTATCTTACTTTATTTTCCCCAAGAATAAAAGCCCCGTAAAATACGAGGCTTTTTTACTAATATTCTGTACATTTCTCCAGGTACTCAAGAACATCGTCTAAATTAGCAGTGGCTAGCGCTACCACTGAATCCGCAGCTCC
>Ga0210056_1003672_pt1 | contig 12379 bp, 12 predicted proteins | sample CryGeyCG2014_080_2_FD_183965 | JGI IMG/M metagenome (GOLD analysis project Ga0210056, IMG submission 183965) | Groundwater microbial communities from aquifer - Crystal Geyser CG07_land_8/20/14_0.80 (SPAdes) (version 2) | ecosystem: Environmental > Aquatic > Deep subsurface > Groundwater | place...
CCTATACCAATGGCAAACTACTGTCTCAACAATTTAATCATTAGACAACTATATAAACTAATAAGTTTATCCTATGTTTTATGAAAAGGATAAAACTTACAGAAAAGGAGTTAGAGTATCTTAGGGAGTTTACTAAGAAAGGGCAAAAAAGTGCAAGGGCTCTGACAAGAGCACGTATTTTATTTTTGGTCAACAGTGGTGAAAAGGAAAAGGCCATAGCAAAAATATTAAACATTAGCAGAGCCACAGTTTCCAACATTAAGAAAAGATACAGAGAAGAAGGACTGGGAAATGCTCTAAAAGAAAAACCAAGACCAGGGCAACCAAAAAAATACACAGAAAAACATGAAGCGGAAATCATTGCACAGGCATGTACTTCTCCACCCAATGGAAGAAAGAAATGGTCCATGGTATTGCTTGCTGAAGAACTCAAAAAGAAAAAGGATTTTAAAACAATAAACAGGGAGAGTATTCGTCTGATTTTAAAAAAAGCAAAACTAAGCCTTGGTTGAAAAAGATGTGGTGTATCCAGGAGATAACGCCTGAATTCAGAGAACGGATGTATGACATCCTCAATTTATATCAAGAGCCCTATGATCCAAAAAGACCTGTAGTTGGATGTGACGAAAAACCAAAACAACTTCTCAAGGAGAAAAGAAAGTCTATTCCAATGAAACCGGGAAGTCCTGAAAGATATGACTATGAATACATTCGGAATGGTACTGCGAATATCTTCATGGCTGTAGAATTCAAAGCAGGAAAACGCACTACAAAAGTCACCTACAGAAGAACCAGGAGGGATTTTGCAAAATTTATCAAACACTTAGTTGACAAACGCTATCCTGATGCGGAAATTCTACGATTAGTGGTTGATAATCTCAACACACACAACCAAACATCATTCTATGAGACATATGATGCAGAGGAAGTAGAAAGGATTCTCAGCAAAGTAGAATTCCATTACACACCAAAACATGCAAGTTGGCTCAACGTTGCAGAAATTGAAATTAATGTGATGGATACTGAGTGCACAGGGAGACGAATTGCTGACAAAACGACATTAACCCAGCAAGTAAGAGCTTGGACTAAAAGAAGGGATCAGCAGAAAAAGAAAATCAATTGGAGGTTCACCAAACAAGACGCTGATAGAAAACTGTCAAAACATTATGTCTAAAAATTAAGTTGCTATGACACTACCCTACATGCCTTCCCAGAAAAAATATTTGATGGTCAAGTTCTTAGCATACAATTTTTAGGTATTGTGCAAAATAACACAATTGCTCTTTTAACATTTACTGATCTACAAAACCCCTGTTATGCGGTAAATATACGAGCAAAGTTTAAGTATTCCTAATGACTTTTTTCTTGCTGAATGTCAGATTCCAAGGAAGAAGGATTCACCAAATTGATGATAAAAAAGTTGAAAATTCAAGTAAAAGAAACAGAAGATATTAGAACCCCGCTGTATAAAAAAGTAAGGATTAAATCTTGCAAAAAAATTTTGGATGTAGGTTGTGGATCAGGAGTAATAACTCTAGAGATAGTTAAAAGAGCCAAAGGGAAGGTTATCTGTATTGATAATAATCCAGAGATGATAAAAAATGCGAAAAAGGTGTTAAAAAAATACAGGGTAGAATTAATAATCGGTGATGCTAATAACCTGCCTTTTAAGAAAAACTCTTTTGATTTAGTTGTCTGCAACCTTCTTTTAATGTGGGTAAAGAATCCTCAGAAGGTTGTAGACGAGATGACAAGGTGTTCCAGAAAATATGTGATGGCAACACTGGAACCAGACTATGGAGGAAAAATCACATATCCTGAATATAAAAAGATTGATAAAATCCTTGGTGAAAGAGGTGTAAAGAAGAGAGGAGGTGATCCTTTTATTGGGAGAAAACTAAGAGCGTTTTTTATCAGAGCGAAACTTGAATCTGAGGTTGGAATTAGCTACAAAAGATTGTGGAGTTGTAAGGAGGAAAAAGAGTCATTTGAAAAATCACGCAATTTTTACAAAAAGGTTTTAAGGGATTTTAAAACATCAGAAAAAGAGATTAGGTCTTGGGAAGAAAGTCTTATGAAAGCCTATGAGGAGGGTGTTGCTATTGGTTTTTCCCCAATGTTCTATGCAATTGGAAAGAAGATATGAGTATATGAAAAGAATGCAGAGAAAAGATTTATAGTAATACACTAATATATTGCTGTCTATCGTGTTTTGAATATATAAAATTATCTGATTTTAAACCCATCCCAATACGGGATAATTATGACAAAAAGGGATGGGGCGGTTAGTAAAATTAACCGCAAGAGTAAAAGGCATTCTAAAAATAAAAAGGTTCGCAAAAAAACATCAAACCTATACAACAAATACACAAAACCATTAGAGGCAGTCAAAATAGAGGAAAAAGCAGAACAAACAGGGATAGATGAATTCTCAAAAAAACTGAACCTACCATTACACTTAATCACCATGATTCATTTTGTCATCGAAGAATGCATTAGCCTTACACAATTATGTGTCTCACTAAAAGGAAAAGATGCCAAGTTTCATGGATTAGAACCAGTTAGTAAGGGACAACTATCCACTGTGAATAAAAATAGGGACTATCGTGTATTTGTATGGATATACTATGAACCGCTTTACAAGATTATCCATAAGCATCATGCATTACAACGGATTTGTAAGGATTTACTTATCGCAGGAAATTTGACACGACATCAACCTTATCAAATCCTATTTCTCAGCACTTGGCTATTGTGGTTTAACAAGAAGGGTTGAGGAAGGTATTAAACTCCATATTGGTGCAGTGCTTGGGACATTTACAATACCCATTACTGCGATGGTAACACCATTAAACGTCAGTGACTCTGATGAGTTTGATAACGTACTAACCGATATGAGATTATTCATTGATTTGTATAAAGTAATCTTGGTGTTTGATAAAGGATACTGGTACTATAAACGCTTTAAAGAACTTGCAAACAAGGGTATTAGATTTATTGTACCCATGAAGAAAGGTGCAAAGTACAAAGTAGTTTCTCAAAAAAGAATAAAAAGATATTCTGATTTCACCATTGAACTCAATGACACACCAGGAACCCTCTTTAGATTGGTAGTGATCCATACAAATAAGGGTGATTTAGAATACCTTACAAATATTTTTGACATGAAACCGTTTCAGATTAGGTTCTGTTATGATATGAGATGGGACATGGAAATACTGAATAAAGAGCTTAAATCAAATCTGAAAATTGAATACCTTATTAGTGAGAATCTCAACAGTGTTCTAATTCAAATCTTCAGTACACTTATTGCATATCTCCTGATTGCACTGTTCAGGATAACGCATAATAGTCTGTTACCAGTGCTGGAAATTAAAAGATTACTCAGATACTATGGCACATATAGTGTGAAGAAGGTACAAGAGTTGAGTCCAAAGTCAATAACAATAACTTGACAATCATTTTGATAGGGCGTTTCTTTTACGCCATCATCCAGAACAAAAGTTTTAGTGTAAACCTTCTTTGAGTACAATTTTTTTCTCAAAAAATCAGATAACCTTTCGGCTCAAAATATCAATAGATACAATTTTGAGAAATTTTTGAGGATTAGATATTGTTGATAATTAATGTGAAAAATCAAAATCTGAGAGTTAATTATTTATATCCAAAACAATATTGATATTGCTGTGTAAACATGAGCGAAATTGCGAAAAAGTTGTGGAAAAAAGTTGAGAAATTTTCTGAAAACCTGAATAAAATGGATGGCGGCATTATTGGTAAAACAGGTTACATCTGTGGTGTATGTCATACAGAGTATTCTGGCTGGGCCGCAAAGGATTCTGTTTTCACAAAGGGTACAGATGTTATGAAATGCAGGTCCTGCAAAATATTTATTTGTCCTGATTGCCAGAAAAAATATAAATCTGTTGAAAAAATGGTCTGCCCTAAATGTGACGGTAAACTTTGTTTCCCACTTTGGCCATAGTCCCCTATATGAGGATAGTTGAGGAGATGATAAAGTATACGTGCATATGTTAAGCAGTGTAAATCCCCATCATCTCAAGCAGATAACGCTAGAATTAGATAGGCTAAACAAACTATTACGCTCATCACACTTTCTCCCACCATTAGCCCAGTAGATACGGAATAAGAACTTATAAGTCTCAACGATTTTTCCTCAGGCGCAATTTTCTGTAGCTTCCTCTCCCATAAGCACCTCAGAAAACCACCAAAAAGTAAAGGTAGCGTAATACCTAATGGAAAGTACATACCTAATGCAAACGCTGTACCCCTATCTGTAATAACTTCGGCACATGTGCCAATTATAATTCCAATAACAAGTAACTTCCAGTCTATATAAAAACCTAACAACCCTTGGATGAATATAGCAAACGCATTAGCTTGTGGGGCAAGCAGCCCCAATTCTTCAAGTCTTAATGCAAGCATTGTAGCAAAAATACCAGCAAATAATGTTCCTGGGATGAGACCAATTATTTGAGCTTTTGTGAGGTTTTTTACTGTATTACCAACATATAAACCTGTCTTGAAATCCCAAGCCATGTTGCCGCTTACAGCTATTCCTGTAGAAAAAATAGTGGTACATATTATTGAGAAGATTATCGTTTCTTCTACGTCAAGTCCTAATGCTTGGAGTAGGAGCACTGAAAACAGAAGAACAATAAATGCGATACCCCCCACTGGTGCACCACCTGTTTCACCTAAAATTTTTATTAGGACCACTTCTAAAAAGAAACATGAAACCACTAAGACTAACGAAACTAAAAAAGAGGATACGAAAGAGCGTCCACTAAATAAGAATAAAAGGAAGAGAGAAATAAACACAACACTAAGTAACGTCTTAAACCCCTTTGAGAATTCATTATTGCGAAAAAAACAAAGTTTAATGACTTTTGGCAATACCTTAAATAATGCTGTGATCCCACTACCAAGTATTGCTCCAATTGCTATAATCTGTCCGACATTCGAGTAGGCAACTATTGGGTTTGTTATGATAATCGTCTTACCAACGTTTAGGTCGTAAGCAGAAAACTTGATGTGTACTGCTAAAGGATTAATAACAAACCATGTTAGTATGCCACCTAAACACACATATAAAGTACCCTTTAATTTCATAAACCATCCTATCGCCATCATCATCGGTGAGAGATAAAAGCTCGTCCAAATATATTTTCTAATCCCTTGATAATCTTTAATCTGGATGATGCTTCCATTCTCGTAGTGTCCTGAGTCTTTGAACAGGTAACTAAGCAATGACTTACTCTTGACAGCTGGGAAATCTCTAAGAAAAACAAAGAATGCGGTTAAACCTGCCGCTAACGCTACATGTTTTATAGTTTTTTTCGCTCTATTAATAAATCCACCACGTGTTTTTTGAGCTATATCTAATAAGGTAAGCTCCGCTTGGAAGCCGGGCATGGGTAGTGGATCCTCTACTATCCATATTTTTCTTAATATGCACGTGCATGCTACAGCTAATAGGGAGAGAATTACAGATCCCATTATTGCTGTCAACAAGGTATTGTTAGGATCAAAAGATATCACCCCTTTTCCTAGAAGAATATACAGTGCTACATAGGCAAAAACAAAACCTGTACATGTTGTGGATATACTGCTAGATATGGTTTTACAAATATTTATATCACGGTCACTCCATCGAAGGGCCATGCCGGCTAGGCCTACTAAATAGGAGGAACAACCAATAATTATCCCTACTTTTAACCCCATGTAAGTATTTATTAGAACAAAGGTTAAACCAATAACTAATGCGAAAACAACACTAGACAATTTGATTTTTCCTTCAATATCTACTCGCTCTTCTAAATATTGCTCAAGTATGCCTGTGTTCAGGTTGGCATAGAAATCAGGATCATATTTCTCTAGAGTTTTATTCTCAATTTTCTGAAGCCCTCTTGATGTTGGGGCTACTCGATAAACCTTTTTTTTCATACTCCTCCTTCACAACAAGGTATGCTAATCTCATCCATAAGAATCAATTTCAATCTTGTCGAATTTTTTTGCCCCTTCTACTATCCCACCCCCATAAATAAAAATAGAAATGATAATGCATATGACCGCACCAAAAATAGCGCCATAGATACCATACCCTTCTGAGAAGAATCTCATGATTATCTGGCACATCATTGGTATCCCGAAAAACATAACCCCTGTGAGCATACCCAATAGGGTGACAAACAGGAATGCACCTGAATCTACCATACTTGATTTATCAAAGTTTGGCATACTGGCACCTGCATAAACACTGATACCTGTGAATGCTAATACTAATGCAATCTCTTGGATGAGGTAAAATATTGTTTGCTGTAATGTAATATCCCCTGCAATCGATAGGAACAGCAATATAGTGATGGTTGTCGGGATAGAAATAAATAATATTGCAATGCTCTTTCCACTAACAACTGATTCTGTATTCACCGGTGATGATTTCAAAATCCATAATGCTTTCCCTTCAGTCCCGAAACTTGTTATTCCAAGAAAACCGCATTGTATCATCGGATTCAGGAACAATAATGGTGGGATAGCATCAGCAATCTTTGCTGATAAGGCCACAAACACAGTTGATATGAGTAAGGGCATTAGGACTATTAGTAATGTATTACTTTTATATGCCAAACTAATAATTTCTTTCTCAAGAATGCAATCCTCCTCTTCTGAGACAATCTTCCCTCTGAGAAATATCCTCAGTCCATTTAACACTTTTGCTCTTATTTTATGTTTCCTTCCTTTTGACAACTGACAGTTCATCCATGCTTCTGTAAAGCGTTCTTCTACCAGAAGGAACAAAAGGGATGTAATAAGCAAAGGAAGAATAGGAAAGATATAAAGTATAACTCCTTGTGGAAATATTAAAAATGGTGCCAGTGTTATGCAGGTGAGGACCATACAAATAAAAACACCAAGCGAAGATTTTGAATGAACAGAAATTGAAAGCGTAAATCCCAGTAAAGCGGAAAGAAGAAACATGAACAGAAAACCTAAAATAATGTACCACTGAATTTGTACAAATGGCAATACTACAATTAGCATAAAAATTATAAAAAAAATAAAATTATACAAAAACACTGTTCTAAGTTTACCCCTGCTCAACATGTTTTGTTCGATGGGAAGTGCGACTATAGATCTGAGTTCTTTTGAAACAAGCATCTTTTTTGTGCATGTTTTCGCACTCACCAACATAAGCATGGAAAATGCGATAAGAATGAAATTCGGGTTAATATGTAAAACCTTGAAGGAAGACGTTGCATAAATAAACAGGATAACAGCTAAGTCAATGAAAACAGCTTGAAGTATAAGAACAGAACTGCCAGCAGATTCTACCCAAAATCTTTTCATTTCCTCCTTAAACGATTGCCATAATATATGTGCATCTGCGTTGAATATTATGCTATCTGTCATCTTTACCCCACAGTTAGTTTAATAAACACATCCTCCAGGTTTTTTGTTTTTGTCCGTTCAATCAGTTTTCTTGGTGTTCCAATACCTATACATCTTCCTTTATCCATAATCATAACCCGATTGCATAATTTTTCTGCAACATCTGTATTATGTGTAGCCATAACCACAGTTTTACCTTTGCGGCTAAACTCTTTAATCCAACCTTTAACTAACAATCCAAACCTTGGGTCAAGACCCAACGTTGGCTCATCAAGGAACAACACTTCTGGATCATGAATAACTGCTGAGATAACAGCAATTTTTTGTCTTGTACCTTTCGAATAAGACTCTACCATGTTGTCAATATAATCCTTTAAATCTAACATGCCCACAAATTTTTCAATAAGTTTCTCATAGTTGTTAAGTTTTCTAAGGCGGCATATCAGGGTTAGGAATTCTCTTCCAGTCAATTTTTCATACATTGCAGGTGACTCTGATAAATAGCCAATAATAGATTTTACTTTCAAAGGTTGTTCAGCAACATTAATCCCGTTAATAAGAGCATAGCCGTTTGTCGGTGTTAGCAAACCCACCAGCATGTTTATTGTTGTTGTTTTTCCAGCGCCATTGGGTCCCAGCAACCCAAATATCTCTCCTTTTTCAACAGTGAAATTGAGTTTGTTAACCGCTATCATATCATTGAATCTCCTATATAAATCATGAACCTCAATCATATGCATATTACACCTTTTCTGCTATAGTAATCATTATACATCCATTTATGTTTTTGGTATTTATATTTCCCGAACCCTGTTCTATACATTTCCCCAAATCTTTGAGCTATAGCGGGTCATTCTAAAATAAAGGAAGATATAACTTCCCCCACATTTCGGACAAACATTGTTTGTTACGTATTCCTCGTAGCATCTTGGGCATACATATATCTTTTGCATTTTTTACATTTTCTTGGGAAACTACTCTCTCATTACTGCTCGACAGGCTGTAAGAGAATGCAAATCATCAGCAACGAGAAACGGTGTATGGTTCATTGAATAAACCATATGTAGATACTTTGTAAAGGTCTCACCGTTATGAATTTTTTGTATTTCTTATTTTATTACAGCCTGTCGAGGACGCTCTGTTTCACATAGTGGGCAATAGTAGTTTAGATACGGACGTGAAGCAGTGGACAGGACTATATATAATCCTGGTGATATAAAAGATATTGCAGGACGATATCACCGATAGAACTATTAATATGCTAGGAACACAATTATTTTTCGGGATGAAATTAAATGATAAACTTAAAATTAAAAAAAGACAGACATCGTAGCGAAATTTTTTAAAAGAAAACGTGAGGGAAAGTTTAAAGTTTTAAAGCGATAATTATAGACAGTGAAAAACCAGTCTGATATCAACTGACCCCTCTTTCGTCTAAAAAGTTAACGGCTATTATATTTTTCAACCAAACGTATTTGTTCAAGATGGAGAGTTTTATTATCCAAAAAATTTGTATGCATAACATAATTTTCATAACTATCGATTAATGACCAATCAATATTCACGTGCTTATTATTATCGTATAACTCCGAGCCGGGGTAAGGAGTAAGTATTGTAAAAATGTTTTCGTCGGCATCAATTTCATCTGCCAACTGCTCAGTCATCTTTATATCATCAATAGTCTCTTCCGGCATGCCCAGCAAAAAGTAGGCTCGCCTTCTAAATCCAAGCTCAGCTGTTTTTTTAAATGCCCATTTGATCTGCTCAATATTAATGCCTTTTTTCATGTCTTTAAGTATTTTTGGTGATCCACTCTCAACGCCTAACCATACATCCGTACAACCAGCTTTATGCATAACGCTCAGCATGTCTTCATCTATAGTGTCGACACGCATATTACAACCCCACTTGGTATTGATCCCACACTTAATTTTCTCCTTACAAAATTTCAACACCCTCCTTTTGTTTATTGTAAAGGTATCGTCACTAAATTTAATAAAATCTACTTTCCAATTATTAATTACTTGTTCAAATTCGTCTAAAATGTTTTTCGGGCTTCTGAGTCGACATTTTCGCGACCACACTACATGAGACGCACAAAAAACACATCTAAACGGGCATCCTCTGCCACTAATGATAGTTGCTGCCCTCATTCCATGATGCTTAGATTCAAGGTTAATATAACGTTCCTCCCGCACGGTCTTCCTATCTGGGAAGGGGATGCTATCAATATCCTTGATATATGGTCGTTGAACGATACTATTCCTGTTTCCCCTCACTATGTCGAGAAACGCCCTCTCCCCTTCACCTATAACTACAATATCAACGCAGGAATTCATAAGCACATCATACGGAAGCGCGGATGGGTGGACACCCCCCATCACTATACAATTACTCGGTTTCTTTACCTTTTTGGCAAGTTCTAAGCCGCTCTTGATTTGTCCTGATGTACACGAGAACCCTATGATATCTGCATCTTCACACCCGCGAATAATTTCACTGTCACTGTCAAAAAACCCACTATAGAACATAATATTATTATAACCATATCTCCTCAAATATGATATAATATATCCTACACCAATAGCCCCCCATGCCTGAATCCACCGTGGCTGAACGAAAACTATCTTCTGAGAGTGACTTCCGTCATCTTTATATCTTGTATTATTTGCCAATATGTTTTTGTGCAATAGTCTCCTCCTCTTTTTTAGTTTGCATTAGAGATATTTTTTTAAGTATTTCTTTGTATTCCTTAGGTAAAAACTCCGCACAAACATTGAACCCCCATACCCGCCCCATCCTTGTTAATTTTATTTCTTGTTTGTCAACAGTGATTAGCCCTTTCCTCTTTAGTTTTGCTATAGTGTCGGTAAAGACATCCTCTGGTACCTTCCCGAATCGCCTACTAAATTCTCCTTTGTTTATACTTAACAGACTCATTCCTCTTACCATAAATTTCTCCATCTCCGTCTTTTTCGATAGAATTAGACCACTCCCAATAGGGAATTTTCCATTATTAATTATCTCAATATATTTATCCAACGATCTATTGTTGCTATAGGTGTATTTCTCAATATTGCCTGCAGATCCAGATCCCATACCCACACAATCGTCTTTAATAGATATTCGTACATATTTGTGGTCACTTTTTGGCAAGGTAAAATACGTGATGTGCTGTTGCTTATAATCGGCTTCTGTTAAGGTGTCAACTGCTTCTAGATACATATCTATCTCAAAGTCCACACTACCAATAGGTGGAATTTCACCTGTTTGAAGCTGTTTTGCAAGTTTGGTGTTAGGATGCACAGTGAGCTCATAAATACAAACACTTTTCACTTCCAAATCTATTGCTGTTTGTAGGTCTTTCTTCCAATCTTTTATAGTTTGCCCTGGAAGATTGCACATTAAATCAATGTCTACATTATCACAACCTAGCTCGCATGCAGTTTTGATTACATGGATTACATGACTTGCATCGTCTTGGAGATTAAGCAGTTTCCTCGTACTATCATTGAAAGTCTGTACACCAAAACTTAATCGATTGGCTCCTTTTTCTAGTATTTTTTTAAGTTTTTTTTCATCGGAGTTGAAAGTACTGCCTTCAACAGTTATCTCGGCATTTTCGCTAAAATTAAAACTCTCTTTACAACATAACAAAAGATCAGTTAGTTGCTCGGAGGACAGAGAGGTTGGCGTACCACCACCGAAATACAAAGCTCCAAACTTGCTAGTGCTGATGTATCTAGTTTTTGCATACATCTCAATCTCTAACTTTAACGCTCTAAGATAGTTCTCCACCTCACCCCCTTTTTTAAGTGTTTTGGGAAAGTAACAAAATGTACATATTGAATCGCAAAACGGTACATGGATATACGCTGCTTTTTCATCATCTCTTGTATTTTCACTATTCAAAGTATTTAGAAAATATTGAAGACTCTCGGGTTCCCTCTCAGAGCGGCAAAGGGTTTGTAATTGATAAGGAATCATTGTATCTTTATGTTTTCTTTCTGAGTAGAAGTGTTTGTAGCTTTCCAATCTCTATCACCACCTTTTAGTGTTTCTATATTATCAGAAACATCTCTTATCTTTAATAAATTTAATAATATATATAATTTCGCATTGTGTTGGGAGAAAGAGTTGATGTTATTGAGATTAGCAAAACAGGGTTGATAAGACAAAGCTCAAACTAAAAGTAAGTGGAGCTATCTGTGGATAGCTATAAATATTGATAACTAGGAAGTCTCATGCCAGCCTAGAGGCAGACGTAGTATCTTTATCTCCTTCCTAACTCCATATATCTCATGGGACGCTTTAATATTCCCTCAACCACATTAGTCATCCAAAATTTGTCAAATTACTGTCGCCGAAGGTATTTAAAAGATTTAAGTTTTTAAAGGCTGTCCCACACGGGTAAACATGCGTGGAAGATAACACATGGCCCATATTTTACCCCCGAGCGTTAATTTTATCTCCCAATCATTAACTATAATTAGGCCTTTTTTCTTTAATATATTTATGACATCTGGAAATACATCTTCTACCTTTTTCCCAAATAACCTCGAAAATTCTCGTTTGTCTACTCTTAGCATATATAGCCCCCCTATTACCGCCCTAAACATCTCGTCTTTTTTTGATAGTTTTATCCCACTAGCGATTGGGAATTTTCTGTTAGTGACCGAGTCAATATATTCTTGTAACGATTTAGTAGTATTATAGGTATATTTGCCAATATTGCCGCTAGAGCTACATCCAAGGGCTAAGCAATCTTGATGCTGAGTGAAATAAATCTCTGTGTATTTATGTTCCTTATTGGGTAGTATGAAATAGCAAATGTGCTGTTGCTTATAACCCGCTTCTGTTAAAGTTTCAATAGCTTTTACATACATCTTTGTCCTAATATTTTCGCTCCTGATAGGTGGAATTTCACCTGTTTGAAGCTGTTTTGCAAGTTTGGTATTAGGAACTA
>Ga0210056_1003680_pt1 | contig 12366 bp, 7 predicted proteins | sample CryGeyCG2014_080_2_FD_183965 | JGI IMG/M metagenome (GOLD analysis project Ga0210056, IMG submission 183965) | Groundwater microbial communities from aquifer - Crystal Geyser CG07_land_8/20/14_0.80 (SPAdes) (version 2) | ecosystem: Environmental > Aquatic > Deep subsurface > Groundwater | place...
GCTCGGCGAGGGTCTCCTGACCCCGCCGCTCCCCGGACCGACAGGTCTCCTCGAATCCCGTGGATTCGCAGCCCTTTGAGACCTTCCGGTCAAGCGTTTCGGGGCGGTCGGAGACCTGCCCCGAGCCAAGGACCGGGCCGACGGCCTCGTCCGTGAGCTAACCGGTGCCTCGAAGCTGGAACCGGGCAGCCCGGAAATGCAGACCGCCGCGGAACGGGGCGGCGCGGTTGCGACGCGACTCAGCGCCATCCTCGCCGGTGTGCAGGCCGGCAAGGTGAACACCCAGCGACTCGCGGCATTCGGCACCAAAGCGCTCACCTCCGAGATGATCCTGCCGCACACGGCCGATCTTCCCGGCGCGGCCATCGGTGCTGTCAGCCTGTCGGCGTGCCCCGGCGAGACCGAGTCGGCGAGCTTGGTCCTGTGGGCGCCCGCCGCGGTGAAGGGCGTGCTGCCGACGGTGACTGAGCTGAAGGGGCCGGGCGGGGCAATCCCCGCAACCGCCGTCGACCTCAAGTGGGTCAAGTGCTGGTACCAGGCCGGGAGTGCGCCCCACGGAGTCGGGCAGGACCGCTCGAAGAAGGTGCTCGTCGCTGAGTTGCTGCTTAACGATGACGGACTGGTTCGCGTGGACCTCGAGAAGCAGCAGAACGAGCTGAAGCTTTTTTTCCCCGCAGGACCCCGATACGTCGATATCACCGACCCGACGCCGCCCAAACCGGACTGGGGGGTCACGTACAAGCTGGCGGAGTACCCGGTGAAAGACAGCCCCAAGCTGCTACCCGCAGACCTCCCCGCGGAGCAGAACAAGCAGGTCTGGATCACGGTGCGCGCGCCGGTGAGCGCCAAGTCCGGCCGGTACACCGGCAAGATTCGGCTGACCGCCGGCGGCGCCCCGCTGGGCGAGGTGTCGGTGACCCTTGACGTGCTGCCGTTTGCGCTGCCGGAACCGAAGACGCACTACGATTTGGCTCGCGACTACACGGGCAGCCTCTACTACTGGGGCGAGTTGGACCCAACCGGCGAGGGAACCATCGGCTACAAGGTGAAGAGCGAGCAGCAGTTCCGCGCCGAACTGCAGATGATGTTCGCCCACAACCTCGTGGGTCCCGCAATGATCTGGTCGCCCACCATCCTGTACAAGGACGAGACCCTCTTCCGCAGGCACCTGAAGATCGCCCGGGAAGTCGGCATGTCGGGACGGCCGCTTTACACAGCCGATTCCAGCCTGGTCGGCAGCCCAACCGAACCCGACGCGCTCCGGGCGCTACAGGACAACGTCCGCAAGGCAATCGGCCTGGCCGGCGAGTACGGCTTCCAGGGCGTCTACTTCTACGGCATCGACGAAGCTACGGGCGAGAAACTCCTGTCGCAGAAGCCCGCCTGGCAGGCGGTGCACGAAGCCGGTGGGAAGATCATCGTCTCCGGCTACGCCGGTCACCTGAAAGCAGTAGGCGACATTCTCGACCTCTTCAACCGCGCCGGCGACCCCGGCTCCGAGAACGTCGCCGAATGGCACCGCTTCGGCAACAAAGTGTGGAACTACGCCAACCCGCAGACCCCGGTGGAAGACCCCGAGGTCTACCGCCGCAACTACGGTCTCTACGACTGGCGGCTCGATCTTGACGGCGTCTGCACCTACTGCTTCATGGACTCCTCCGGCACCCAATGGAACGACTTCGACTGCGACTCCTACCGCGACCACTGCCTCGCGTACCCCACGGTCGACGGTGTCGTCGGCACGCTGGCTATCGAGGGGTTGCGCGAAGCCTTGGACGACGTGAAGTATGCGACTGCCTTGCTCACGCTTGCAGACAAGCTGGAGCCCGAGGGCACGGCAGCCACGAGAGCAGAGGCGAAAGCTGCGCGCGAGTGGCTGGACGAGGTGGACACACGACAGGCGGATCTGGACGCGGTGCGGCGGGAGATGGTTCGTCGGATCGTCGGCTTGAAGCGGTAAGACTGCAAGTTCACTGGTCCACGCCAGGAGGGCGCTGTTGGCGCAATAGTTGGGGGGGCCGACGCGAAGGCCAAACGACAAGGCCGGTTGCGGTCGTGCCGAGTGTCCGGCAGCCTTGAAAGCGGTTACGAGATGGCCGAACTCTACCTGGAGACCGAGAGGGAATGGCATCCGTTGGAGGAGGAGGTGCAACGTGCCCTGGACGCGTAGACTCGCGAACCGAACCTGTTCCGCACCTCGCGCATGAAGCAGGAGCTGGAGGAACTCCTTGCCCGACGCGCGGATGTCGTGCGACTGCGCAAGCAGATGAACCCGCGTCTGAAACGGCGAATCCTCCGGGAGACCCGCTATGTGTGATCGGCTACCGGCCCGCTGCCAGTACGGGACTGCCCAGCAGGCCCGAACTGCCGGTGCAATGAAAGAGGGTCTACCGGCTGGCGCTGCCCTCTGAACTACCCCCAATCCCTCCCGTCCACCAGCTTCCACGTATCTCCGCCGTCGGGCGACATCAGCAGCGCGCGGCGGTCGCCGACGTGGTCGTTCCGGTAGAACCAGTGGGTCGACCAGTAGTCCTTCGAGAGGAACAGCCGGCCTCGCTGGTCGATGGTCAGGCGGTGGTAGAAGATGCTGTACTCGGAGAAGGGGGCCACGACCAGGATCTTCGGCGGCTCCCAGGGCTGGCCGGGGCGCTTGCGCTGGTAGGCCAGCGTGGCGTGGGTACTGTGCGGGAACGGCTCGCCGGAGCGCCACAGCCGGAAGACGGTGTATAGCGTGTCGTCGTTGCCGCAGACGAAGCCGATGTACGTCTGGTTCAGTCCCTCGCCGGCCTGCACCGGTTCGGTCCACCCGCCGCCAGCGTCGTTGGGGGTCAGCGACTTGGCGTACTGGAACGGTCGGCCGTGGGTGCCGACCAGCACGTGCAGGTAGCCCTGGCTGTCCATCGTTATGCTCGGCGAGTTGTGCACGTCATTGGCCGGCGGGCCGTAGCCGATCAGCGCCGGCTTGCCGAGTTGCCTCGTCTGCGTGTCGTAGGTCACCACGAACGTCGGGACGCCGGGAACCGTCTTGTCCTGCGGATCGGTCGCCTCGCCCCAGGCCACGTGCACCTTGGCGCCACGCGACACGACCGAGGACGGGATGCCCGAGTGGGCGGACAGGCCAAGGCACAGCTTTGAGAGCAGAATCGGCTCGCCCACGTCGATTCGACCGTCCACCTTCTTCGGCACGAACAGCTCCAGGTTGTTCTCGCTCCGCCAGCGCAGCCCGGGAGTGTTCTCTCGCGAGGTGCGCACAAATCGCACAAACGGCGGCGGACCGGCGGGGCCGTTGTGGCCGGAGAACTGCTCGAGGTCGAAGCCGCCCCGGGGGCCGGGGATCTCGTAGGCGGTGAACGTCTGGCCGGCGTCGGTCGAGTGCAGCAGCGCGGCTCTACCTGCTGCCGAGGCCAGTGCGTAGAGATCGCCGTCTCGGTCGAAAGCGATCTTGGAGAGGCTGAGACCAACCGACGCCCCCTGGAACACGGCCGCGGCCGACTGCACGGCGCCCCGAAGCGCGGTGGTGCGCCACCTGCCGTCGCGCAATGCCGCAATGCCGCCGTCGGTCACCACGCACGGCCGATTCTTCAGATCGAAGTACATCTGGCTGCCCGTTGGGTAGTCGGGCAGGTAGCCGAACAGCTCGTTCTCGTGTCGGTAGGGCGTGAGCATTATCGGCATCTGCAGCGGCCTGGCGGCCGGCGGCTCGCCAGCTTTGACGAAGACGGTGGAGTAGGTCGAGAAGCCGGGCGTGTCGGCCGGCGAGACCCGCACGTGACACACGCGCGTCTCGCCCTCGGGCGGCACCGTGCACGTGACAGCGACTTCGGCCGCCTCGGATCGGCTCACCGACTCCTGTTCCGTCGATAGGCGGGCCGACCACTCACCATTCGGGAACTCGAGGCTGAGCCGCACAGGTTGCTTGCGGTCGGTGTTGGTGCAGACCCGGAAGGCGACGCGCACCTCCTCGCCGGGCCGGCCGTAGACTGTCCGGCTGTATGGCGTCAGCAGCCACCGGTTCTCAAGGAACGGGAACCACGACTTCGGGTCGGGAGACCAGCAGCAGAGGTCGGGGTACGGGTCATCCTTCTCCCACCGGGTCAACCCGTCGAGGTTGAGGGTGGCCTGGGCCGAGGCAAAGTGCAGCCGCCACGGGACTGCGTCGCGGTGTTGGTCTGCCTCGATAGTACCTGCGGCCTTCCCGCCCTGCACCGGCAGCGTGGCGACGGGCTGGCCCTTGGCGTCATACACGGGCAGCTCCCGGATGTCACCGGGCATGCCACTCACCGCGATGTCGAACTTGCCCTGGCGCGGCAGGAAGCACACGTCGGCAGGCTTGCCGAGACTGGCGAACACCAAGGGCTCCTGATGCCGTTCGTCCTTGTGTCCGCGGGCCGTCTCGATGAGGTACTTCGGGCAGTTCGTGCGGAATCCCCACACCATCTCCTGACCGTAGCGGTCGTTCGACACGGTGATGTTCAGCGCGTAGACGCCCTTGCGCTCGACGCGCGCCGACAAGCTTGCCCACTGCGGCGGGCCCAAGCCGCTGCCCTTTGGCTGCCCGTCATCCGGTATTGCCGCCTCCTGCAGCACCTGCCGATCGGGGCCGACCAGGATCGCCCGGAGCTCCGTGTCCGAGTCGCGCAAGTTGCGGTCGCGCTTCACGACTTCGACCTCGAGTTCGCCCGGTTCCGCCAGGAAGTAGACGCCGCCGCAGCCGCCAAACAGAAGACCGGTGTCCTTTCCCTCGTTCACAGTTCCACGCTCCTTCGCAGGCCGCTCCGCGGCACCCGCGTTCTCCGCGCCGGCGGAAACGGTTGCCAGCGCAAGGACAGCATACGCGAACACGCGCATAAAATGATGCCTCGTCGGGTTCCCCTCCAGGTGCGCTCCGTTCCTCGTGCTCTTCCTTCCTCTGCGGACCGCCAATTCCTCCCTCGAGGCCAAGGAGCATGGGCCGACAAGCCGCAACCGATGCGTCCTCCGTAGGATAAAGCTCCAGCTTTGTCCCGGTGTCAGAGAACACAGAAGACGGAAATAAGTGCCGCCACCGGGACAAAGCTGGAGCTTTATCCTACGGAGGACTGCGCGGACGCAAAGGTCTCCATAGCGGTGGGACGAACCCGGAAGACTCCATCGACTCGGCCGACCACAAGGGAGCGGGGGAGTTGAACACGCGAGAAGTGCCCGAAGCGCCGGGTCTGCGACCTCCCCCTTGGTCCGGCGTCGCAGGGCGCCTCCGGCTCGGGTAGAATGCCTCCGTTCCCCAATGACCGGTGTGCCGCCGGGACCAGCAGGTGGAGAGACGCAATGATCGGGTCGCTTTCGGACGAGATCAGCCGCCGGATCGGACAGGCTCCCGAGCTGTACTACCGCTTGGTCCTCGTCGTCGCCCCTTCCGGCTCCGGCAAGACCCCGGCGCTTCAGGCAGTGGCGGAGCGCACGGGTGCGTCGCTGGTCAACGTGAACTTGGAGCTATCGAGACGGCTGCTGGACCTGACCGAGAAGCAGCGAGCTCTGCGCGTGGGGCGTCTGCTTGGTGAGATCGTGGCGGGCGCTCCCGGAGACGTGGTGTTGCTCGACAACACCGAGCTTCTGTTTGACGTATCGCTCCAGCAGCGCCCGCTTTGGCTGCTGCAGAAGCTGTCGCGGAACAGGACCATCGTGGCGGCGTGGAACGGTACGGAGCAGGAGGGGTGCGTGACCTACGCAGAGCCGGGCCACGCCGAGTACCGGCGCTACGAGCTAACCGACGTGCTGTACGTGACTGCCGACTCAGCGCGCTGACGGCCCGCCGAGGCCGTAAAGGAACGCCCAATGAGATACCGTGACCTGGTCCAGTTCGACCCCATCGAGAGCGTGGTTCAGCTTCGCGATGCCGGCAAAGCGGCCGAAGCCAAGCGTCTCGTCTCAACCTACGTCCTCTCTGACGAAATGGCGGAACGCCTGACCAAGGTCGCCTTCACCCACCTGCAGTTCGACGCCCCTGCGGACAACCGAGGGCTGCTTGTCGTGGGCAACTACGGCACGGGCAAGTCCCACCTGCTGTCGGTTCTTTCCGCCGTGGCTGAGAATGCCGCGCTTGCCGAAGCGCTCACCCATGCCGGTGTCGCCGAGGCGGCGACAGCGATTGCCGGCAGGTTCAAAGTGATCCGCACAGAGATCGGCGGGACGACGATGGGGTTGCGGGAGATCGTGGTCTCGGTACTCGAAGAGCACCTCGGCGAGATGGGTGTCGACTACACCTTCCCGGCAGCCGGTGAAAGGCATGAGAACAAGAGCGCCTTCGAAGAGATGATGTCGGCCTTCCATGAGAAGCACCCCGACCAGGGGCTGCTACTCGTGGTGGACGAGTTGCTGGACTATCTGAAGAGCCGCACCGATCAGCCGCTGATTCTCGACCTCAACTTCCTCCGCGAGGTGGGCGAAGTCTGTAAGGACCTCCGCTTCCGCTTCGTCGCGGGGGTGCAGGAAGCGATCTTCGACAGTCCGCGGTTGCAGTTCGTCGCCGACACCCTCCGCCGGGTGAAGGACCGGTTCGAGCAGATCCAAATCGCCCGCCGCGACGTGAAGTTCGTCGTGTCCCAGCGGCTGCTGAAGAAGACCGGGGAACAGCAGACGCGCATCCGCGAGTACCTGACGCCGTTCGCCAGATTCTACGGGCACATGAACGAGCGGATGGACGAGTTCGTCGGCATGTTCCCCGTGCACCCGGACTACGTGGATACCTTCGAGCGAGTGGCGGCCGTCGAGAAGCGCGAAGTCCTGAAGACGCTGTCGAACGCCATGAAGCGTCTGCTCGACACCGACGTGCCGGCCGACCACCCCGGGCTGATCGCCTACGACTCCTACTGGAACACCCTTCGGGAGAACCCCGCCTTCCGAACCATTCCCGACATCAAAGCGGTTGCCGACTGCAGCCAGGTGCTCGAGGCGCGCGTCCTGCAGGCGTTCACCCGACCGGCGTACAAGGACCTGGCGATCCGGGTCATCCACGGACTCTCTGTTCACCGGTTGACGACCGGCGATGTCCACGCCCCGCTCGGGGCTACCGCCGAGGAGCTGCGGGACGCCCTGTGCTTGTACCAGCCGGGAATCGGGGACCTGGGAGGCGAGCCGGCAGACGACCTGCTCACCCTGGTCGAGACCGTGCTCCGGGAGATCCTGAAGACCGTCAGCGGGCAGTTCCTTTCGGCAAACGCGGACAATGGCCAGCACTACCTCGACCTCAAGAAGACGGAGGACTACGACGCGCTCATCGAGCGGCGTGCGGAGACCCTCGATGCTTCTCTCCTGAATCGCTACTACTTCGAAACCCTCAAGCGGGTGATGGAGTGCACGGACGAGACGTACGTCACCGGCTACAACATCTGGGAGCATGAGCTGGAGTGGGCCGACCGCAACGTGACGCGCCGGGGCTACCTGTTCTTCGGCTCACCCAACGAGCGCTCAACCGCCGTGCCTCCGCGCGACTTCTACGTGTACTTCCTGCAGCCCCACGAGCCGCCGAAGTACAAGGATGAGAAGAAGGCCGATGAGGTGCTGTTCCGCCTGAAGGAGACCGACGACGGGTTCCGAACGGCACTCGGCCGCTTCGCCGCAGCCGCGGAGCTGGCCGCTACCGCCTCGGGGCACGCGAAGACAACGTACCAGTCGAAGGGCGAGGACTTCCTGCGGGATCTTGCCAAATGGCTGAGCGAGCACCTCACGACCGGCTTCGAGGGGACCTGTCAGGGCAAGAGCAAGCCGCTCGCGGAGTGGCTGAAGGGAAGCTCGCCGAGCGGGGGCCGGGCCAACGTTCGCGACTTGATCAACCAAGTCGCCGGCGTTGCGCTGGCCCCCCATTTCCAGGACCAGGCGCCGGAGTACCCGCGCTTCAGCGTGCTGATCACCAGCGACAGCCGCCGGCAAGCCGCCGAGGCGGCCCTGCAGAGCCTCGCGGGGAGGACGCGGACACAGCAGGGCGTCGCGGTGCTGGACGGGCTGGCGCTCTTGGACGGCGACAAGGTGGTTCCCGCCGGCTCGCCCTACGCTCGGCAGGTGCTGGAGTGCCTCAAGAAGAAGGGCCAGGGGCAGGTCGTCAACCGCGCCGAGTTGGTTCAGGAAGACAGGGGCGTCGAGTATTTCGCGCCGGAGCGATACCGACTGGAGCCGGATTGGCTAATTGTCGTGTTGGCTTCGCTGGTGTACACCGGCGAAGCAGTCCTCGCTCTCCCCGGCGCCAAGTTCGATGCCAGCAACCTGGAACAGCTTGTCGCCACGCCCCTCGACCAGCTCACCGCGTTCAAGCATGTGGAACAGCCCAAGGAATGGAATCTGCCCGCATTGACCGCGCTGTTCGAGTTGATCGGTCTGACGCCCGGCCTGGCCCAGCTTGTCGCGCAAGGGAAGGCAGAGCCTGTCCAGCAGTTGCAGACGGAAGTCGCGAAGCGGGTCGAGCGGCTGGTTATGGCGCTGCAGCACGCCAACGAAGGGCTCACCTTCTGGGGACAGCCGCTCCTCGGCGCGGAGAGGAAGGCAGCGGTGCAGCGTCGCCTCGTGGACACCAAGGGATTCCTCGAGTCGCTCCAGGCCTACTCCACGCCCGGGAAGCTGAAGAACTTCCGCCACAGCGCCGACGAGGTGAAGGCGCAGGCTCCGGGACTCGCCGCCGTGACCGAGGTGGAGCAGCTTCACCAGTTCGCCGCCGAACTGGGCCCGGCTGCGAGCTACCTGTCGCAGGCGGAGATGGTCCTGCCCGACGACCACGCCTGGATCAAGCGGATGAAGGCAGAGAAGGGCGAGGTTGCCAAGCTCGTGGAAGCCGGCAAGGATCTCGGCTCGCCGGCCACCCGCCGGCAGCTCCTTGGGACGCTCAACGGACTGAAGAAGGACTTCGTCACCGAGTACCTCGCGCTGCACACCAAAGCCCGGCTCGGCGCCAACGAGGATCGGCAGAAAGCCTCCCTGCTCAAAGACGCGCGCCTCGCCGACCTCCAGCAACTGGCCTCCATCGACCTGATGCCCACCGGACAACTGAGCGAGTTCCAGAACCGCCTGGCCGGGCGTGTCTCGTGCTTCGCCGTTACCGAGCAGGAGCTGCAGGCGACGCCCGTTTGCCCGCACTGCTCGTTCCGCCCCTCGCAGGAGCCGATCGCTGCGCCGGCCGGCGCTCGTCTGTCGGCGATGGAGGACGAACTGGACCGGTTTGTCAGCCTCTGGACCCAGACCCTGATCCGGAACCTGGAAGACCCGACAACCCAGGAGAGCCTCAAGCTGCTGAAGCCCGCGCGGCGGAAGCTGGTGAGCCAGTTCCTGGAGAGCAAAGCGTTGCCGGAGAAGCTAACGCAGGCGTTCATCGAGGCACTGCAGGAGGCGCTGTCCGGTCTGGACAAAGTGCCCGTGAAGACGAAGGACCTGACGGCAGCCCTCGGCGCCGGCGGCCCCGCCCTCACCCCCGACGAGATCCGTAAGCGCCTCGATACCTATCTTGGCGAGGTGACCAAGGGCAAAGACGCCGCCAAGGTGAGAATCGTGTTAGAGTGAGACACCGATGTCGAGCAAAACCTACGAGATACGCGACCCCATCCATGGATTCGTGGTCCTGAGCGACTGGGAACGGGACATCGTCAACCACCCTGTCTTCCAGCGGCTCCGGCGCATCCGCCAGCTTGGGTGGACCGACATGGTCTATCCCGGGGCCATGCACACGCGCTTCGAGCACTCCCTCGGCGTCATGCACGTGGCTACCCGGATGTTCGACGAGATCGTCACTCGCCGGCACGACTTCCTGAAGTCTGAACTCAGTTTCACTGATGGCGGGCTTGAGAAGGACCGCACACTGGTGCGTCTTTCCGCTCTGCTTCACGATCTCGGTCATCCACCGTTCTCCCACGCTGCAGAAGAGCTGATGCCACGGGAAACGCCGGAGTCGAAGCCCTACAGACACGAGAACTACTCCGCCGCGGCCGTTCAGCTACTGATGCGAGACGTCATCGAAAACCACCCGCTGAACGAGAACTACGGTTTGAAGGCTCGGGACATTGCCGACTTCCTCAACGGCCGCGGGTCGCTGGGAAGATGCCTTCTCTGGCGCGACCTGATCGCCAGCCAGCTCGACGCTGACCGGGCGGACTACCTGCTCCGCGACTCCCACCACATTGGTGTGGCCTACGGGCGCTACGACCTGAGCCGCCTGCTCGTGACGTTGACCGTGGCTATCGATCCGGACACAGACTCGCCGAAGCTTGCCGTCGAGGAAGGCGGACTTCATGCGGCAGAAGCGTTGATTCTGGCTCGATATCTGATGTTCACGCAGGTATACTTCCAGCATACACGCCGCGCCTACGACCACCATCTGGCCAGGACGGTGCAGGAGTTGCTGTGCAACACGGAGACGAATGCCACTCCGGGAGGCAACGGCACGTTTCCGCCCCCTACGGATCGGGGAAACGTCGAACAGTACTTGGCGTGGACCGATTGGCGCGTACTCGGCGCTGTCGAAGCTGGCGGAGGTGGTGAGCATGGCGGGATTCTCCGTGCACGGACGCACCATCGGCGCGTCTACGAGACGCGAGAAATCCCACACGAAGAAGACCTCACATTCGCCGAACGTGTTCGCCAGGCGCTCGCCGAGGAGGTGGCGTTTGTGGACACCGCTAAGGACTCGTTCTACAAGTTCGATGGCGCCGACATACCGATACTTCGCCATCCAGACACCGCCACGGAACGCTTGGAGTCGCTCTCAAGGCTGTCGGCGGTCGTGAAGGGTCTGAAACCCGTGAGCCAGACACGTATCTACGTTCCGTACGGCAGGCGGGAAGAGGCGCGACGGATCGTCGAAGACCTGGAAAGGGAAAGGGAGGCACTCGAATGATGGACTCGCTGCCAATACCGTGGAATCGCTATGGAATCATCGCCGAGTTGGCCTGCCGTCTCAAGGGGGCAAGTCCCCAATTCGGCAAGACTGCGCTCCAGAAGAGCGTCTACTTGCTCCAGGCGCTATACGGCGTGGACTGCGGCTACGACTTCAGCCTGTATGCCTATGGTCCTTTCTGTTCGGACCTGCTCGGAGACCTGGACACAACCGGCACTCTGGGAGGCGTTCAGGTTCACGCCCTCGGTTGGGGACTGGATGGGTACCAGATCGAGCCGGGACCCCGGAGCGACGCCATTCGAGAGAAGGCGAAGGCATTCCTGGGCGACGGGACGGTACAAGATTCGTTGACGCGGCTGCGTGAGGATTTCGGGCACTTCCTGGCCAAAGACCTGGAGCTACGATCGACGATTGTCTACGCAGACCGGGACCTGGGCCGCAACGGCGATCAACCCTCTCGCGACGAACTTGCGCGTACTGTCCAGCAGATCAAGCCGAGGTTCTCCCCCAAAAGCATCGATGCTGCCATCGCAGAGCTTGAGGGGAAAGGGTTTCTATCGTTTGGGGGATGAGACCGGCTCGGTGAGCGTTCATCCGTCCCCTCAAAGGACTCAGGAGCAGGGCAATCGCACGAGAACCGTTCGTCCAAGAGTCCAACGATTACCGGTGCGATGGAGATCGCCGCGACACGTACCAGAAGCCGATATAGGTCTCTGACCTGTTGAAGGTTGAAGGTTGAAGGTTGAAGGTTCGAGGTTGAAGGTTGAAGGTTCAAGGTTCGAGGTTGAAGGCTCGGGGTTCGGCAGTCGCTCGCTGGAGGTGTCGCAATGGGCAAGATTGAGCGGTTCGAGGATGTCGATGCCTGGAAGGAGGCACGAGCCTTGGCTCGGGCGATCTACCGAATCAGCGGGACTGGAGAATTCGCCCGCGACTTCGGACTGAGAGACCAGATTCGACGGGCCGCTGTCTCGGTCATGTCGAACATCGCCGAGGGCTTTGAGCGGGGCGGCAACAGGGAGTTCATTCAGTTCCTGTTCATTGCCAAGGGATCAGCCGGCGAAGTACGATCGCAGCTCTACGTCGCAGCCGACTTGGGGTACGTGGACGAGGGAACGCTCCGAGACCTGAAGAAGCTGACGGAGACAGTCTCCAGGCTGATCGCCGGCTTCATCAAGTACCTCAAGTCGAGCCCCCTCCAAGGCGAGAAGAAAGCAACACAATGACAGGCGCCAACTCGCACCCAACCTTGAGCTTTGAACCTGCCAACCTTAAACCCGCCCGTGTCAGCGGGCCCGTCGAGTGCCTCGGCATCACCTTCGAGAGTGACGACGCCCGGCGGGAGCACTACCTGACGCGGCTGCGGGAGGGCTTAGAGGAGCTGCACGACAAGCTCGGCGGCGTGCCGTTCACCACGGTGGACGACGCGGTGGCGCGAATGCAGTCTCTCGAGAAGTGGCCCATGGGCCAGCCCGACCGGCTGCGGGAGCTTGCTGAGCGGATGCGGGAGGGGGTTCAAG
>Ga0210056_1003696_pt1 | contig 12334 bp, 12 predicted proteins | sample CryGeyCG2014_080_2_FD_183965 | JGI IMG/M metagenome (GOLD analysis project Ga0210056, IMG submission 183965) | Groundwater microbial communities from aquifer - Crystal Geyser CG07_land_8/20/14_0.80 (SPAdes) (version 2) | ecosystem: Environmental > Aquatic > Deep subsurface > Groundwater | place...
CCCTTGTCGTTCCCGATCGCGGCGAACCGGACAAGGTTCTCTCCGGCGGGACCGATTACGAGCGTTTGGGCCCGCTTGTCCGCCTCTTGGAGAAGATCCGCGGTCTCGTAAACGTCCTTCCCCCAGAGGCCGGAGGCCTCGGTCAGCTTCGCTTCGCCCTCAACGATGGAAAGCACGACCGGTTTCTCCGCGCGGCCGGTGATCACGATCCCATCGTATCCCGCCTTCTTCAGCTCCGGGCCGAAGGTCCCGCCGCAGGCCGACTCCCCCCAGATCCCCGTAAGCGGAGACTTGGCGCAGACTGCAAAACGGGAGGTCCCGGGGAAACCGCTCCCCACCATCGGCCCCGTCATCACCATGAGCGGGCTTTCGGGAGCGAGGGGGTCGGCGTCCAGCGGGTAGCCGTCTAAGAAGAACTTCGCCCCGAGGGAACTCCCCCCAATGAACTTCCTTAAGCGACCATCTTCCACCGTGAAAGGAGAACAGCGACCGTTCGTCAGATCCACATGCAGGAAACGCCCGGCATAACCATTGGCCATGTTTCACCTCCCAAGTTTTGACGGCCACAAAAAAAGAAAACCGGAATGGTCCACCCCCACCCGGCGCCGGGCTTTTCAACCGGCGACATAGTGCTAAGTGCTGAGGACTGAGGAAAAGCAAAGACGGATCATCCCTAAGAAACCCCAAAACTAATTTGCCCTACTTAGCACTTAGTCCTCAGTCCTCAGCACTTGCTTTTGAGTCATTCCGGCGAAATGTTGCAGGTTATGTAGCACAGGAGAATTTGTCTCCGCAAGCACTTTTGTGCTGCAGCAGAAGGGGAAGCAACGGAAGAGAAAGCGGTCCCAGGCGGTCCCCCTCGTAGAGGACCTGGGCGAGGAAGAGCCCCGAGGGGGGCGCCGTACAGCGCGCGGGAATCTCCGAGGCGTTGGTCAGCATTCGCTCCACTTCGGCCGGGGAGAGGCTCCCCCGTCCCATCTCGACGAGGATCCCCGCAAGCCGGCGGACCATCTTCCAGAGGAAGTGGGACCCGACAATCCGAAAGACGATCAGCTCCCCTAAGGCAACGACCTCCGTCCGGTCGATCTTCACCTCCGTGGAGAGGTGCTTGTCGATCCGCTTGTCGGCGAAGGAGGTGAAATCGTGGAAGCCTCGGAAAATTTCGGCCGCGACCTCCATCCGGCCCAGGTCGAGCGCGTCCTTGACCCACCAGACATAACGCTTTCCAAAGGCCGTCCGGCTCTTGGAGATCAGGTAGAGATAGCTCCTCCCCCGGGCCATGTGGCGGGCGTGGAAGTTTGCGGGCGCCTCTTCCACCTTGAGGATGTTGATCGGGGCAGGGAGCAGGTCGTTGAGATCCTGGAGGAGCCGCTGCGGCGGGAGGCGGCGCGGGGCGTCGAGGTGGGCGACCTGGGCAAGCGCGTGGACGCCGGCGTCGGTCCGTCCCGCCCCCTGGACCTCCACCTCCGTCCCGAAGAGCTCCCGCGCGGCGGCGATCAGGGTTCCCTGGATGCTCCGGGCATTCTTCTGCACCTGCCAGCCGCTGTAGCCGGTCCCGTCATACTCCAGCGTGAGCTTGTATTTGCAGCAGGAAGGGGATTTGACAGATTTGCGAATCATAGTTTTGTCTCCTGCTTCGCCGTCCCGTTCTCCGGCGGTTCCCCGAGGAGGGTCATCCCTTCGAGGCCGAAGAGGAGATCAGCGCGGGGGGAATCCAGATTCGGGAGCTCGCTTCCGGGATGGAGCGTCGTAACCGCCCCACGCCCGACGATGATTTTTCCAAGCTTCCCATCAGCATCCCGCGTCTTGATGCTCCAGAAGTTGTGGAAGACCAGTGGTTTCCCCTGGTGGACCCCGATGTAGAGCATGATATGTCCCGGCGTCCAGAGCAGGGTCCGCCACGGCGCCCCCTGCCGGACGATCAGGGCCTCCTTTTCCGCCAATGAAAGGTCCCGGAGGCTTATGAATTTTCCGGCGACCGCCTGATCCCCGGAGTTGCGGGGGAGCCAGAGGCCGAACGGGGCGAAGATGTCGCGGACCAGCGCGGAGCAGTCCCGCCTTCCGTAGAGCCCGCCCCAGCCGTAGGGCTCGCCGGCAAGCTCCCTGGCGATGCGCGCGACGTGGCGGGGGGTGAACGGCGCGGGCTTGTCCGCCGTCGCCTCTTTTGCCACCGCCGCCTTCCGGAGACGCGCCCTCCCCCGGGCGTCGCGCGCCGCCGTCCAGATCCAGGTCCTTTTTGCATCCTCGCCGGTCGTTGGAAAGATCGCCCCCAGCGGCGCCCGGAAGAGAACCCGCTTCCCGTCCTTCACCAGCGCCTTGTCCCGGACGATCGCCACGTAACGGCCGTTCTCCCAGCTCTTCATGAACTCCGGATCGACGGCCGCGATATCCGTCGCCGGCACCCAGCCGAGGAGGTGGCTCGTCTCCGCGAGGAACCATTTGCGATCGCGGCTGACCAGCGTCACGAGGAGGGGCATCCCCGCCGGGGCGGAAGATTCCTGGAGGTTGTCGAACGGATAGTCTTTGCCGGGGCCTTTCGGATAACGGGAATGGGGTTCGCGGGTGGGAAGGATGCGGAAATCGGCGCGTTTCACCGTCACCGCCGGGAAGATCCGCTGCGGATAATCATCGAGATGGGCATTGGCCGCCATTTTCCGGATCCACTCCTTGGGATGCGGCCGCCCCCCTTTTCCATAACCGGGAGTCCCCGCATATTCGCGGAATCCCCAGGAGGCCTGCTCCGGGGTGTGACGGGGCTCGGTCCGATGCCACGGGGCGAAGTAGAGGAGGTCGGATTCGGCGTTCAGCCGGGCCTGCTCCGGCGGCGGGAGAAGCGGGACATCTGCCGTGTTTCGGTCCAGATAGGAAAGCGGGTCCTGGCTGAGATCGCCGAGATCCCGGATCACCGCCGCCGCGGCAACGCCGCCCCAGGCCAGCATAAAAAGCAGGAGCGTCAGGACAATGCCGTACCCCGTTTGGTCTCCCCATCGCTTCGCCGTCCCCCTCTTCCGCATCGTCCCTCCTGAAGATCGTTTCCATGCCACTGTAGAGGTTTTCTGGATTTCCCGCAATCGTTTTCCTGGGGCGGCTTTCTGAAAACCCAACCGTCGATGCTGCGCCCCTCAAAAGAAAAGAGGGTTAACCCATTTCTGAGCCAACCCCCCGTTTCTCTTTTGGTGCCGAAGCCGGGATTTGAACCCGGACAGGCGTACACCCACCAGACCCTGAACCTGGCGCGTCTACCAATTCCGCCACTTCGGCAATGTCCTCATGTCTGGAACTTCGCGCCTATCTACACCGGCGTTCCGGCCATTGTCAAGTGAAAATGACGGCGCGGCATCCGGCCGCATCCATTCCGGAATTCTTTGCCGGGGCGACCCCGGGCAATGGATGATTGTGCTTGAAATTGCCGCAATTGATGCTATGGTATCGACCCCATAGAGGAGGTCAAGCGGTTTTTATGGACGTGATCCGCGACAGTGAAAAAATCCCCGCCCGCCTGCAGCGCGCGGTCGTGACCATTGGCAACTTCGACGGCGTCCATCTGGGTCACCGGTTCATCTTCCGGAGGCTGGTCGAAGAGGCGCGCCGGGAGGGTTGTCCGGCCGTGGTTATCAGCTTCGAACCCCACCCCAAGATGGTCCTCCATCCGGAGCGGCGGCCGTTCTACCTGATCACCTCCCCGGAGGAGAAGATCCGCCTCCTCGCCGAGCTCGGGATCGACGCGCTCATCCTGATCCCCTTTTCGCTCGAATACGCCCGGACGACGGCGGAGGCGTTCGTCCGGGAGATCCTCTGGGAGAGGCTGCGGATCCGGAAGATCCTGATCGGCCACGACTACACCTTCGGCCGCGGGAAGGAAGGCAACGAGGCGTTTCTCGCCGAAGCCGGCCGCCGCCTGGGATTCGCGGTCGAAGTGATGAACGCCTTTCGCATCGGCGACACCATCATCAGCAGCACGAAAATCCGGAATGCGCTCCTCGCCGGGGAGGTCGGTTTCGCCGCGACGCTCCTCGGCCGTCCCTACAACCTCTCAGGCCGGGTGGTCTCCGGCAACCGCCGGGGGGGCGGCCTCGGCTTCCCAACGGCGAACATCGCACCGGACAAGGAGCTTGTTCCCGCCCGCGGCGTCTATGCCGTCCACTGCCTGCTGGAAGGAAAACGCCACGACGGCGTCCTCAACATCGGCTTCAACCCGACCTTCGCCGACGGCAAGCTCTCCATCGAGGTCCACATCTTCCATTTTCACGGGAATATCTACGGGGAAATTCTGGACGTTCACTTCATCGAGCGGATCCGCGACGAGATCCGCTTCACGAGCCCAGAACAACTGATCGCCCAGATCGACCGGGACATCGCCCGCGCGCGCGAGATCCTCATTCTTTGACGGTATTGAGGGCGCCGATCCCCTTTCCGCGGTACCGGGACATGATCTCCGTCCGGGTGAGGACGGCGTCCACCCGCGCGACGTGGGCCTCGATGTTCTCCCTGCCGCTTTCCTCCTCGCGGTCGATCAGCGCGATCACCCGGTCGATCACCAGCCCCGCCTCCCGCGCCCGGACGATCGCGTTGATCGTCGAGCCGCCGGTGGTGATCACGTCGTCGAGGATCGCAACCCTCTCCCCAGGCCGGACGTTCCCCTCGATGCCGCTCATCATGCCGTGATCCTTGACATCCTTCCGGACGATGAAGGAGCGGATCGGTTTTCCCTTCTGGAAGGAGATGACCGAAAGCGCGTTGGCGATCGGGTCCGCGCCGAGGGTCAGGCCGCCCGCCGCCGTCACCTCCGCGTCGGCCAGCATCGCGAAGAGGATCTCTCCGATCAGGTTCATCGCCTCCGGGTCGAGCGTCGTCGGTTTGCAGTTGAAATAGTAGTTGCTCTTCCGCCCGGAGACGAGCGTGAAGGGCGGGTCGTCGCTGTATTTAAACGACCTCTCGAGGATGATCTCGATCAGCCTCTCTTTTACGTTCCGGATCTCCATTTTCACCCTCCCGGATTTCGGTTGCTGCGGGAGCGCTATCATATTTATCCCGGGTTTACCAGCGGGAAAAGAGGGTACCGTCCGATCCTTCCCGACGCCGGCAAGATCCCGGGAGCGCCTTGCGCGCCGTTAGTCCGGCAACGCCCGGAGCCTTTCCACGACGAGATCCCCCATCTCCGTGGTGTTGACGATCCTGGCGCCCGGCTGGCGGATGTCCTCAGTTCGGAGCCCCTCCTTCAGGACCATGCGGACGGCCTTCTCGATCAGGTCCGCTTCCGCCGCCCTGTCGAAGGAGTGGCGAAGCATCATCGCTACCGAGAGGATCGTGGCGAGCGGGTTGGCGACCCCTTTCCCGGCGATGTCCGGGGCGGAGCCGTGGCTCGGCTCGTACATCGCCGTCTTCGCCCCGAGGCTCGCGGAGGGGAGCATCCCCAGCGAGCCGGTCAGCATCGACGCCTCGTCGCTCAGGATGTCGCCGAACATATTCGTCGTCACGATCACGTCGAACTGCCCGGGATTGCGGATGAGTTGCATCGCGCAGTTGTCCACATACATGTGCCGGAGTTCGACCTCCGGGTAGTCCCGGCCGACCTCCGTGACGACATCCCGCCAGAGCTCCGTCATTTCGAGGACGTTGGCCTTGTCCACAGAGAGGAGCTTCTTGCGGCGGCCGCGCGCCAGGTCGAACCCCACCTTCGCGATCCGCCGGATCTCCTCCTCGGTATAGACCATCGTGTTGATCCCGATCCGCCGGCCATTCTCGATCCGGACGCCACGCGGCTTCCCGAAATAGGCGTCCCCCAATAGTTCACGGACGATCATCAGGTCGATTCCCCGGACGACGTCCGGTTTGAGTGGCGAGGCGTCGATCAGATCCTCGAAGACGACGACCGGGCGGAGGTTCGCATAGAGCCCCAGCCCCGACCGCAGACCGAGGAGAGCGCGCTCCGGCCGGACGCTGTAATCGAGCGACTCCCATTTCGGCCCGCCCACGGCGCCCAACAGAACGGCGTCGCTCGCAAGCGCCAGTTGCATCGCGTGATCGGGAAGCGGGGCGCCGAAACGGTCGTAGGCGGCGCCGCCGACGAGCCCTTCCTGAAGGTCGAACCGGACGCCGGTCCGTTCGGCGACGACGCCGAGAACCTTCACCGCCTCCCGGACGATCTCGGGTCCGATCCCGTCGCCGGGAAGAACGGCAATGCGATACGGTTTCATTTTGCCCTCCCCTTCGCGATGTGGTTCATCAGACCGCCGGCAGCGATTAGCTGCTGCATGAACGGCGGGAACGGCGGGATTTTCAGCGGATCGGCGGCAACGCCGACGATCCGGATCAGCCCTGCGTCCGCGTCCACCTCGATCTCGGCCCCGTTCTCCACCCGCCCCCACAGCTCCGGGGATTCGAAGATCGGAAGCCCCATGTTGAAGGCGTTCCGGTAGAAGATCCGGGCGAAATTCTTTGCCACGACGCAGGCAATCCCCGCCGCCTTGATCGCGATCGGGGCGTGCTCCCTTGAAGAGCCGCAGCCGAAATTCTCGCCGCCGACAAGGATGTCGCCCGGTCGCATCTTTTTCATGAACCCCGGATCGGCGTCCTCCATACAGTGCGCGGCCAGCCCCTGCGGCTCCCAGATGTTCAGATACCGCGCCGGGATGATCGCGTCGGTATCGATGTTGTCTCCGAACTTCCAGATTCTTCCGCTGATTTTCATATATTCAAATCCTTTCCCCTACAACTGGTCCGGCCCGGCGAGGCGGCCGGCGACGGCCGTTGCGGCGGCGACCGCCGGTCCGGCAAGATATACCTCACTCCCCGGATGGCCCATCCGCCCGGCAAAATTCCGGTTTGTCGTCGCAACCGACCGCTCCCCTTTCGCAAGGATCCCCATGTAGCCTCCGAGACAGGGGCCGCAGGTCGGCAGGCTGATCACCGCCCCGGCGTCGAGGAAGATATCGAAAAGCCCCTCGTGCATCGCCTGGCGGTAAACCGTCGGCGTCGCGGGAAGAATGATCAGCCGCATCCCCCGGGCGGCATGCCGCCCCTTCAGGATCGAAGCCGCCACACGCAGATCCTCGATCCGGCCGTTCGTACAGGAGCCGATGATCGACTGGTCGATCCGGACGTCGCCGACCTGGCTGATCCCCCGCGCGTTGGAGGGGAGATGGGGAAACGACACCTGCGGTTCGATTTTGCCGACGTCGATCTCGATCACCGAATGGTACGCCGCATCCGAATCGGAGGAGTAGAATTCGTAAGGACGTTCCGCCCGCCCCCGGACGTAGGCCTCCGTGATCGCATCCGGGATGAAGATCCCGTTTTTCCCGCCCGCCTCGATCGCCATGTTCGCCATCGTCAGGCGGTCGGACATCGGCAGCTCCCGGATCGCCTCGCCGGTGAACTCCATCGTCCGGTAGAGCGCCCCGTCCACTCCGATCCGTCCGATCGTGTGGAGGATCAGGTCCTTGCCGCCCACCCAGGGACGCAATTTTCCGTGATAGACGAACTTCATCGTCTCCGGGACCTTGAACCAGAGCTCGCCGGTCAGCATCGCCGCGGCAAGATCAGTGCTGCCGACGCCGGTGGCGAAGGCCCCCAGGGCCCCATAGGTGCAGGTGTGGCTGTCGGCGCCGACAACAAGATCCCCGGGGCCGACGATCCCCTTCTCCGGCAGCAGCGCATGCTCCACGCCCGCCTCGCCGACCTCGAAGTAGTGGCTGATCTGATGTTCGTGGGCAAAATCCCGCATGATCTTGCACTGCTCGGCCGATTCGATGTCCTTGTTCGGGGCGAAATGGTCGGGGACGAGGACGATCCGGTCCCGATCAAAGACCTTTTTCGCCCCCGCCTTTCGGAAGACGTCGATCGCAATCGGGGCCGTGATGTCGTTGCCGAGTGCGATATCGACCCGTGCGTTGATCAGCATCCCGGGGCGCACCAGGTCGAGGTCCGCATGCCGGGCCAGTATCTTTTCCGTGATGGTCATGGTCATGGTTCCACACTCCTTCGATGATTTCAGAAACGCCTTTTCCCGGACGGCATCCCGTTTTTACCGGATCTTGTCCATTTATGCAACCTTCACTTTCTTGATGTCCTTGCTCAGCCATTCCAGCCGGTTCAGCGCGTTGATGTAGGCCTTGGCCGAGGCGACCAGGACATCCGGATGGGCGCCCCGCCCGACAGCGGAGCGGCCGTTGAACTTGAGCTGCACTGTCGCCTCCCCCTGGGCGTCCGTCCCGCCGGTCACCGCGTTTACCGAATACTTCAAAAGCGGGTAGTCCGTCTTCGTGATCTTCCGGATTGCCGTGAAGGTCGCGTCCACCGGTCCCACGCCGAAACCGGCCTCCTGGACCATCTTCCCGTCCACCTCCATCTGCATCGTCGCCGTCGGCACCGTCGCGTTCCCGCTGACGACGTTCAGATAGACGAAGCGGTACCGTTCTGCGCTCCGGGAGGACTCCTCGTAAACGATCGCCTCCAGATCCTCGTCGAACACCTCCTTTTTGACGTCGGCAAGCTCCTTGAAGCGGACGAAGATCCGGTTGATCTCCTCCTCTTTGAGGCCGTAGCCGAGCGCCCGGAGGCGATCGGCGATCGCATGGCGTCCCGAATGCTTGCCAAGGACGATGTGGGTCTCCGAGATCCCGACCGACTGGGGGGTCATGATCTCGTAGGTGCTCTTCTCCTTGATCAGGCCGTCCTGGTGGATGCCCGATTCGTGGGCGAAGGCGTTCGCCCCGACGATCGCCTTGTTCGGCTGGACGGGGATGCCGGTGATCTGCGTCAAGAGGCGCGAGGTCTGGTGGATATACTCGGTTTTGATCCCCGTCCGGAGGCCGAAGAGATCCTTGCGGGTCTTGATCGCCATCACGATCTCCTCCATCGCGCTGTTCCCCGCCCGCTCGCCGATCCCGTTGATCGTGCACTCCACCTGGCGCGCCCCGTTTATCACGGCAGCCAGCGCGTTGGCCGTCGCGAGGCCGAGGTCGTCGTGGCAGTGGACCGAAACGACCGCCTGGCGGATGTTCTTCACCCGCGCAAAAAGCGTCGCGATCAGATCGCCGAACTCCTCCGGGATCGCGTAGCCCACCGTGTCCGGGATGTTGACCGTCGTCGCCCCCGCGGCGATCACCGCCTCGACCATCCGGGAGAGGTAGTCGCGGTCGCTCCGCGTCGCATCCATCGGCGAGAACTCCACGTTACTGGTGTAGCGGCGGGCATAGGCGACCGCCGCGATGGCCTCGTTCAGGACCTCCTCCCGCGATTTGCGGAGCTGATATTTCAGGTGGATGTCCGAAGAGGAGATGAAGGTGTGGATCCTTGGCGCCGCCGCTTCGGCGATCGCCTCCCAGGCGCGGTCGATGTCGGCGGCGTTTGCCCGCGCAAGCGCCGCAATCTGACAGCCCTGGACCTCCCGGGCGATCTGCCGCACCGAGGCGAAATCCCCCTCCGAGGCAACCGGAAAGCCCGCCTCAATGATGTCCACGCCCATCTTCTCGAGCTGGCGGGCGATCCGCAGTTTCTCGTCCGGGTTCATGCTCGCCCCCGGCGACTGCTCGCCGTCTCGGAGCGTCGTGTCGAAGATGAATACCCGCTCTTCCGCTTTCCTGCCGTCTGTCGATTCCATGCTCAAGCTCCTTTTTTTCAAAAATAAAAAAGGCCATGGGTTTTGCCACCCATGGCCTTTTGGTTTCGTCTATGATCTTGCGGTTCTACGAATGTCCGAAAAACGACGGGAGGCGGCGCCTATGTGAAAGGCAAAGAAGGGCGAGTCCCAAAAGGAGGGACAGAATAATCATAAAGCCGATGATCGCTCTTTCCGCAGACGCTGTCATTTGAAGCATACCTGTCATCGTTTCGCCGGAACCTTCTCCGGTTCGGGATAATAGAATGAAGGCGACATCTAAACCAAAGCTTCGTTCGTGTCAAGCCTTTTCATCAGAAACCGTGAAAAACTTGACGGGTTCCCTGATTGTCTAATGAACGGCAGCTTTACCGGGATCGGCGATTTTATACCGTGCTCTCCCCTCTTCGTAGAGGTCGCCGCCGTATATATCGTCGATCACCGTCACCGGAAAATCCTGCACCTCGATTCGCCGCAGGGCTTCCGCTCCCAAATCTTCATAGGCGATTACCTCCGCCTTTCGGATGCAACTGGAAATGAGGGCACCCGCACCGCCGATGGCGCCCAAATAGACGGCTTTATATTTTTTCATCGCCTCCTTCACCTCCCCGGAACGCATCCCCTTGCCGATCATCCCTTTGAGCCCCTCGGCGATCAGCCTGGGAGAATAGGCGTCCATCCGGTAACTGGATGTCGGACCGGCGGAGCCGATCGTCTTTCCCGGTTTTGCGGGGGTCGGTCCCATGAAATAGATCACATGGCCTTTCAAATCCACGGGAAGCGGCATTCCCGCCTCAAGGGCTTCGATCATCCGTTTGTGGGCCGCATCCCGTCCGACATACATCACCCCCGTCAGCAACAGTTCGTCTCCGGCATGCAGCGTTTCCAGGAGATCATCGGACAGAGGGAGTTCTACATTCCTGGCGATCTTTGAGATGTTTTCCATCGGCATGGTTTCCTCCTAAATCCTTCCATCCTTTTAGAGAACGGCCTCTCTGTGTCTGACACTGTGACATTGAAGATTCACGGCCACTGGAAGACTGGCGATGTGCGTGGGAAAGACCTCGACATGAACAGCCAGGGCGGTGATCCTGCCCCCATAGCCCATCGCCCCGATCCCCAGACCATTGACGCGCGTTAAGAGCTCGCTTTCAAGTTCAGCAACCTCGGAATCCGCATGGGGTTCTCCCACTTTGCGAAGCAGGGACCGTTTGGCCAGCAACATGCACTTTTCCGCTGTACCCCCGATGCCGATACCGACGATGATCGGAGGGCAGGGGTTGGCGCCCGCCTCATCGACGCACTTCACGACAAAATCGATGACGCCTTTTCGCCCCGCAGCAGGGGTCAGCATGGCCAGACGGCTCATGTTCTCACTGCCAAACCCTTTTGAGAGCGCCGCAATTTTCAGCCTGTCGCCGGGAACGATGGCAGTATGGATGACAGCCGGCGTGTTGTCTTTGGTATTCGTTCTAACGGAAAACGGCCTGTCCACAACCGATTTGCGCAAGTATCCATCGCCATACGCCCGGCGTGTTCCCTCCTGAACGGCCTCGCAAAGATCACCCCCGACAATATGCACCTCCTGGCCCAGCTCCAGAAAAACGACAGCCATGCCAGTGTCCTGGCACAGAGGGATTTCACTGCGTGCAGCGGTGTCCGCATTTTCCAGCAATTTGTAGAGCACCCCGCGCGCCACGGAAGATTCTTCCCTGTCCCCGGCTGCTTTAAGCGCGGTGATCACGTCCTCGGAGAGGTAAGAACAGGCATTCTGCAGCAGATGAGAAATGGTTTCCGTAACCGTCTTCGCTTCAATTTCTCTCATAATCCACCCTTTAATTTGTCCCATGAATCAGGGCTTTGATTTTGTCTACCGCTACTTTCTTATTGACCGCAAATCCCACTGTATCTTCTCCGGGCGTCATGCTGCGCACCAGACCGTGTGTTTCGCAGGCGATACCTTCGCCGTCCATTGTTTCTTTGATACAGGCCAAATGTTTTTTTACCTTTTCCAGATCTGTACGTTCTTTTTCTGGTATTCGTTCCATTGAAGTCATGAACATGCTTTGTGCTGCCGGGTCGTCCTGTCTTTTCAACAACCTTTTGGAGGCGCGCGCCTCAGGATGGGAGGGCACCCACAGAGCGCAGGATTTTCTCGAGCGCCCTGCGCCCTTCCGAATCAAGCTGCCTCTGCGGCAGGAGGGGAGAACCCACGGGAAATCCCTGCATCTCGAGCCCCGCCTTGACGCACGCGGCCAGGGAATACCGCTGGAAGGCCACGTTGAGGGGCCATTGCTTTTTCTGAAGAGCCGCCGCTTCTTCCCAACGGCCCTGCCGGGCTGTTTCGTACAGGGCAATGCTCTGCTCGGGAATGACGCAGGCGGGACCGGACATCCAGCCGACGCCACCGATGAGAAACACGAACAGGGGAACGGAAGAGGTATCGCTGAAGAGCTTGATCCGGTCGCCGAGGGTCGTGACGATGGACATGAGTTTGCCCACGTTCCCCGACGCATCCTTAAGGTATTGGATATTCGGTTCCTCGGCGAGCGCCCGGAGCGCCTCGACGGAAAAATCCCAGTTCTGGAATTTCGGATTCGTATACAGAGGTGATTTAGTATCCCGCTACTGTTGAGCGGCATTTGTGCCGAAAAAGGTGGAAAGTTGCTTTGGCGATGGCGATTTGGGGAGAAAATGGAGTATCGGGGTCAACGGCAAGCAAGTTGCCGGGTA
>Ga0210056_1003710_pt1 | contig 12307 bp, 8 predicted proteins | sample CryGeyCG2014_080_2_FD_183965 | JGI IMG/M metagenome (GOLD analysis project Ga0210056, IMG submission 183965) | Groundwater microbial communities from aquifer - Crystal Geyser CG07_land_8/20/14_0.80 (SPAdes) (version 2) | ecosystem: Environmental > Aquatic > Deep subsurface > Groundwater | place...
AAAAGCGACACAAGGCTGGGCGACTTTCTCAAATTTACTTTAGTAAATTTGAGCGGAGCCTCAGCCTTGATGGCGCGTGCCCCCATAACTTAATGGCAAAGTAGCGGCCTCTTAAGCCGTAAATGTAGGTCCGACTCCTACTGGGGGCACTATAGAAATTCAAAATGCAAAATGCAAAATTAAAGTAAGGGGCTTACTTTTTTTTATTTAAAGAGGTGATATAATAAAAGCAGCAAAATATGCTTACGCCTGAAGAAAAGACAAAAATAATTGAAAAATATAAGCTCCATGAGTTAGATACCGGGTCGCCTGAGGTTCAGATTGCTCTTTTGACTGAAGAAATTAAAAGATTGCTTCTCCACCTGAAGAGCCACCCCAAGGATTTCCATTCAAAAAGAGGGTTATTAAAAATGGTGGGGAAAAGAAGAAAGTTTTTGGCTTATTTAAAAAAAGAAGATACCAGAAGATATAATAGTATTGCCAAAAAAATTGGTATTAAAAAGTGACATGGTAATTAAACATATTGGGCAAAGAGTGGCACTACTGATTGACGTTCAAAACTTGTACCATTCAGCAAAAAATCTCTACGGTGCTCGGGTTAATTTCGGAGCTATTTTAAAATTGGCCGTGGCTCAAAGAAGTTTAATTCGGGCTTTCGCCTACGTCGTTCGAACAAAAACCGGGGAAGAAAGACCATTTTTTGATGCCCTAATCAAGTTAGGAATTGAAACCAGGGTCAGAGACCTCCAGGAATTTTACGGCGGTTTAAAAAAAGCCGATTGGGATGTGGGAATAACTATTGATGCCATCCGTATTGCTCCGAGTGTTGATACAATTGTTCTGGCTTCGGGAGATGGCGACTTTCTTCAGTTAGTTGAATATTTGAAAAATCAGGGAAAAAGAGTAGAAGTCATCGCCTTTGGGAGATCGGCTTCCAGCAAATTAAAAGAGGTGGCTGATGAATTTATTGATTTAGAAGAAAATCCAGAAAAATATTTATTGAAAAAATGAACGAAACTTTTAAATTAGAACTTGGCGGAAGAGAATTAAAAATAGAAATAAAAAATTTAGCTGAGATGGCAACCGGCAGCTGTTTGGTCCAATACGGAGATACTTTAGTCCTATCGACGGTGGTAATCTCAGACCAAGAACGAGAAGGAATAGATTTTTTTCCTCTGACCGTTGATTACGAAGAGAGATATTATGCGGCTGGGAAAATTTTGGGTTCCCGTTATATCAGAAGAGAAAGCCGACCTTCAGATGAGGCAATTTTGACTTCGAGATTAATTGACCGAGCCATCAGACCTCTTTTTCCTAAGGATTTAAAAAGAGAGGTCCAGATTGTCATCACCTGTCTTTCCTGGGACAGAGAAAATGACCCGGACATAATTGGTTTAATTGCTGCCTCCTTAGTTTTGTCTCTCTCTAAGATTCCCTGGTCAGGACCAATTTCTGTTGTCAGGGTCGGTAAAATTGGAGACGAATTTATTCTTAATCCAACTTATGAAGAAAGGGAAAAGAGCGAGCTGGACTTAGTCATCACCGGGGTGAAAAAATCTGCTGAAATTTTAATCAATATGATGGAGGCTGAGGCCTCAGAAGTTTCAGAAGAAGTAATTTTAAAAGCGACTGAGTGGGCTATACCCCATTTGAAAAAACTAATTGATTTTCAAAATCAGATTGCCAAAGAGGCGGGAAAAGAAAAAATTTCAATCGAAACCCCTCCCCAGGATTTAGAATTGGAGAAAGAAATTAAAGAATTTCTTGGAGACAGATTAGAAAAAGCGCTTTACCAACCGAAAAAGAAAGAAAGGATGGATGAAGTGAATGCCCTTAAGGAGGAATTGGTTTATTATATTGAAGGGAAGTATCCCGGAATGGGAAAAACTAAATATGTCAGAGATTTTTTTGAGAAAGAAATAGAAAGATTAGTTCATCAAAATATAATTTTAAAAGAAAGAAGGCCGGATGGCAGAAAGTTAGATGAAATAAGAGAGATTTCTTGTGAGGCCGGGATTTTACCCAGAACCCATGGTTCTGGTCTTTTTTGTCGAGGCCAAACTAAATCCCTTTCAATTTTAACTTTAGGAGCGCCAGGGGATGTCAAATTGTTAGAGGGGATGGAGATTGTTGGAAAGAAACGCTTTATGCACCATTATAATTTCCCTCCCTATTCTACCGGAGAAATAAAACCAATCAGGGGACCGGGCAGAAGAGACATTGGGCATGGAATGCTCGTTGAGAAAGCCCTTTTACCCTTAATTCCTTCTTTCGAAGAATTCCCCTACACAATAAGAATTGTTTCAGAAATTCTTTCTAGCAATGGCTCTACCTCAATGGCTTCAGTCTCCAGTTCTTCTCTGGCTTTAATGGATGCCGGGGTACCAATAAAAAAACCGGCGACTGGTATCGCCCTCGGATTGATGGAAAATGCAAAAGGCGATTACAAAATTCTAACCGATATTCAGGGACCGGAAGATCACCATGGCGATATGGATTTAAAAGTAGCTGGAACAAGAGAAGGCGTTACCGCTATCCAGATGGATGTCAAAATTGATGGTCTAAATTCAAAAATTTTGAAAGAGGTCTTAGAGCAGGGTAAGCGGGCTAGGCTTCAAATTTTAGAGAAAATGAAGAAGGTTTTGGAAAAACCCCGGCCAGAACTTTCCCCTTTTGCCCCAAAGATTTTAACTCTTCAGATTAATCCAGAAAAAATCAGGGAGGTAATTGGCCCGGGTGGAAGAGTAATTAATGAGATAATTAAGGAATGCGTGGTTTCAATAGAGGTTGAAGATACCGGAAAAATTTTTGTCACAGCTGAGAAGGAGGAGGCTGCCAAAAAGGCAATTAGCTGGATAAAAAACATTACCAGGGAAGTGAAAGTAGGAGAGATTTTCCAAGGTAAAGTGAAAAAAATTCTAGATTTCGGAGCTTTTGTTGAGATTTTCCCTGGCCAGGAAGGATTGGTCCATATTTCCCAGCTTGCTCCCTTTAGAGTGGAAAGGGTTGAAGATATAGTCAAAGTTGGTGATATTGTCCCGGTCAAAGTAATTTCTATTGATGAACAAGGAAGGATTAACCTTTCGTTGAAAGCAGCGAAAGAGAAATCCAAATAACGAAATTAAAATGACAAATGAGATTGAGGAAAAAAAGGAGTTTTTAAAAAGGGAGGAAATACGAACAATGGCAAAGGCGATTTATCGTCTCCGGGAAATTGAAGCTCAAAAAGAAAGAGAGAGAGTTGCTGCTTTGAAACTTGGGGAAACGAGAGAAAAAATCCGGGTACCCGCCGAGCGGGTGCCAGAAATCCCGCTTCCTTCTAAAGAAGTTAAAGAAAAGGAAGAAGTTTTAATCCCTCAGCTCTTTCCTAAAAAACCGGGCCCTCCCAAAGTTTTTCAAAAAATTTTAATAAGGGCGGTATTTTGTTTTCTCTTTCTCCTAATTATCGGTTTTTTTGGATGGTTCTTTGGAGTTAGAAAACCGTCAGCTGAAGAAATTATCCCACCGGCCGAAGAGATTCTGCCAGAAGAAGAAATCACAAAAAAGCCAGAAATCCTCATTCCTCCTTCTCTGATTTCGGTTAGTGAAACCGAGGCCCTAGAGATTTCCAAAAATGAAGAAATCCCTGAAGCAATTCATCGGCTAATTACAAAGGATTTAGCAAAGGGCGCTTTTTTGCGAATTGCTATTAAAAATCTAATTCAGAATCGCTTGGCTTCCTTAGAAGACCTCTCTCAAGCTTTTCAAGTTGAAACCCAAAAAGAAATTTTTCAAAAATTAAAAGAAGATTACACTTTAGCTATCTATTCTCAAGAGCAAGGAAAAAGAATAGTTTTTATTACAAAAATTGAGGAGGCAGAAGGATTAAATGAATTATTAAAAGATTGGGAAGGAAAAGTAGCAAAAGAGGGGGTTTTTCTTTCTGGCCAAAAAATTTCCACTCAGGTGTCTTATTTCAAGAGCGCATCTTACCAAAATGTTAATTTTCGTTATTTAACTATTTCCAAAGAAGATTCTGGAATCTGTTATGCTCTATTTAAAGATTACTTCATTTTCGCCACTTCTTTCGAAAGTCTGAAAAAAACAATCGAAGAGTTAAAAAGAGAAGAGGAACTTTCGGCTTGGAAAGTAAAGGTTGGCCAATTATTTATTGTTGGTTTTGAGGGAAAAGAAATTACTCCTGAATTGGAAGAATTTATTAAAAAATATAAACCAGGCGGAGTGCTTTTACTTTCAAAAAATATTGAAAATAGAGAACAGTTAAAAAATTTAATTTCTGGACTTCAAGAAATTTCTTTAAGAGAAACGGGTCTTCCATTATTTATTGCTGTTGACCAGGAGGGTGGAGTAATTTCCCGAATTGGATTCTTAGAAGAAAAAACTCCCCAATCAGAAATTAAAGACCCTGAAGTATCTTATCAAATCGGTTTAAGGAGAGGCGGGGAGCTTAAAGGATTGGGAGTGAATCTCAATTTGGCCCCTCTTTTGGATACGGCAAGTTCGGCCGATTTTCTTTTTAGCCGCTCTTTTCAACGACCAGCTTCGGAAATTGGGGAATTGGCCAAATCTTTAATTTTAGGCCAGAAAGCAGCTGGAGTCTTAACGGCAGTAAAACATTTTCCCGGTTATTCTGGTATATCTTTTAATCCGGAGGAAGAATTAGGAGTAAGGGCTGAAGTTCCAGAAATTTCTCAATTCAAAAAGGCAATGACAGCCAGTCCAGAGTTAATAATGACCTCAAATGTGATTTATCAAGAGATTGATTCTTCTTTGCCTTTCACTTTTTCTGCTAAAGCCATTCAATATCTTAAAAATAATCTAGGGAGTGAGGAGATTTTAATTATCTCTGATGATCTGGATCAAAATTCTCTCTTAAAAAAATTCTCCTTAAAGGAAGTTGTGACAAAACCAGTCGAGGCGGGGGTAGATATTTTAATTTTTTCTGGTTATAGATTGGGGGTGGAGAAAGGTTTGGACGAGTTCATAAAAGCCTCTGAAAATGGAGGGGTTTCAAAAGAAAAAATTGAAATAGCATTTTCCCGGATTAGCCAATTAAAACAGAGGTTGTTAAAATAGTGGTAGGGTATGAATAAAAAATTATTATTAGAATTAAAGGAAAAATTAGAGAAAGAAAGAGTTACCATCGAAGAGCAACTGAAAAGGTTTGCCAAAAAAGATGAAAAATTAAAAGGAGACTGGGATACAATTTTCCCCCGTTTTGATGGTGGCGAGGCAGGAAGCGCAGCTTTGGAAAAAGCGGCTGATGAGGTTGAAGAATATAGTACTCTTTTGCCTATTGAATATAGTTTAGAATTAAAATTGAAAAATATTGATTTAGCCTTAGAAAAGATTAAAAAAGGCAAATACGGAATCTGCGAAGAATGCGGGAAAGAAATCCCTGAAGAAAGATTAAAAGTCTCTCCCGAATTCCGCTTTTGCCTCAGATGTAAAAAATAATATGCTCTCTAAGGTTTTTTCGGCGGCGGTTGTTAGCTTAGACGCCCAGATTATTGAAGTTGAAACTGATGCCTCATACGGATTGAGGCATTTTGAAATTGTTGGCCTGCCAGATAAGGCGGTTGAGGAAAGCAAAGAAAGGGTAGGGGCAGCAATTGAGAGTTCGGGTTTTCAATCTCCTCATCACCAACCGGTTAGGATTTTGGTTTCTCTGGCTCCAGCTGATCTGAAAAAAGAAGGGTCTCTCTACGATTTGCCCATCGCTTTAGGTTATTTATTAGCCGCTGAGAAAATTAAATTTGACCCCAGTGATAAAATTTTCTTAGGAGAATTAGCTTTAGATGGAAGATTAAGAGCAATTAAAGGAGTTTTATCTTTTGCTCTGGCTAGCCGTGAAAAAGGCTTTTTGGAACTAATTTTACCAAAGGAAAATGCCTTAGAGGCTAGTCTAATTAAAGGAATAAAGGTAATTGGTGCTGAGAACTTAAAAGAGGTTATTGATTATTTAGTGGGGAAAAAAGAAATTTTAGCCAAAGAGACAAATCCTGAGGATTTTCTGAAAACTCCAGATTATCCAATCGATTTAGGTTATATTAAAGGCCAGGAATATGCCAAAAGAGCCTTAGAAATTGGGGCTAGCGGAGGTCATCATTTACTAATGATGGGGCCGCCAGGAGCAGGAAAGACTTTGTTAGCCAGGGGGATTATTTCAATTCTGCCTCCTTTATCTTTTGAAGAATCTTTAGAAGTGACGAAAATTTATAGTATAGCTGGGTTATTGCCAAGAAATCGGCCTTTGATTAATTTAAGGCCTTTTCGCTCTCCCCACCACACCTCTTCTGAAGTGGCTTTAATTGGCGGTGGCAATCCTCCCCGACCAGGAGAAATTACCTTGGCTCATCGGGGAATTTTATGTTTGGATGAATTCCCGGAGTTTCATCGCGATGTTTTGGAATCTTTGCGCCAACCAATTGAAGAAGGCCAAATTACAGTTTTAAGAGCAAAGCATTCCCTAACTTTGCCGGCTCGTTTTACCTTGGTTGCTGCTACCAACCCCTGCCCTTGTGGTTTTTATGGTAATCCGGAAAAGAAATGTAATTGTACCAATTCCCAAATCCAAATGTACAGAAGAAAACTTTCCGGGCCCTTGATGGATAGAATTGACCTCTTTATTAATGTGCCGCCGTTAAAATATGAAAAATTGGTGGCGGTAGATGAAGAAAATTGTAGTCTCAAGATTAGAGAAAGGGTAGAAAGGGCAAGGCAAATTCAAAGAGAAAGGTTTAAAAAAGAAAAAACCAATTCCGAAACGGAGATTCCAGAAATAAAAAAATACTGCCAACTAAATTTGGCAGGACAAGATCTTTTAAGAAAATATGTTGACTCCGGCGAACTTTCTGCCCGGGGTTACCATCGAGTTCTAAAAGTGGCAAGAACTATTGCCGATTTGGAAGGTTCGGAGGATATTTCTTTTAATCATCTTTCAGAAGCCTTAATGTATCGAATAAGGGAAGGGTCTATTTAGAAAAGGGGTTTCTGGCTCCGGTGACTCCAAAATGCAAATGGCAACCGCTTGACATGCCAGCCCCGGGAGTTCCGGGTTGGCCTCCCATTAAGGCAATAATTTGACCTTGAGAAACTTGTTCCCCGGGGTTAACAAAACTAGTGGCAATATGGCCATACATTGTCACCACTCCATTGGGATGCAAAATGGTTAAATGGTTTCCAGCTCCGCTAAAAGCCCAGCGAGAGGTGGAATTGGTTAGTTTTACTTTAAGAATTTGGCCACCGGCAGCAGCATAAATTGGCTCCCCGCAGTTGCCATGGCTGAAATCAATGGCATTATACCAGTGAAGTCTCTGGGTAATCCGACAGGGGGAAGCGATGGGACAAATAAAGTAGCTATCAGCCAAGGCAACCCAGGTTGGAGCATAGCTTGGCGGAGGTGGCGGCATTACTCCATCGGGAACAATTAAAATATCGCCAATAAAAATATCTGCCTCACCGGAAAGTTCATTAAAAGATTTTATATCTTCGGTTTTGGCTTTGTATTTTTGAGCAATTTCGGAAACTGTGTCCCCAGTTTTAACATGATGAATTACTCCCGAAACTGGTGAAATGATTAATTTTTGACCGGGCTTGATTATCGAATCTTTGTTTAAATTATTAGCCCAAAGCAGGGTCTCTAAAGTAATATCAAATTTGGCTGCAATTTGCCCGAGACTATCTCCTTCCTCAACTTCGTATTCAACAATTATTTTTTTAATATCCTCTGTTTCATATCCTCCAACCAAAGCTCCAAAAACTTGAGGGGTAAAAGTAGTCGGTGGGGCCAGACTAGTTAAACTATTTTTTTCAACCAAAACAAAATCCGGTGATTCTAAAGAAAATCTTTGGCCAGGACCTAAAAACAAGTCTCCGAAACCTTCATTTCCAATGCTCTCTACTAAATTGGAAGACCATCCGCCGGGTACCCGCTCGGCGGGTGCGGTGGAAAAAAAACAGAAAGAAAAAGAGACTAATCCAAATAAAATAATAGTCCCTATCAAAATTTCCTTTTTATCCATATCTTCTTTTAGGATATCTTAGCCAATTTATATGTCAATACAGTATGGTATATTAAAATAATGAACTTAGCTTCCAAAAAGGCCATTCAGAATTTACTTAAAAAGTATCAAATTCGTCTTTCAAAAAGATTAGGTCAGAATTTTTTAGTTAATAAAAAAGTTGTCAAAAAAATTATTGGGTCAGCTCGGCTTTCTCCAGATGACACTGTTTTAGAAATTGGCCCCGGAATTGGAAATTTAACAATCGAGTTAGCAAAAAAAGTAAAAAAAGTTGTCGCCATAGAGAAAGATCAAAAAATGATTGAGATTTTAAAAGAAACATTAAAAGATTTTAAGAATGTAGAAATTATCCAGGGAGATATCCTTAAAATTTCTAATTTCCAATTGGGGCCCAAGCGAAGCTTGGGAGGGTGGTGGGCGGGTTGTAGTCTAATTTCTAATTATAGGGTGGTGGCCAATATTCCCTATTATTTAACTTCGCCTTTAATTAGAAAATTTTTGGAAGCTGAAATCAAACCAAAGGAAATGATTTTGACGGTTCAAAAAGAGGTAGCCGAGAGAATTTGTGCCAAACCGCCAGATATGAGTATTCTGGCAGTTTCGGTTAAATTTTATGCCGAACCAAAAATTATCGCTTTTGTCTCAAAAAAATCTTTTTGGCCTCAACCAAAAGTCGACTCTGCCATCATTAAAATAGTTCCGCGTCAGTTTCGCGTTCCAGTTTCGCGTCGGTTTCGCGAACGATTCTTTAGAATCGTCAAGGCGGGGTTTTCCCATCCCAGAAAACAGCTAATTAATAATTTATCTAAAGGACTGAAAATTGACAGAGAGAAAATTAGAAATTTACTTTTGGAAAATAATATAAAACCTGAGCAGAGGGCGGAAACTTTAACTGTTGAAAATTGGATTTCACTTACTAAAAGTTTTCATTTTGTGGTAAAATGATAAAATGAAATTAATGGAGGGGAAAATTAAAAAGTTTTTCATTTTTGCTACTGTTTTTTGTTTTCTTTTGGCTCTTCCTTTAGAGTTTGTTCAGGCTCAGGGAGGTATTCTCGGCGCCCTGATGGCCATCCCTATTAATATTATCAGTATTTACCTTCAAGTTCTCTTGCTCCTTTCTAATTTAATTGTCGGTATAGCTGGTCTGATTTTAAATTGGGTTTTGAGTCCTTATTTTACCAGCCTTCCCTATACTTATGGAGGGATTGTTGATGTTGGCTGGCCGATTGTCAGGGATCTTGTCAATATGTTTTTTATTGTTGCCTTGGTCATTATTGGTTTGGCTACTGCTTTGAGAATTAAAGAATATCAGGCCCAAAAAGCCCTGCCTCGTCTAATCATTATTGCCATTTTGATTAATTTTACTCCGGTAATCTGCGGGCTGATTATGGATGCTCAAAATATTTTCATGAACTTTTTCTTAGAAGAGGTAACTGGTTTTAAATTATTGGGGAACCTTCTTGTTACTCAAGGAACAGCTCTTTACCAATCCCTAATCCACTTCTTTGATATCCGCTATGCTGCCACTCTTTTGGGTAAAACTATTGGTATGATTGCCTTTGATTGGATAGCGGCACTTATTTTTTTAATGTATGCCATCCTTTTTATAATGCGCTACATAATGATTTGGGTCTTGGTCATTGTTTCGCCGCTGGCTTTTTTCTCTTGGGTTTTCCCCGGCAGTCAAAAATATCTTTTCAAAAGCATCTTGGGCTGGGAGGAATGGTGGAAACAATTTATTGAATGGTCGCTAATTGGAATAATTGGCGCCTTTTTCCTTTATTTAGGTGAACAATTACTAATCCTGGCTCCAGGTATGATATCAACCATACCGCCGGATTTAGCCTGGGGCTGGCTAACTATTCCAGTGGTTGAGTTTATCAATAATCTCCTGCCTTATGGAGTGGTTTTAGCTTTTCTCATCATTGGCTTTTTCACTGCCACCTCAACAAGCGCCATGGGGGCTGGAGCCATTACCAGTTTCTTTAAAGAGCAGGGAATGATGATTGGCAAGGCCGCCATGTTCCCGCTTCAGAGATTAGGGGTACAAGGGATAGCTGGCGCGGCTGGTATTTTGGGACGGGCGGGGGGACTGGCTGGGAAAGGAGCTGGATTATTAGAAAAAGTTCCTATTATAGGCAAACCTTTAGCTTTGCCGGTAAAAGGAATGGCTAAAGGCTTTGAGGCGGTAGCCGTCGCACCTTTAAGAAGATATGCCGCTCGGGCTCGTCGGGTTGATTTTGATGAGATGTTCAAAGGTATGGAAGCCGGAGAAATGGCTGAACAGATTGGTACCTTATTATCTTCAAAAGATAGGGTAGCCGCTGCTGCCTGGATGGCGGAAAAAGGTCTCATAGATAAACCCGGGGTGGATGAAGGTTTCAAAAAACAAATGGCCAGGGAGGCAGGAGACCTAGCTGATACGGAGGGTTATCAAAAAAGTGCCTCTGATGTTCTGGAAACTTTGAATAGATTTGTTAATGAGAAAGTTTCTCTTAAATTAGAAACTGACCCGAAGGCAAGAGAAGAGCTCAAGGGAAAAATTGGTGAAATAGCTGGTGAAATATCTAAAGATGAGAAAATAAAACTTGAAATTGAAACTATAGCCAAAAGAGAAGGAATAAGCGAGGAACAGGCGGCTAGAGATATGGCAGCCAGGGAAATCTGGGTAGGGAATCTTAAATCCGGAGATGTCAAGGATATGGAGAAAAAATCCTTCCAGGATATTGGAGTGAGGAGAGGAATGAGAAAATGGTCTTCAGCTCATATGTCGGCTTTAGTGAATAACTTTAAAAAAGATGTTGTTGACAATGCCATAAATGGTACCGAAGGCTTAAACGCAATGTTTGAAGGAAAAGATCCTAAAGAAGCTAAAGCTATTTTGGAAAAACTCTATGAAGAGAATCCTCGAATAGTTCATTTCTTCGCCACCACTCCATTTGGTCGGGAATGGGCCTGGAAAGGAATGAACTTTATGCCAGGACGAAAAGGCCGGCCAGATTTTGGCGCCTTTGTAGCAAAAATGGAAGAAAAGAAAGCAGCTGTTGTTCCGCCAGAGGAAGAAATAAAAAGAGTTGAGAAGCAAATAGCCAATTTAGAGCAGGAGATGGTTAAACCATATCCAAAATTGTCACCAGATGAGCAAGAGAGGTTACGAGAAGGACAAAAAGAGAACTTAGAAAAATTAAAGACCCGACTAGCAGAATTAAAGCCAGCCGAAGAATCCCTAACTTCAAGAATAAGAAAGGCTAAAACAAAAGAAGAAAGAAAAAGATTGGAAAAAGAATTTAAGGCTTTACCAAAAGATTTACAAGGTTTGGATAAACAAATTGGAAGAGGAGAAGGAGCAATTGAAACTAAAACCACCTTAATTAATGAAGTTAGAAAACATGTGGAAGGATTAAAAGGAAGAGGGAAAGAGCTGGAAGAAACTCTAACTAAGTTGAAGGCAATTCCTGAAACACCCCCAGAAACAATAACTAGAGCTGAGAATAGATTAACAGCAGTAAAAGGTGAGGGAACAAGGATTGAAGGAGAATTGGCATTAAAAGAGAAAGGGGTTGAGGCAGCTAAAAGAAGAATTGAAATTTTAAGAGAGAATTGGAAAATTGGCCTCCGAGAAAGAGAGAAATTAAAAACACCGGAGGAAATAATTAGGGAACACTTAACCAAAGCCATCCAAGAGGAAGAAATGGCAAAGAAAAGAATAACTGAACTTAAGGAAAGGGCGGGAACTAAAGAGGAAATTGAGACGGCTCGAAAAAGGTTAGGATTAGCAAGGGAAAACAAGGAGGGTTGGGAAGGCGAATTAGCTGCTCAATTAAAAATGAGGAGTTTGGGCAGTAAAAGGACGAAAATAGGAAGCAAGATCGGAGTTTTAGAAAAACAAATGGATAAGGCGAAAAGGACTTCAAGAAGTTTAGATACCCAAATTGAGGGAGTTAGTAAAGAAATCGAAAGTATTAATCGAGGATTAACTTCTCAACGAACCAGGATAGAATCAGTTAGAAAAGAGAGGGAAGAATTATTAGACCTAGCCCAAAGAGAAATACTAAGTACCCATCCTGAATGGAAGGCGGTACCGCCAAAAGTACTGAAAGAAAGAGAAAGAATTGATCCTCGTTTTGCACCATTGGACGCAGAAATAAAAGCTGCCCAAAGAACAGTAAGTACTCTGGAAAGAAATCTAAAAACAAAAGAGGCTACTGCTAAGAGGTTGGGAGAAGAAAGTAAAAAAACTGCCAGCAGATATAATGCTTTAATTAGAGAAAGAGAGAAAA
>Ga0210056_1003711_pt1 | contig 12302 bp, 7 predicted proteins | sample CryGeyCG2014_080_2_FD_183965 | JGI IMG/M metagenome (GOLD analysis project Ga0210056, IMG submission 183965) | Groundwater microbial communities from aquifer - Crystal Geyser CG07_land_8/20/14_0.80 (SPAdes) (version 2) | ecosystem: Environmental > Aquatic > Deep subsurface > Groundwater | place...
ATCTTCTTTTGAACCCATTAATCTATAAAGATAAGCAAAAAGTTTTCCTTGATAACGATCTATTATCTCGTCATATCTGGCCACATCCTTTTGGCAAATAATTTTCACCAATTCGTTATCTGACAAATTTTTTTCTTTTTCCTCATTTTTAGACATAATTTCAAAAAATTCCCATTATGCTTATTTTTCAAAACTTTATTTACTAATTATGCGACATTAACCCAATACCGTCAATAATTGCAATATATTCAAAGATAAGTTATAGTTTTTTTATTATGTTAATTTTAGGAATTGAAACCTCATGCGATGAAACTTCCTGCGCCGTTGTTAAATGTGAAAACAACCGCTTTTTTGTTTTATCCAATATCATTTCTTCGCAAATCAAATTTCATGCTCCTTATGGCGGAGTAGTTCCTAATCTTGCCGCTCGCAAACATTTGCAAAATATCCTTCCGGTTACCAAAAAGGCCTTGAAAAAAGCCGGGATTGTTCCAAATAATTTGGATTTTATCGCTGTTACGCAGGGACCAGGTCTTATTCCAGCTCTTTTGGTTGGAACTATGGCCGCCAAAACATTTTCTTATTTTTGGCATAAACCTCTTCTGGGAATTCACCACATAGAAGGTCATATTTACGCCAATTTTATTGAGAATAAAATAGAAAATAATCTTGACGAAATATCCAAATTTGAAGTTTCAAATTCTCCCGTCAAATTCCCGCTTCTTTGTTTGGTTGTTTCTGGCGGACATACTCAACTGATATTTATGAAAGAACATTTGGATTATACCATTTTAGGAGAAACTTTAGATGACGCAGTCGGAGAAGCGTTTGACAAAGTCGCCCGAATTTTAGGACTTCCATATCCCGGAGGACCACAAATAGAAAAAAAAACTTCTATGATAAAAAATAATTCCTACCAAACTTTGGAAAAAAAGTTTCCTCGTCCAATGATAAATTCAAAAGATTTGAATTTTTCTTTTTCAGGATTGAAAACTTCCGTTTTATATTTGATTAAAAAAAATGAATCCCTCTTAAAAAATGACCGCTTTGTCCGAGAAGTTTGCCACGAATTTCAAGAGGCGGTTACAGAAACATTGATCGCAAAAACCATCCAAGCTGGAAAAAGATATTCCCCCAAAACAATTTTATTGGCTGGAGGCGTTAGTGCCAATCAATATCTACAAAAAAAAATGGCTAAAATAATAAAAAAAGAACTTCCTTATTCCGCCTATCACAGTTTAGATACCCGCTATTCTTTAGACAATGCGACAATGATTGCCATTGCCGGATTTTTTCGTTGGGAAAAAAACAAGGATAATAAAAATTTTCAAAAAGAAATCGCTAATAATTGGAAAACTCTTCAAACCCAAGCCAATTTGGAGCTGAAATAATTTTTAAAAATTATGAAGATTTATTATTTGATGACAGGAATAATCGCCGCATTGGGAGCTTTAATTTTGGAAGTTTTTTTTCCCCTTTTTTCCAGCAATTTTTTTTCCTTGATTTCGCAAGATCCCGCCATTAATCTCTCTTTTATGATCGCCATTTCTATAGAAGAACTAACAAAAGGAATTTTCATTTGGAAATTATTTTCTTCCCAAACTTCTCAAGAGAAGAAATTTCTAGGAGCTTTTTTTTTCGCGACAGGTTTTTCTCTTTTAGAAATAACTTTGAATATTTTCAAAAATAATTCATGGGATTTTTTTTATTCTTCTTTTCTGCCTTTATTGGGATTATTTTTGATCCATACATTTACTTCTTTTATCTTCGTTTTATTTTTAGCTTTTCAGAAAAAAATCTCTCCGCTATCTTTTTTTTACGCTTTTCTTCTTGCTTTTTCTTTTCATTTTTTGTATAATTGGACAGTTCTTTTTTTAAATTTTTAAAAGAATATCCCTCTATTCGCAAAAACCATAGATTTAACTTGTCAAAAAATCATATTTAATTTATACTTTAACTGAACTGGAAAATTATTAATAATAAAAAATACAAAAATATGCCCAAAATCAAAAGATCATTTTTTGAAAAAATTACTGGAGCTAGAAAAATAGATGAGAATGAAAATTATTTAGAAGAACGTTATACTCCGTCTTCCTCAAATATATACACTGAAAATATAGAAATGGAAACTACGGAAGAAATCCCGCGGATTCCGATCGCACAAGAGGATAATTCTTTTTCTCGTTCTCAACAACAGGAAGATGGAGAGGGACAACTGACTATTGATGTTTATCAAACCGAAAATGATATTATCGTAAAATCTACCATTGCCGGAGTTAAACCAGAAGATTTGGATGTTAGCATAAGCAACGATATGCTGACTATCCATGGAGAAAGAAGACAAGAAGAAGAAATTTCAGAAAAAAATTATTATTATCAAGAATGTTATTGGGGAGGTTTTTCCCGATCAGTGATTCTTCCGGTGGATGTTTTGGCGGATAAAATTGAAGCTTCAATGAAAAATGGCATTCTCACGATAAAAATGCCCAAAGCTGACAATTCCAGATCTAAAAAAATTCAGGTGAGGGGATTTTAGTTTTTTTGAATTACACCTGCGAGAAATTTTTCTTGACAAAAAATACGCATTTCGCGTATTTTTTTGTCAAGAAAAATTGGCTTTTATTTTTTTGTTTTTATTGGTATAATTGTAAGGAACAAATCTAGTTATGGGAAAGAATAAAATAGTTAAAAATGTGCCTTCTTTAAAAGCTTCTTTTGAGTGTGTTTTGGTATGCAAAAAAGAAAAATGTCGCCCTTTTTTGGAAATTTTCATCAATGAACCGGAAAATGTGGAGCAACAAAGATTGGGTATTTTAGGAGGTATTTTTGAAATTACCAATGATTCTGAAGATTCTTCTTATATCGCCAACTTTTTAATTTCTGTCGTCAAAAAAGAATACTATTCAAAAACCAAACGAGGTCCGATGGAAAGTTTTGAAACAGCTCTCCAAAAAGCCAATTCCACTCTTTCTAAAATAGCTGAGCATAACAGTATAGATTGGATCGGTCATCTCAATTCAGCTTTATTTGTTTTGGAAAAAAACAACATTCATTTTTCTCAAACGGGAAACACCCATATTTTTCTTCTTCGCTCCGATAGACTCACTGATTTGGCGGAAAATTCTTCAGCAGAAATTTCCCCCAATCCCCTCAAAACTTTTACCGATGTTTTGAGCGGAAGATTGGAAAAAAATGATCGTTTCATTATAGCCACTCACGGTATTTTTGATATATTCTCTTTTGAAGAAATCAGAAAAAGCGCCCTCAATTTTTCTTTTTCCAAACTTCATCGCTTTTTCAAAACTGCCATAGGAAACGAATTGGACCGTTCGGCTATTTTAATGTTTGACATTGAAGAAAAAAAGACTCCTGATTTAATCTTTCCTCCGCTAAAAGTCAAAAAAACAATTTCTAACGCTTTTAGCGAAGAGGCTTTTCGCAAAAATTCTCCATTGCCCTCATTGACTCCAAGTGAAGATTCCCAAAAAAGATCCGCTGATGAGAATGTTCAAGAAGAAGAAAAAATAAAGATATCCGATGAAATTCAAGAAGAGTTGGAAAAAAACGCGACTGAATTTATTGACAAAAAAACTGGTCATATTTATATCAAAGAAGAATACCTTCCCGAAAAAAATATCTCGTTTTCAAAAGGTTTTCAATATTTCCAAATTTTTCAAAGAAAAATTCAAGAAAGTTTTTATTTTCTGAAAGAAAAAAAAGAAAATATCTTTCAAAAATTGAGACATTCAAAAATATCTTTAAAAAAAGAAAACCCGTCTAGTTTTTCAAATGAGAAAAATGAAAATGTTTTTGATTTTGGAAAAAAGATGATTCACTCAATAACGGAAAAAAATAGGTTTTATTTTTCAGAAAAAATAAAGCTCAATGTTCTTTCTCTTTGGAAAAAAATGCTTTCTTTCTTGAAAAAAAATAATGACACCAAAAATAAATTGCTTTCTTTTTTTCGCCAAAAAAAATCGCAAGAAGAAAAAGATTATCAAGAAGAAAACAAATTTTCAAAAACAAGAAAAATTATCTTCAATTTATTTCCTCATATCTCTCGTTTAAAAAAACTTTTTCTCAGTTTCAACCAAAAACAAAAATTTTTCGCTTTTTTGACGATTATCGTTCTTTTTGTTGCGCCTTATTTTTTGGCAAAATCAAAAAAACCCGTCGCTGAAAATCCTCCTGTTCCGGCAGAAGAAATAATCGGAATAGAAAAACTTTTGGCTAATGATAAAAATGTCTTTTTTCTTAAAGATGAAGATATAACCAATGTTTTTTCCCAAGAAAAAACCAGTACCTCGCAAACTCTTATCAATCTCAATGGAAAAATTTTCCTCATAAATGAAGAAAAAATAGTGGATTTAGAAAGTCAGAAAAGCTTTCCCTTTCCTCAAAATTTTTTCTCTTCCAAAAAAGCGTCCGGAATGGAAGATTTGAATTTAATTTTTGTCATAAACGAAAAAAATTCTCTTTTATCTTGGAGCCCGATAACTTCTCAATTCAAAGAAGAAAAGATTTCCATCTCGGAAGGTGCTCAAGTTTTATCCATTCAAACTTATTTAACTTATCTTTATCTTTTGGACGGAAAAAACCGCCAAATTTATCGTTATCCGCGCGCCAATGAAGGATTTGGAGAAAAGAATAATTGGCTTAAAGAAGCATTGGAAATTAATCCTGAAAATTTTTCCAATGTTCAAATGATTATCAACGAAAATATTTTTCTTTCTCAAAAAGAAACATTGGAAAAATTTTTCAGAGGAAAAAAAGAAAACTTTCAAATAGAAGAAACCGCTACTCCCATTAAATTCAATGATATATATTCAGCCACTGACAGCCAAAATATATTCGTTCTTGATAAAGATAACTCCAGAATTATCAAATTAAATTTAGAAGGAAATATTTTGCGTCAATACGCTCATAAAAACATAAAAGAATCCATCGCTTTTACGATAGATGAAGAAAAAAATAAAGCCTATTTCACAACTGAAAATTCTGTTACAAGTTTTGAAATGAAATAATTAGAAAATGCTTTTTCACTTAAATTTTAAAAAGATTGCCGGAAAAAATTAGTTTTCCTTCTAACCAAAAGAGAAACAACTTTTCATTTAATAGACATGTTGTTTGATAATTCAATACTGCAATTTCCGCATTTTAGTCAAATTTTTGGAAAATCTTATTGTTTTCACTATGGCTAAATCGCAAAAATTGTTTGAAAAATTATGCCTCAAAATCTCAAAAATTGCGTGGTGTGAATTTATTAAATAACAGGTCTAATCTAAAAAATGTTTAAAATTAGCTCTTTCCATAATTTCTCGATTAACAATATCTTTGTCCCGACCGTATTTTAAGCGAGAAAGTTCTTTCAGAGCATTGGCAATTTCTTGATTTCCGTTGGTGGGAGGAAAACCTTGAATGTTAAAAGGTTTGGATAAAACTCCGTCAATAAGAATTTTGGCAAATCCTTTATAATTATCCACATTCACCAAATCGTTTCGGGAAAAGACCGGTGCCACTTGTTTTTCCAAAAATTCGGCGTCTTCCGGACCAACGCGATAAAGAATCATAGAACCGACATTGCCAAAAACGGCTTTGGAAATTTCTTCTTTGAGTTGCGCAATAAATTGATGTGCAATATTAAGACACAGTCGATATTTTCTCGCTTCGCTGAGGATTTGAGCGATAGAATTAGTAGTAACATTTTGAAACTCATCCAAATAAAGATAAAAATCCACCCGTTCATTTTCCGGGATATTTGTGCGTCCCAAAGCCGCCATTAGAATTTTTCCCACCACGACCATTCCCAAAAGTCGCGCGTTAATTTCTCCAATTTTTCCTTTTGAAAGATTGATCAGCAAAATCTTTTTGTTGTCCATAATCTCGCGAAAGTTGATCGTGCTTTCTTGTTGAGAAATAATCGGACGCATCATATCGTTGGAAAGAAAAGTTGTCAATTTGGAAGTGATATATGGCACCATGTTAGCAAGCGCCGCTTCTCCTCCGGCTTTTTCCGCTTCTTTGGTCCAAAAATCAACAACTGTCGGATTGGCGCATTTATCCAATTTCATCCGACGAAAATTTTCATCCGCCAAAACTTTTGGAATTTCCATAAGAGTGGAACCAGACTCAGGATCTTCCATCACCAAAAGCATAGCGTTTCGCATATATTGTTCAAACATTGGTCCTCCAGTCGCTTTAAGATCATACAATTGATCAAAAATTCCTATCATCTCATTGATAACAAAAGTTTTTTGCTCCGGATGAGCCGGATCATATTCCATCATATTGAGTCCAAGCGGACGTTCTATATCGGATGGATCAAAATAAATTACATCTTCTGCTCTATTTTTGGGGATGGAAGCCAAAATTTCTTCTACTGCGTCTCCATGAGGATCAATAAAACAAAATCCCTTTCCATCGCGCGCATCTTGTTTGGCCATTTCTTGCAAAATAGTAGTTTTACCGGTTCCAGTTTGACCAATTGCGTAAAGATGTCTTCGACGATCATTTTCTGTCAAACGAATATCCGTTTTCGCTCCGCGATATTCATTAAATCCCACTAAAATACCTTCTCGTGGAATTCCAATCGGCGGAGGAGCGGCATTGGCTTTCAACCATTTTATTTTTGGCGCTTCGGTTGTGGAAATTGGCAAGTGAAAAATACTAGCAATTTCTTCATTGCTCAAAATCATAGAATTTTCCTTCACAAAATTGCGAAAAATAAAATTATAAGCGATATCTTTTTTCTTGATTCTTTTAGAAATTTGAAAACAATTAATATCTCCATTTTCATATTGAGAAAAAGCATTTTCCATTTGCGCCAAAATCATCTGAGCTCTCTCCTGAGTTTTCGCGGATGCGACCAAACGAATATTAACTTTATAACCGGTCTTTGAAGCCTTATTTTCAATACTTTTTACCAATTCTTGTTCCTCCGGGGTTAGTTGCACCGGTTTGTCCGGATTATCGCTCCCAAGATTTTCTTCTTTTTTTACCGGAATTAAAGTATCTAAAAGTATTTTTCCCATTCCTTTTCCGGCTTTGGAAATTAAAGATCTATTCACCTCTTTCAGCCTTTTTCCTTGTTGCATTTCTTGAGCGATTCTTCTGCCTTTAGAACGCCAAGCAAAACCCGCAGGGACCAAAACCAATTGGATAGCCGCTCCTTCTTCATTCGTTTCTAATTTGCTTAACGCGTTAGTAATAGCATTCAGGGGATCCACTTCCAACGATTCATAAGTTTTTATCGGCAAAATATATTTTTCTTTTAGTTTCAAAATTGAAGCTTCGGTAAAACTTCCCGGAAAAAATATATTATAATCAGAAGTTTTTTCCAAAACAGCGTTGGGAAAAAAACTGTTTATTTGTTTCTCAATGGATTCACGAAACTTTCTGGGCAGAGCTATATAAAAAATAATCTCCTCACTACTGGCGCTATTGGCAATTTCAAAACTGATGCCTGGATTGCCATACAAAAGTCTTTTGAAAAAACCATTCTTGTTTTTCACGGAAGAAAGTGCCGTAAGCAATTGTTCCATTGCCCCAATTTCCTCTTTCCACATTTCATTGGTTTTTCTTTCTCCATTTTCTTTGGACTGTTCCGCTTTAGAAACTCTAATTATCTCCAAATCCAAATTCATAGATTGATTTATCCCGGATCTGAAATCAAAAAAACTCCGACCCACTAAAAGCACCCCGCTGATAACAAGCATTATTCCGGAAAAAACCAAAAAAAGATTAGCCACAGACGCGATTTCCAACTCAAGCATTTTTGTTTTTGTTAAAATTTATCTTTATAAAAAAATAGAAGAAACAATCAAAACCAAAAAATATTATTAAACTTCCGTTATCAAACCTTTTTCCAATAAAGCTTTATGCAATTCATCTCCTAACAGCCTATCATGAAATTCATCCAAAATATAGTTATCTTCTATGTGTTTGGCAACTTTTACCGCGTGAGGAATGCCTTTTATTTGAGCAATTTTAACCAAATTTTCTATCTTGCTTTCTGCGTCAATACCTAAATTCGCTTCTTGCGCGTCAATTTCTACATCTTTGTCTGAAATTGATTGGTTCGCGCTGGAAACATTGGAAAGAATTTTGGAATAAACGTCATCTTTTTCCATCACTCCTTCCTTACGTTCTTTCTTTTCTTCCCCTGATTGTGAAAACTCTATTTTTCCTTCCGTCGCATCTTTCTCCTTTGTATCTGTCTCCTTTTCCCTTTCCGAATTTTCCTTTGGCATCAATTCTCCATTTTCTTTTTTTGAAGAAAAAATTTCCGTTTTTCCCAAAAACTTGTTCTCAAGATCCAAATCACTTTCTTCAATTAGCTCTAACTTTTTTTTATTTTCATCGCTCATATCTTTTTCTAAAAAATTATTATTTTTCTCCCAAATAAATCTTTTCAAATTCTCCCCTGGCATTTTCAATCAATTGATCAATTTCAGGAACATTGTCCTGAAGAAACTTCATTAATTCTTCCGTTTTCGGATCAGATTCAATAAATTCATCAATCTTCTTATAACCTTCTTCATTAAGACCTTGCATAACTGACGCAAATAAATAATTGTCAAATCTGGAATGCAAATCTAACAACATTTCGGATAAAATTTCCGGAGGCAGATTGACCATTCCTTTTTTTTCCAGTAATAATTTAAGATAACCCAATATATCTTCTTGCGCTTTTTTAAAATCTATTTTTGTATTTTTCATTTGTTATTGTTTAGTTTTTAGATCATATTATTTATACTTTGCCTTATTTCTGCCAATCGCGCCAATCTTTCTTGCTCCTTTTTTTCTTTTTGCTCAGAGGCTTTTTGATCTTGTTTTCTTTTATCAACTGCATTTCTAAAATTTGAATTATTAATATATTCTTCCAACGATTTTTTGAAACAATAAGCAAACAAAGAAAGATCTATTTTGTTTTGAGGATATAAATTCATAAAATTATTCCGATAATTGCTAAACTCTATTTCTTCCAAATTGACATTTTCACCGCTATTTTTCTTTGCCAAGTAGCTATCTGCTTTTGTTGTCAAATGCGTAGCGATATTGGAATTTAGCCTAAGCGGAAAAATTTTTTCCAAATTGTTATTAAAAATATCCCGATTTGTCGCCCAATACTTTTCATTTTTATTTTCATCATCAACTTCAAACCTGACTCCGCTATTATTTTCCGTTCCTCCCACTGTTTCATTAGTTTGAGTATCAGCAGAAACATTTTTAGAATTATCCTCTTTTGAGTTTGCCACTATTGGGGCAGTTTCTTCTTGCTCTTTTGAGACAGTTGAGCTGATAATTTGTTCTTTTCTTTCTTTTTCTTTATCTTTTCCTTTATCTTTTTCATTTTCTAACTGCCACCTTGAAGCTCCTCCCGGTCCAACAACCACCCAATCTTCCATTCGCGGTATTTCCGGTGGAACATCCACTTCCGGAGGAGTTTCTACTCCCGGAGGAGTTTCTACTATTGGAGGAGCTTCTACTATTGGAGGAGCTTCTACTATTGGAGGAGCTTCTACTATTGGAGGAGCTTCCGGCGCTACTGGAACAGAAGTAGTCATTTCCGGCCTTTCTCCTATTGTAGCGGAAATTTCTTTAACAAGCGTCGCTCCATCTTTTTCTCTTTTAAGTCCGGTATCATAAATCAAACTGTGCAAACCGGAATGTTTTCCCGCTCCTTGAAGTACTTTCCCATTATTGTCAAAACCAAAAAACACTTTCGCTACTTTTTCCGGAATTTCCACTTGACCATCTTCACGCATCGGAATAATGATAGGATTGAATTGAGAACCATTTACTGAGGGATCATTATCAAGAGATAAAGCCAATTTTATTTTTCCCGCTTTTAATAAAGCAGTAAACTCTTCTTTTTGATCTTGTGAAAAACCTTTTAAAGTTTTTCCTAACATTCTTTGCGCGCTAACAATAACATGGCCATTTGAATCTTGTTTATAATCCATCATTAATTCGGTTGAATTGGAATGAAGTTTCAAATTATGCGCTAAATTTTGAATCGTTTCCGGCAAAGCTCTAATCCCGGGATCCGGCGCCGAACCTTGATGAAAAAAACCTTTATAAGAAATTCTCTGATTTGGATCATAATTTTCATATAAAGCCTTAAAAAAATCTTTAGAGTTATCAAAATTTTTCGGAACCATTTTTTCAATTACAGCGCCAGTTGCTCCCGCCACACCCATATTTTCAATTGGATTATTGATATTATTCAGGTTGCCCGCGTTACCCATTGGCGAATTTAACGGAACATTTCCCGGATGATTTCCCGATAAATCTCCCGTCCACTCTCCTATCTTCCCCACTATCCTTTGACTGGCGCGACCAAGAATTATGCCGGAAATTCCGCTTATCGCCCCAAACATTAAGGCTTGCCTTTGTCTGAAAGAATCAAAATTTCTATCCGCATTATTGATATTATCATCTAATCTCCTCACCTCTTCATTAAAAAGATTGTTAAATTCGTCATTTCCTCCTAAAGCGCTTCTTTGTGTTTCTATTAAATTATTTCTTCTTAAATAATTATAAAGAGCTATTTTTAAATCAGTTTTGGAAATTATATTAGTGCCATATTCATCTCCTTCTCCCTTGGGAACCGAAATTAAATCAACCGTGCGATTTTCCCCTCCTTCCACGCGATATTCCCTCGTTCTGGCCAATTCTAATTTAAATCTGGCAAACATTGAAGCCAAATCTTGTTTTTGTTCTTGAGGCAAAACGTCAAAGTCGCCTAAATTTTCAATCGCATTCAATTGGTTCATCAATTCTTCTGTTGAAGGGATATCATCATATTGAAATTCTTCCATTCTTCCTCTTCTATAATCTCCGTATTCTTTCCCTAATGATCTTTGTCTCTGATGCATCGCCCGATCTTTTTTCAATTCCATGCTTCTTCTTCCGTATCCATAGACTCCTGCTAAAACACCGGCAGATAAAGCTATTGCCATCGGACCGGTGGCAATTCCCGCTCCAATCACTCCCGCAGTGAGAAGACTTTTACTTAAACCGCGCCTAATATAATTCAAACCCACAGAAGATATAATGGCGATGGTTCCCGGATTGGATAATATTCTTCCCAAAATTGGCGTTCTTTGCATTGTAGAAACAATTCTTTCCAAGTTATTGAAAGTTCCTTGCGGACGCCGATTATTCAAATCTCCCCATTTTGCCCCCAAAGAAATATCCAGCTGAATAGTTGAACAAATATGTTCTTCAATTTTCTTTTTTTGTTCTTCATCCAGTTCATTTCCTCCGGCAATTTGATTTATTTTTGTTTCTATATCACTACGATATTCCTGTGCAATTTGATATAAATTGGAAGCATACATAATTCCATCCTCAACTTCACTTTGCGCGCGACCAGATTGACCAAGAAAATCCAAATGACTAATCAATCCTCTTTCTCGCAAACCATTAATCATTCTTTTTTGCTCATCTTCAAATCTTGGTCGATCCCAATTTTCAAGATAATACCTGTTAAGCAAACTGTTCAATTCGTTATTAACTTCAATGTTATTGATATCATTGCCTCTTTCTTCTTCTTCCGCGACACCATTACTATATTCCGAAATTATTTTTTCCAAAGTTTCATAATGATTGTCTCTTCTTTCATTGGCGTCCAATGTTCTTGTTACTCTTCCCATTCTCCAACTTGTTTCAAACTCTTGCATCAAGTTCTGATTGTTATTAATTTCATCAAGAATTTCTCTGTAAAACTTGTATTGATAACCTTGTGACGCCATTCGCACCCACATTTTTTGTCCAAACCTAACTGGATGCCTAAATGGAGCAGTTATATTATTCATAATCGACCTCCATCCGGAATTCCCCGAATTCATTTGCGCTTCCGGACTATGCAAAATATCATCAACTTTTTCTTCCGCTATTCTCCGCGCGTAACTTTTGACAATTTCATCCACAGAAACAAAACTAACTTTCCTTCTTTGAGGATTATCCACTGTAACAGGAGGATAGAAAGGAGGTTCTTTATCTACCGGCACATGAGGATGGAAAGGAGGTTCTTTATCTACCGGCACAGGAGGATAGAAAGGAGGTTCTTTATCTACCGGCACATGAGGATGGAAAGTATCGTTAAAAGATATAGCTGAATCAACCGGAGGATTATCCGGTTTTTGCACATTGCTTGGTTTCTCTTGGGCTTCCTCAGGAGTTTTTCTATATTCAAATTGACCTGTTCCAACATTCCCCTCAACATAATCAACCCCTTCTTGATAAATTTCGCGCTTACGAAGTTCCAAATCTTCTTGGGTCAAATTTTCTTCTTG
>Ga0210056_1003712_pt1 | contig 12300 bp, 8 predicted proteins | sample CryGeyCG2014_080_2_FD_183965 | JGI IMG/M metagenome (GOLD analysis project Ga0210056, IMG submission 183965) | Groundwater microbial communities from aquifer - Crystal Geyser CG07_land_8/20/14_0.80 (SPAdes) (version 2) | ecosystem: Environmental > Aquatic > Deep subsurface > Groundwater | place...
GCACAAAAAATATGGGAATCCAAGCTTCTGGTTGTACTTTATTCCCCGTTCCTCCAGCAGGCTCAATCGTCGGGCTTTCATAGTTTTTCATGTTTCACCTCCTTTCTTATTATATTTTTTTAAAAAATTTAGAGAAATTTCTTTCTCTCCTCTTCTACTTTCTCAATAAATTCTTTAGTGTAGGAAAGAGAATAAATCATTAAATCTTTTCCAAGGCCAAGTTCATTTTTCAGCTCTGCTTCTTTTATAAATCCTTCCTCTAACAAGAATTTCTTGAAAGAATCGTTAACAGATGCTGTATTTGTTTCATAAAACTCAATCTTTGAAATATCTCTTACTGCTAAATATAGAAGATAATCCCTTGAATACTTAAACAAATCATTTAAAAACTTTTCGGGACAGATTACCAATCTCAAGGTAGTCCCAAATTCCTTTGGATGGGCAGGTAAAGAAAAACTCATTACCCCTTTAATCTCTGAATCTTTTCTTAACAGGAAAAATTCCTCAGAAAATGCAAAGAGTTTCTGCCTTAATGCCAATTCAGAATATTCACCTTGCATAATTAATGGATTCATGTAAAAAACTATCCCTTCTTGAACTTTTGCATGGTTTTCCATTGATTTAATAAAGCTCTCAATATCTCTTAAATCTTTTTCCTGGCCAATAGATAGAGAGTAACCTTCCCCGAGCGGCTCTTCGTTCTTATAGAGGAAAGGATTATTGCCAACCCATTCTACAATTCCAAGACGAGTAAAAGAGCTTAAAGTCCTGAAAATATCAGTTTTAATCTTCTCGTTAGGGACCTCAGGATATTTGTTTATAAAATTTAATTCTATCTCATTCATTGTTCTGCTTCCATCAGTAAGTTCAAGTATATTTCTAGCGGTTGGATTAATTATTAATTCTCTCGCTTCAGGATGTACCTTTGAAATCACAGTGAAATACCCTTCTTTTTCCTCCCTCTCATAAGAAAGATTACATCTCTTAAATACAGGTTCTGCTTCTTTCATCAAGTCCTCCCAAAAGATTATCATCAATAATGTCTATTGCAATGTCTTCATCAAACCAAACAATCGGGATGTCTTTATAATCTTTTCCCATGTCCTTGACAGATACAACTCTTCCTGCAAGTTCTTTTACCTTTGGGATTTCCCACATTCGTGCTAAACCATTATCCCAATACTCGCTAAATTTGTGCCTTCTTATGTTCCCTACCGTTATGGGAAGATATGGCGAAACTTGTATAGAACCATCTGTTTTTAATCCCGCAAATGTGCTACAATGCTCTACAATTGTTGGAAAACGGATGAGATGGTCCACAGGATCTCCCCATTCGATATTTGTACCACCTGGAATAAGGTACTTTTCTTTTAAATAGTTGATCTTTTTTACCAATTCTCTATATTGCAAAGGCGTCGGGAGAATGGTTTCAGCATTTTCTTTACCTCTTCCCAAGAGCATTAACGGTTGCACTCTAAAACCACTTACTCCAAGTTCTTTGCAAAGAAGAAAAGTACTCTCAACTTCGTTAATGTTCCACTGAGTTGGACAAAATGCAACATCTACTTCTTTGAAACCTGCTTCTTTTAAGATTTTAATAGCATTTACCGCTTTTTCGAACGAACCTTTAACTCCTCTTAACCTCTCATATGAGACAGGATTATCTCCATCCAAACTTACCTGTCCCCTTGTTACACCGCTTTCTAAGAGTTTCTTTGCCTTTTCCTCGGTTATAAGGCTCCCGTTACTCACAAATGAAACGAGGGAACCTGAGACAGAGAGAATTTCCCCGACTTTGCACATAAGTTCAAATCTTAAGAATGGCTCACCTCCACAAAAACAGAAATTAAATAACCTCAAGTTTGCAAGGTCATGTGCAAATTCTAAAACCTCGTCGTCAGTCAACTCTCTTCCGATTACGGGATTTTCTCCGCTTCTGTTGAAGCAATGAAGACATCTGAAGTTGCACTTGTTAGTGATGTCAAAAGACATTTGATATGGACCTCTCAAGATCCTTGCGTGCTTCATTGGAATTGATGATTCACCTGGTATTCCTATTTCAGTGAGTTCCACATTGCACCTCCTGAATTTACAACTTCCTCTTTTATAAACTTTTTCATAAGTTTCTAAACACCTTTCTAATAATAATTTAATCGTTTTTTTTTGTCAAGAGATTGTGCAGAGGTCTCTGAAAAAGTATGGAAATATTCGTAAGAGAAAAGAAAACAAATACAAAGAAGTAAGAATAACCTGCTGAAGAGTAGTACAGGTTCCAAAGAAGTAAAAATGTCATGCTAAACTTGTTTCAGCACCCGATAAAATCAATAAGTTAAGAGACCCTGAAATACCCTGACCCTGAAATAAATTCAGGGTGACATTACTTGATTCAGGACAGGGTGACAAAATAGGGTTCGTGAGAGACCTCTACCCAATAATTTGACTGACTATAAAAATAATTTCGTATAGAATCGCTTGAGAGGAACAGCGATTACAAGGGATAAATCGCAAAGATGGCGATTACAAAAGATTAAAATTTAAATGATGCAACACGGCGAAGAGAAAAACAGATTATTAAAGTTTTTAACTATACGGAATATTGATTTTAAAAAAAATAGAATAGTTGCTTTCAGCAATAGAAACTCACACTAATTTTAAAGAAACAACTTTAGAAATCCCATCCTCCTCCATGGTTATCCCATAGAGGATATCTGCTCGTTGCATCGTCTCTTTGTTATGAGTAATAATGATAAATTGTGCGCTATTACTTTCTTCTTCAAGTAGTTCTCCAAAACGTACAACGTTTTCTTCGTCAAGGGCAGCATCTACTTCATCAAGTATATAAAAGGGAGACGGTTTCACTTTAAAAATTGAAAATAATAATGCAATTGCCGCTAATGTTTTTTCCCCACCTGAAAGTAAATGCAAAGCCTGGCTTTTCTTTCCTGGAAGCCTTAAGTTAATTTCTATTCCCTTAACCTCTCCGAAATCATCCAACACTTTTTCAAGGTGAGCATCACCTCCATTAAACATTTTCATAAAAAATTTGCTAAAGTTCTCTTCAATCTTGCCAAGTGTTGTATCAAATTCAATTTTAATTTTATTTTCCATTTCTTCTATAAATTTTTCGAGCTCTTTCTTGGAAGACTTAACATCGTCGTATACAGATTCCTTTTCTTCAAGTTCCTTAGTAATTTGCTCTTCTTCAGAAATGCTCGTAAAATCAATTGCTCCCAATTCATTTAATTCTTCTTTTAGCCCTTTTATCTCTTTTTTTAATACTTCTGCATTCACCTGGTAAAGAATCTCTCTTTCACTAATTCCTTTTTCTTGCAAAGTATTTTTGATTCCGTTTATCTCTGTCTCTTTTTGTGCAATAACTATTCGTTGTTTTTCCATCCTTTTCAAGATTTCCTGGTTTCTCTCTTCAAGTTTTGAGATTCCAACAACAAGTATTTTTTCCTCTTCAAGTTTGCTTTTCAGGGTCTCTTTTACCGCCTTTTCTTTACCCTCGGTTTCATTCAGGCCGAGCTCAATTTTTTGGTATGAGATTAGCGTTTCGCTCAAATTTTGTTTTAGTTTCTCAATCGCATTATAATTTTCCTCTTGTTCTTTATTTGTACCGATTATGTCGTTTTTAATACTTTCTATTCTTCTAATTTTCTCACTAATCTCACTCGAGGCTCTTTCAATATTAAATTTCATTTCCTGGAATTCTTCGGACTTATTTGCATATTCATTTTTTAGGGAATCAAGCTCTGATTGCTTTACCCGTAATTCACTGCTACCGTTAAGTGCTTCAATTTCTTTCAAGAATTCAGCTATTTGTTGCTTAAGAAGTTTCTTCTCTCTCACAATTTCTATAATTCTATCTTCTAAAGATGAAACTTCTCCTTTATTCGCTTCAATGCTGCCTATCTTTTCGTTATGCTCTCTGGCTTTATTAAATTCAGCCTCAAGAGTTTTAGTTAGATTCTCGGTTTCCGAAATCTCGTTGCCAAGTTTCGTTTTAAGATCCATAACCTCGTTTAACTCTCTATCAATTGATTTAAGTTCTTCGGATTTATTAATAACAGTAACATCCAGATTTATTTTTACTTCGAATGGAGAAAATATTATGAAACCATCTGCAGTTATAATTTTTTTAATAAAGATTTTCTCAAAATTTGTTTTAAAAAACTCCAAGCCGCTCTTTAAGTCCATGGCATAATAAATTCCTGAAAGAAACTGCGAATGAGCTCCCAAAACTTCTTCTACTTGATAGACTTTTTTATTTTTAACAACCTGTACATTTATGTTATCTATATCCAAAAAAAAGTTTCCCTCCTTATAATTCTTTAATTCATCTGTTTTACCTAAGACTATTGAGTTAAGTTCATCTTCAAGCCCAGGAATATTTCTATTAAGCTTGAGGAGAGAGCCAAGACTATTTTCTCGAAACTTAAAATTAATTGTATTATGGCTTGAGATAAATTTTCCTAATTCATTTGATCTGTATTTTAATAAAGCGAGCCTTTCGCTAAGTTCAGTAATTAGATTATTAAATTCCTTTTTCTTTTTATACAGAAACTCAAGTTTTTCTTGTATCTTGCCCTCATCATGTGAGTCCTGATTTTCGAATGCTTCAATAAATCCTTCTAACTCAGCCTTTCTTGATTCAAGAAACTTCAATTCGGTTTCTTTTGCTGAAAGCAACTTTTCAGATTTAACTCTTTTCTCATTGATTGCTTTAATCTTTTTGTTTCTCTCTTCCCCTTCTTCGTGCAAAGGTCCCAATATCGCATTTATTGAATGGATTTTTTCACTGGTTTTGCTTAATTCTTTCTCTTTTTTCACTAAATCCAATTCCATATCGGATTTTTTTTCATTTAATGTTTCAATGTCCTTTTTTAGAAAATTGAGATCTTTTTCCATCCTTTCGATTCTACTCTTGTCCTCAGAGGCTTTGTTTTCTAAATCCTCAATTTTCTCCCTAAACCTGCTTTCGTTACCCTTTAAGCTTGTTTTTTCAATAACGAGTTTCTCTTTATCGCGGGAAATTTCCTCTTTTAAGTCATTTAATGACCTAACTTCTTCTTCAATAAGGTCGTGTTTTTTCTTCTTTTCAAGTATCGACTCTACAATTTCGTTATTTTCACGCTCAAGTTCCTCAAGTCCAGATTGCACAATTTTGATAGCATCTTTCAACAATTTTATCTCTGTATTAAACAATACAGTTTCTTCTTCCTTTAGTCTATCGCTTAAAATGTAATACATATGAGCCTTTTTGGCCTCGGTTAAGACATGATTTGCATGTTGTCGCAATTCAGAAAGCCTGTCAGACACTCTTGCAAGATTTTCATCGACCTCTTTTAATTTTTTGATAGCCTCGTCCTTTTTCCTTTTATACACATCTATACCCGCGATTCTATCAATGATTGTTTTCTTTTCTTCGGCTCTTGCAAGTAGAATCTCGTCTACTCTACCCTGTCCAACAATTGAATAAGTATGCCCAAAGATATTTGCAGAATGAAATATTGAATTAATTTTTTGCAAAGTAGATTCTTCACCATTAATATAGTAGTGGATTTCTCTGTTTCTATATATCCTTTTCTCAATTATCAAACGGGGCGTTTTAACTGAAAATGTGTGAGACTCATTGTTAAATACCATTTTTACAGAAGCCACATTTAATTGTTTTTTCATCGATGAGCCAGAGAAAATCAAATCTGTCGAATCTATAGCTCTTAGTGAGCTTAATCTCTGTTCACCAAGCATCCATCTTACTGCATCAACTATATTACTTTTTCCAGCCCCGTTCGGCCCAACTATACAATTAATATGCGGGGCTAAGAAAATTTTTGTATTGCTGACAAATGTTTTAAATCCAAAAAGTTCTATACTCTCAAGATACATTAAGATGTCCTATAATTTTTATATTATGAAAATAATCTGCTGAAAAAGAGCGCAGATTACAAAAGATTAAAATTGCCCAAAACGATATGATTTTTTGTAAATTTAGCATTTCGAATATTCTCTCTATCTCTTCCATTAATTTTACCCCTAATTCTTGATAATACACAAATTTACTGTTTTCTTACTCTTTTGGAACCGCTTTCGCGGTTAGAGAAGAGTAAATTACTGACTTTGCAATTTATCGCACTCCTTTTCAGCGATTTACTGTTTTCTAATCGCACTCCTCGTGAGCGATTATATAATATTCTGAAAAGTATTAACAACAAACTTTAAAGATTTCAATGCTTTATCCAGGCTATTGGCAGAACTTCTCCTTGCAGTGTAAGGTATTATCCTGGCATAAGGAATGTGCGATTCTCGGCCCACTATCCTACCCCATTCTCTCCAGTATATTATTACATCTTCAAGCCCTTTAATTATTTTCATCCCTTCTTTTTGAGCCTTTCTGTCAAGAAAATGATATATTCCAAGAAAATAAGAAAGTAATCCATAAAGAGAAGTCCATTGTGCATATGAAGGTATAGAAAACCACTCTTTAGAATTACCATTAAATTGCTTACTTTCATCTCGCAGATCTTTTATAAATTCAATATAAGCATCTTCTCCTACAAAAGTTCTGAGACCGTTTATAGCAATATTTTTTTTATAGAAGTTTTCATAAAGATGTCTTGATAAATTTGGAAATTTTTTGATATCATAAACTTCCTCTCTTTTCAATTCTGGAACTTCTTCTATAATAATTGCTCTTCTGTTACCCTTAATTACGTTTTCCAATGAAGAAGACTCCATAAACAGCGCTCTAAAAAAAAATAAATTATTAGAATCAATTTTATAAACAAGGAGGTTTTCGGGATGTAGAATCAAAGGAATGCCTTTATTTAACTTCTCGATAATTAAGTTTTTAAGGTCTACGTTTTCAACAATGGAGAGGTTTAACCTAATATTATTAAAAAGATTGCACTTTAAATAATTAAGATCTTCATTATAAGCATTTTGAAAGTCAAAACTGTATAAAAATCTCAAAGAAAAACCACTCATTATATTAAGCTCTGGTAAGAGTATTGGAAAATTATAAAAAGAAAGGATTTTAAACAGTTGAACCAGGAAGTCGTATTCACATAGCCTTTCGCTACCGCGTAGCGAATTTGAAATTTCTTCTAATTTTTCAAACATTTCTCTATATATTATAATGGAACTGGAAAATCTTTAAAATAAAAGATGGTAAATGAATAAAATAGAGATAATAATTAAAAAAATTGAGAGAAGCATAAGCAAGTTCGAAAAACCTGCCGTAACTCAAATCGCGAATAGTTACGAAGATCCTTTCAAAATACTTATATCGACGATACTTAGCTTGAGAACAAAAGATAAAACTACACACGATGCTTCAATAAGATTATTTGAAACAGCAAACACTCCAGAGAAAATTCTCAAACTGTCAAATAAAAAAATCGAAAAATTGATTTATCCAGTGGGTTTTTACCATAAAAAAGCTGCTACAATTAAAAAAATATCTAAGGAAATTATCCAAAATCATGGAAAAGTGCCCGATACCCTTGAAGAGCTTTTAAAACTCCCCGGGGTTGGGAGAAAAACTGCCAACCTTGTTTTAAGTGAGGGGTTTGGAAAACCAGCAATTTGCGTTGATACACATGTTCACAGAGTTTCAAACAGGTTAGGACTCGTTAATACAAAAACTCCAGAGCAAACAGAATTTGCCCTTATGGAAGTTTTACCTAAAAAGTTTTGGTCAATATACAACAGAATTATAGTTCCTTTTGGACAAAATATTTGCAAACCAGCATCACCCCTATGTTCTAAATGCCCTCTTAATGATGTATGTCCAAAATTGGGCGTCAAAAAACACAGATAGAGTCGAAATAAAAATTTTTTAAATAAAAAGATAAACAAAATATGATTCATAAATATTTTTGCAAAAAACCCCTTTTGATATAAAATTTTGATGTGAAAAAACTACTAACTGTAATTTCAATAATCGCAATTTTGATTACAATTTTGGGGTGTAACAGATCAAATTTCAAAGTAAACATAACCGATTCAAAAACTGGCTTTCCCATTGAGGGGAAAATACAGGTAAATGGAAAAAGTGTCAAAATAAATGAAGGTATCTTGTATCTTAATGAAGGGGATTATACAATAGAAAAAGAAGGTTATGGGAACTTAAACCTTGGGATAAATGGAAACAGAACTAATAATATCAGTACCTATATGGAACCAATTTCCTACCTTATTATTCTAACAGACAATCAAAATACAAAGATTTTAATAGACGAAGCTGAAAGAAAAGGTAAAATAGAAGAGGAAAGCATCATAATTTCTCCAGTAAATGAAGGGCAACACAGTATAGTTATTGAAGCGCCTTTCTACATAACAAAAAAAATCACAGAGGAATTTCATAAAGGGGAAAATTTAATTAATGCGAATTTAGCTCTCGACAGTGAAAAAGTCCAGGAATTACTTAAAAACATAGAATTCCCTGAAGATAATAAAAACTTTAATTTTTCAATAACAATAACTGGTGATATTTCAAAAAATAAGTTTTCGTATGATTTGGAAGGTGCCGTAAAAAATAACTTAATCGAAAACATAAGCGATAACAATGTTTCCTACACATTTAAAAACAGTGAACCATTTATCAATAATGAGCAAGTCGATGATTTAGAAAGGGCAACCATCCTAAAATTTGCCAGAGATACAATACAGGAATTTTTGCAATTCAAAGAAAAAATTAAGAGCCTTAATTTAAAAGATGCAAATACGGACTCGATCAGTTTCACGGGCGAAAGAGAGTTTGAGGACAGAAAGTTTTCCGAAACAATTAAGCTAACTCTTTATGAAAATAAGGTTTCATCAGTAACAGTGAATATTTCTTCTCAAGATTTGCAAGTAGACCTTGAAGCTACTATATCGATTACGATTAATTAGGAGGATAAAATGGGTTTTACACACTTACATTTACACACAGAATACAGCCTTCTTGATGGCCTTAATAAGATAAACAACCTTGCCTCAAGAGTAAAAGAGCTTGGAATGGATGCGGTTGCTATTACTGACCATGGAAATATGTACGGCGTAATAGAATTTTATGAAAAAATGAGAAAGGAAGGAATTAAACCCATAATAGGCGCAGAAATTTATGTTGCCCCAGCGGGGATGGAGAATAAGAATAAAGACGAAGATCGCTTCCATCTTATTCTTCTTTCTAAAGATCTCAACGGTTACAAAAATCTTGTAAAGATTGTTTCAAAAAGCTTCATTGAAGGTTTTTATTATAAACCAAGAGTTGATTACAAAGTTCTCGAAGAGTACCACGAAGGACTCATTGCAATGACAGCATGTTTACAAGGTGAAGTACCATCAAAAGCCCTAAAAGAAGGTAAAGATAGTGCCAAAAAATCTCTTTATAAATACATTGATATATTTGGGAAAGAAAACACTTTCCTTGAAGTTCAGGATCACGGTATATCTGAAGAAAAGGCAGTTATAAAAATACTAAAAGATATTTCGCAAGAAGATGGCATTCCTCTTGTTGCGACAAATGATGCTCATTATTTAAGAAAAGAAGATGCCAAAGCTCATGACATACTCTTATGCGTCCAAACTCTCTCAAAAATAGATGACCCGGAAAGAATGAGATTTCAAACAAATGAATTTTATGTCAAATCAGAAGAAGAAATGAGAGAAATATTCATGGAAATTCCGCAAGCTCTTGATAACACTGAGAAAATAAAGGAAATATGTAATTTTGAATTCGATTTTTCCTCTTATCACCTTCCCCACTTCACAGAAAATGGCAAAGAATGGGATCCAGAGAAAAACAAAAAACTCCTTGAAGAACTAACCTTTAGTGGAATAAGAAATATTTACAAAGATAACATTGACGAAATTTTAAAGAGAACGAGATACGAGCTTGATATAATAGAAAATATGGGTTTTACAGACTATTTCCTCATTGTACATGACTTTATAAACTGGTCAAAAAAACAGGGAATCCCTGTGGGCCCTGGAAGAGGTTCCGCACCTGCGAGTATTGTCTCACATGCACTGAGTATTACAGAAATTGACCCTATAAAATACAACCTTTTCTTTGAGCGCTTTTTAAATCCTTCAAGAATTTCTATGCCGGACTTTGACATTGATTTTGGAGATAAAGTTAGAGATAAAGTTATAGAATATGTAAAAAATAAATATGGGGCAGACCGCGTAGCACAAGTTGCAACTTTTGGCAAGATGGAGGCAAGGGCAGTAATAAGAGATGTTGGGAGAGCTCTTGCCTTTAGTTATGGTGATATGGATAAAATTGCTAAACTTATCCCAATGGGGGCTTCATTATCTGAGGCTGTCGAAACAGTATCTGAACTAAAACAAAAGGCTCAGGATCCCGCATATAAAGAACTGTTTAACATTGCTTCAAAGCTTGAAGGTGTAGTAAGAAACTTTTCTACTCATGCCGCAGGGATTGTAATTGGAGACAAACCTCTTACAGAATACCTACCTCTGCAAACTGATAAGAAGGATGCAATTATTACGCAGTTTGATAAGGATGTTATAGAACACATTGGAATGCTAAAAATGGATTTCCTTGGATTGAAAAATTTAACAATAATACAAGAAACACTTGAAAGTCTCAAAAAACAAGGCATAGAGATTGATTTTGAAAAAATTCCAGAGGATGATAAAGAAACATTTTCAATGTTAAAACAAGGAGATTCAATAGGAGTATTCCAACTGGAAAGTAACGGAATGAGAAAAGTTTTAAAAGGGGTTCAACCAGAAAGTATCGAAGACCTAACTGCTGTTGTGGCTTTGTATAGGCCAGGAACTATAAAAGCAGGAGGAATAGAAGAATACATAAACAGAAAAAATGGAACAACAAAAGTTTCATATCCTCATCCAAAACTTGAAACAATTCTCAAAAATACTTATGGTGTTATAGTTTATCAGGAGCAAGTAATGCAGATAGCAAATACCCTTGCAGGTTATTCCATGGCTGAAGCAGATACACTAAGAAAAGCAATAGGTAAAAAAATACCCGAAATTATGAAATCACAAAGAAGTATCTTTGTAGAGAAAGCTTTAAATAATGGAGTAGAAAAAGAAACGGCAGAAAAAGTCTTTGACCTGATAGAATATTTTGCAGGATATGGGTTTAATAAAGCTCATGCTGTAAGTTATGCGACAATTGCTTATAGGACAGCATATCTCAAGACTCATTACCCAAAAGAATATTTTACTGGAATTCTTAACTCATACATTGGAAACGAAGATAAATTGAGTGAAACCATATATGAGACAAAAACAAAAGGTATAAACATCCTTAAGCCCGGTATAAATGAGTCAGATACTTTTTTTAAAGTAGAAGGGAAAGATATTAGATTCGGGCTCCTGGCAATTAAAAACGTTGGAGAGAAGGCATTAATAGAAATAATCGAAGAAAGAGAGAAAGGTGGTAAATTTAAATCTTTTAGAGATTTTGAAAGTCGGATACAAAGTCTGAAAGTAAACAAAAAAGTTATTGAAAGCCTAATAAAATCAGGCTGTTTTGATTCGCTTGGGGAAGAAAGAAAGTCATTACTGGAAAACAAGAGTGAAGATCAAATACAAACTTTATCACTTTTTGGAGGAGCGACAATTAACTTGCCTCAGAAAACCCAGTCCTCAGATGCTGAGACTTTGCAATATGAAAAAGAAGTCCTTGGCTTTTATTTGACTGATAACCCTATGAATGCTTATTTACCACTGTTGAAAGAAGAAGATGTACCAACAGTATCAGAAATCAAAGAAAGTGAAGAAGACGGAGTTGTCAAAGTAGCAGGTGTTATTTCTTCGTTTAGAAAAACAAAAACTAAAAATGGAAATTATATTTACAGGTTTTCGCTCGAAGATGGCTTCACAAAAATCGAAACATTAGTACTGCCGAAGTTTCTCAATAACTTCGATGACTTTATCGAAAATGAAGGAGTTATAGTAATAAAAGGGCAAATAAAAAGGGAAGAAGAGACTGTTACACTTTTTGCTGAAGAAGTTTTAAACTTTTTTACTGAAAAAGATATTTCGAAAAAGAATAAATATACATCTTTGCATCTGTATCTGAAAGAAGCAACTCTAGATGTTATATACCAAAAACTCAAGGATTTTAAGGAAGAAATAGAAAAATTTAAAGGCGGCAGTCCTTTGATTCTTCACCTTTTTATTGAAGAGAAAGATATAAGAATCACTACCTCCCCAAAATATTTTGTCCAGAATTCAAAATCAATGCAATCAGTACTTGATAGGATATTTGGGAAAGACTCCTACCAAATAAAAACATGGAGTAGTTAAGTGAAT
>Ga0210056_1003726_pt1 | contig 12285 bp, 10 predicted proteins | sample CryGeyCG2014_080_2_FD_183965 | JGI IMG/M metagenome (GOLD analysis project Ga0210056, IMG submission 183965) | Groundwater microbial communities from aquifer - Crystal Geyser CG07_land_8/20/14_0.80 (SPAdes) (version 2) | ecosystem: Environmental > Aquatic > Deep subsurface > Groundwater | place...
TGCTGCAGGAAACGGGACTTCGTGCGGCGAGGGAAAAGGCAGAACGCCTCAATGCGATGAATGCAGACAGACAGCGTATAGAAAAACAGATTGTTGACGATATCGACCGGCAACTCCAAGCGCGACCCGAGATGCTGAAAAACCGAACCCTCGTGCTTTCCGGGCCAAACTGGCACGAAGGGATTCTCGGCATTGCGGCTTCCAAGGTAGTGGAAAAGTACCATCGGATGGCCGTCCTAATTTCAACCCGGGATGGAATAGGCAAAGGTTCGGCCCGAGGGGTTGCGGGCCTGGACCTTTTCGGGTTTCTGTGCCAGTGCAAAGGATACCTCGAAGATTTCGGCGGCCATCAAACCGCTGCAGGGCTAAAGGTCCGGACGGCAAATATCGACACTTTCACTGAGATTTTCGAAGAAACCGTGCGGCGGCAAAGTCGCCCAGAGGATTTCATCCCCAGAATCTTCGTAGACTGCGAACTTGGTTTCGATCAGATCAATTCCGATCTCATCGATGCCCTGGAAGGGCTCAAACCCCACGGCGTGGGGAATCCTGCACCTTTGTTCCTGGCCCGAAACGTCCGGGTGCTTTCCTCCCGGTTGGTGGGTGAAACCCACCGGAAGATGCGACTCGCCCAATTTACAGGCGGCCGGAATTGCACCCTTGAAGCGATACAGTTTCATATCGATCCGGAAGCGCCCCAGAAAACAACCTTTTCACGGATGGCTTACCGCCTTACATGGAACCATTGGAATGGGAGAAAAACAGCCCAAGCCATTGTCGAGGAAACGAACTGATCGATCCCGCATTAAGGCTTCGTAAACCCAATGACCGCAGGACAGGCGGATGACATGCGGCCGAGTTTTCATCCACGGCTTATTAACGCGCCTGTCGAAGATCCCGGCCTTTTTATCCCCTTTTTATTTCAAAAGCGGGCATTTCTTTTCGATCTGGGGGATCTTTCATCCCTCTCTTCGAGAGATCTTCTCAAAATCAGCCATGTTTTCGTCACCCATGCCCATATGGATCATTTCATCGGGTTCGATCGGCTGCTGCGCCTTTTCCTGGGAAGATCCAAGACCTTGAATCTATTCGGTCCAAAAGGATTTTTACGCCATGTGAAAGGAAAGCTTTCCGGGTACTCCTGGGACCTGGTGAAAAATTACGAAAATCCATTGGTTTTGAAGGTGACGGAAGTCACCGAGGCGCATCTAGTCACCCGCGAGTTTGCCTGCCGGGACGGATTTCTTCCGGGGAAACCCCGTTCCCGCCCTTTTTCCGAGACACTGCTGGAAGAACCCCCTCTTACCGTCTCCACATCCATCTTTGACCACAGCATCCCCTGCCTTGGTTTTTCCATGAAGGAACGTTTCCATGTCAACGTGAAAAAGGATGCGGTGCGCGCCATGGGCCTGGATATCGGTCCGTGGCTGAGGGAATTCAAAGAATCCTTGTTCGCATCCAAAGAACCATCGACGTTTTTGACGATTCAAAGGGGGCAAAAAACCCTCAGGATTCGTTTAGGAGATTTGGCGGACCAGATCGCGATGATCACACCGGGACAAAAGATCACTTATATAACCGACATCGGATTTTCTTTGCTCAACGAGGCAAAGGCCGTCACCCTGGCGATGGATTCGGACCACCTTTTTATCGAGGCCTCTTTTTTGGAAAAGGAAAAATGTATCGCTTTCCAAAAGCACCACCTTACCGCCTCACAAGCCGGGACAATCGCAGGAAAGGCCCGGGTCAAGCAATTTACCCTCTTTCATTTTTCTCCCCGATACACGGAAGAAATCCATGATTTCGAAAAAGAGGCAAAAAAAGCCTATCAGGATTCCCTGGCTTCACGAACCCGTATCCCGCAAGATTGAATGTTTTTGCTTGAAATGGGATTGTTTTCCTTTTATGATACGCCCTAAAAAATGGCGGGGGATTAAACCTTTCGCTGGAAAAGGACATCAGAATGTCGAAGGTATTCCGGAAAAGTACGCGTGAAGCGAGCATTTTATCCAAAATCGAATCCTCCAAGGAACATGCCCGGAGAATGGCCATCAACGGAGTGAAGGACTGCACCGAATCGTTGAGCAATGCCATTGCCATGAAGCTAGTGGAAACCGGTTTGGTGGAAACGACCAGTAAAAACAGCCTCGAGGAACAGATCAAAGGATCCCTTACCAAATTGACGCGGGCTGAAGACTTTGACGTCGATTACCAAGTCGCCCCTTTTCGCAACATGGTTCCGCAGCCCCATGTGGTGAGCATGTACTTGACGGCCTTTGTCCTCGAGCATCTGATCAATCACAAGGATATCGTGGACATATTCGGGGAGGACATTGAAATTTACTCCTGCATCAATCAGCAGGTGGTTAAATTTTTATCCCGAGAAAAACTGCCCGATGAATTCACTTAGATGCTTTTTTCAGAATGTCGTTCCATCCTACCGGGATGCGGACAATATTTCCTTGCTTGTTTTTGAATAGAAGGTATTCGTTTTCAATCCCGAAAAGCAGCAGATCCCGGGTAATCTCGACATCCTGACGGCAGTATTTCAGAATGTCCTGTACCCGCCCTTCCTTCCACCATGTTAAAGCTTGCAACCCATCCGCACTTTTGCTTTTCCCCAATGTGATCTTCGCCAGATGATTCAGGGAGAGCCGGTATCCGAGGCAATGATGGATCTCTTCCAAAATATCTAGCGTCGGAAGTGTTTCAAAGTCGAAATCCGAATATCCCCTTAAAACACCATAATCGAAGCGCTTGATATTGAAGCCCACCACAAGCTCCAGGCGTTTGAGCCTTTCGATGAGCGCCGGAACTTCATTTTCCCGATAGGGGATATAGGCATCCTCTTTGGAATCGAAAAGAACGACACAGCTGATCCGCATGAGATCCATTCGATGCCATCCACCCACGTCGTCCGCCGAAAGCTGGGTCTCCAGATCCAACACTCCGTAGTACACGGGAGATGCCGGTTTTGTGACACGAATGCGATCATGATCTTCACCGATTTGAGGTTTCACCTTGTTAACGTCCGGCACGGCTGTTGAGGAACGGATCGCATCCAGGATGAAAAGGGCCCCGGCCTTGTCGATGGGTCGGTTCCCGGATCCGCACTTGGGAGAATGAACACAAGAAGGACACCCGATTTCACAGGGGCATGTGGCGATGACCTTATGGGTGAGTCTCAGCAGCTCCTCGGCCCGGATGAAGGCTTGACGGGTGAGACCCGCACCGCCTGGAACCCCGTCGTAAATAAACACAGCCGGCCCTTTCACCTGGGGATGAAACGGCATGGCGATGCCTCCCAGGTCGTTTCGATCCGTCATCACGAGCAGGGGGAAAATACCGATACCGGCGTGCTCAATAGCATGGATTCCCCCCATGAAGTGCAAAAATGCTTGGTCGGTCTTAATCTGCACTTCTGGAGGAATCCGATACCACAATCCTTCAGTCTCGAAGATGAGGGGAGGCAAGTCCAATGGTACAATGCTGATTCTTTTTCCACCGTGGATCCGCCATTTTTCGTACCCTGTGACCTGGTCGGTCACCTTCAAGCGTCCGGAGTAGACACGAGTACCCCATACCGGTTTTTCTTCAAAAATATCCAAAATCTCGGTGTCTTTATGGCCCCGGACCCGGGTGTAATAATCGACTTTGGCCGAAACGGCATGGGCGGTCCTTGTGGAAAGGTCCAGCCTTTTTATCAGGAAAGACTCCCCCCGGTGGAGATAGACCGCCCCCGTGTGGGTCTCTTTGAATGCCCGAAAACCATCAACCTCTCCGATTGTTGCGCCGGTTTCCCCTGAAATGACGAAGCGATCCCCTGCCCCCCGGAGATCCACTTCCCGGTGGGGATACCGACTTTTGGAGTAAAGTACTTTTCCATCTGAGCTGCGCAACAACTCCCCAATTTCTTCAAGGCTGGCCGCCGCATATTGAACCGATTTTTCAGATAAAAAGGGTTCTTCCAACTTCAAGGGAAGTTCCGCCGCTGCACAAATCAAATGCTTGGATAAAATGGCCGGATTGTAAGGGTTGATGACTGCGGCCTCCGGTTCCCGGTTCACAAAATCTTCCGGGTTCCTCATGAAATACTGATCCAGGGCATCCTCACCGGCAACCAGGATCATGGCACTGTCCTGACCGGTTCGACCCACTCTTCCGCCCCGCTGCCATGTAGCGATAACGGAACCCGGATAACCCACCAGGATGCACAAATCCAGGTTCCCGATGTCGATCCCCAGTTCCAGTGCGCTGGTGGACACCACCGCCAAAAGGTCGCCTGTGGAAAGCCGGTGCTCGATATCCCGGCGTTCCTCCGGCAAAAACCCGGCACGGTATGCGCTGATTTTCTCCGAATATGGACCGGCCTTGGTGGATGCCCAGAGGGCGATGAGCTCGGTGAGCTTCCGGGACTGGGTGTAAACGATCGTCCTGAGGCCGCGGCCGAGAGCGGCTTTCAGAAGCAAGATGGCCATCTGGGCTGCGCTTTCCGTGGGGTTGATAAACAGGAGGTGTCGTTTTCCTCGTCCCGCACCGCTTTCAGTGATGGGCTCAGCCTGGACCCCGGAAAGTTGACCGGAAAGCTGAGAAGGATTGGAGATCGTTGCGGAACTGAACAAATAGGACGGGGAAACCCCGTAGTGGGCGCATACCCGGTTAAACCGCCGGAAAACCTGTGCCATATGGGATCCCATAATCCCCCGATACGTATGCACCTCATCCACCACCACGATCTCGAGGTGCCTTAAAAACCCTGCCCATTTTGGATGGTATGGAAGGATGGAAAGATGCAACATCTCCGGATTCGTCAACAGGATGTTGGGAGGACGCTCCCGGATTTTTTTGCGCTGCCATGCCGTCGTATCCCCGTCATAGATGGCCGCCGTGGGAAGGATTCCCTCGAGATGGCTGGTCATCTCTTGAAAAACCCGCAATTGATCCTGGGCTAAAGCTTTGAGTGGAAAGAGGTACAGGGCCCTGAATTGCGGGTTTTGAAAAAATTTTTCCAAGACGGGGAGTGTGTAGACCAATGTTTTTCCGCTGGCGGTAGGTGTTGCGATCACAACGGACCGGTTCGATCGGAGGTAGTCCATTGCCTGAGCCTGATGGGAATAAAGACGTGCAATGCCCGTCTTTTCCAGTACACGGTTAATGGAATCCGGCCATGCTTTTTTGGACCGGGTCCAACAGGGTGTTATCGCCGGAAAGATCTTATGATAAACTGTCTGTCCCGCAAGCCGTGGAGAGGATTTCAACGAATGAACGTATTCGTCAATAAGTGAACTGCGGCTTTCATTCATGCAAATATCTTGAAATTACAGATTGTTGTTATTGAGTTGAGTTTAAAGTGGTTTTGTTATATGAATATATCAAAGGATGCAAGTGCGCTCTCATAAACTTCATAATACCTTTTTCCAGAATTCGGAGATAATGACGGTATTCCTAATGATTCTAAAGAGTAATCATCTGGAGAAAATTCGCTGCAACCGGGGAATGTCATCCCCAATGCTTCGCCGGAGTCATGAAACCCTTTCCCGTAAAAGCAGCACCGGGTACTTCTATGGCGCGGCAGCGGAGCGATAATGATCCTGCAAATCATTATTCTCGTGGTTTTGATTCTTTTTTCCGGCTTTTTCTCTTCGGCAGAAACCGCTTTTTTTTCCATCAGTCGCACCCGGGCACGACATCTGGCAAAAAATGAGGGGCCGCCCTTTGAACTGATCTGGAAAATGAAGGAAAACCCGCACAGACTCTTGAGCACCGTCCTTGTGGGAAATAACCTGGTCAACATTTCAGCCGCTGCCTTGGCCACATCCATCACCATGGAGGTCTTTTCCAACTACGCCGTGAGTGCGGCCACCGGTATCATGACGCTTTTGATTCTGGTCTTCGGCGAGGTACTTCCAAAATCCATTGCTACTCGAAACAACGTTCTCATCGCCCGGCTGACGATCTACCCTATCTACGGGCTTTCTCTCCTCTTTTACCCGATTTTGCTATTTTTAGATTTCATCCCCAAACTCACCGGAAAAATGACCAAATCGCCCGGCCTCACGGAAGAGGAGCTCATCACATTTGTTGAAGCCGTAGAAGAGGAGGGTCGAATCAAGGAAGAGGAAAAAGAGCTGATCCATAACATTTTTGAACTCGACGACACCAATGCCTCGGAAATCATGACGCCTAGGGCCGACATGTTCGTCATCGAGGCGGATAAGCCGCTTGAGTTGGAAAAAATACTCCAGTCCGGATACACCCGTATTCCGGTCATTGAAGGGTCCATCGATCAAGTGATCGGAATTCTCAATATCAAGGATCTGTTCCTGTACCAGGCCCGCTGTGATGCGTCCATCGACATCCGAAAAATCATGAGGGCTCCCTACTTTGTCCCTGAGCATAAAAAGCTGGATCGATTGTTGCAGCAGTTCCGGAAGCGCAAAGACCATATGGCCATCGTCGTGGATGAATATGGCGGGGTGGCTGGGCTAGTTACGTTGGAAGACGCCCTTGAGGAGCTCGTGGGAGAAATCAGCGATGAGACAGACGTTGAAGATACGCATGTCCTGAAGCTTAGTGAAAACGAATGGATCGTCAAGGGAAAAACCGAGGTGGACGAAGTCAATGATGCGGTCGGCATGAAAATCCCCGACTCCAGCGAATATGACACCTTCTCCGGGTTCATCCTAGATCTGACCGGCAGAATACCCAAAGAAAAAGAAGAGATCGTGTTCAACGAATACCGCATCATCGTCAGAAAAATGGCCGGTAATCGGATCAAGGAACTCGGCGTTAAAAAGACGATTGAAAAACAAGCCTCGCTCATTCAAAATGGAATGGAAACGGCCCCTCGTGTTGGGTAATACACAAGCGCAATGGTTATTAAAGCTCTTTTATTTCGCAAGGTTCATCGTGTCGCCGGGTGAGTTACAGGCAGTTGCTCACGTCGGGCACGGGAGGAATGCAAGCGATGCAACTGACCGATCTATTGCCCCTGGGAAAGTGGGTTGAAATCGAAAAAGAGATCCACCGACGCTCGGGTTTGGACGCCTCGGTTTTCGATACAAAGGGATACCGCATCACCGGTTATCAAAAATGGGCGAATCGCTTTTGTCCGGCCATAAAGGCCAATGACAAGGGCCAAAGTTACATTTGCGCGGTAGCGAACATGAACGTGGCTTCCCAAGCCCAACAGACCCGAAAACCGGTCGTCGAAGAATGCGATGCCGGCCTGGTCAAAGCTTGTGTCCCCATCATCGTCAGAGATGAGTATATCGGCACCCTGTGCGGATGCGGGAGGATCCGGGATGGCGGCGAAGTGGAAATCTTTCTGGTCAATAAGATTACCGGAATCGACGAACAAGTCCTTGAAACGCTCATCGAAGATGTCCCCAGTATTTCAACCGAAGAGATCCAAAAAATCGTATTATACATGTCGAATGTTATTGATGAAGCCGTAGACAGCTATGAAAATCAGGGGACAAAAAAGGAAAATGTCTCTTAACACATATCGCCTGATCGACTGATTGGATCATTTTTTCACAAGTCAAAGAACGGTTTGCGTTTGAGTAAGTTTTGAAAACGGATAATTCGAAATTCCGAAATCGAGTCAATCGCAGAGGAGAGCAAATCACATGAAGCTGTCGACTCGAAGCCGATATGGCGTCAGAATCCTTGTGGAACTTGCCCGACAGGCAGACGGCGGGCTAGTGAAAGTGGGAAAGATCTCCAATAATCAGAAGATCACCATCAAATACCTGGAACAGCTCATTCGACCCCTGAAGAAAGCCGGTTTGGTGCAAAGCTTTCGAGGGCCAAAAGGCGGTCATCAACTTGCCAAGAAGCCCGAGGAGATTATGTTGGGTCAGGTAGTTCGAATCCTTGAGGAGAAAAGCGACCTGCTGGATTGTATCCTCAAACCGGAAACTTGTCCATTCTCTGAAAAATGCCAGGCTCGTTTGGCCTGGAAAAAAGCCTCGGACGCCCTGTACGAAAAATTAAATTCCATCTCCATCGCCGATCTGATCCAAGACGATGCCGCCGCCCCCTGCCCCTGATCCGATCCGGATTCCCAGAAGATCTTTTCAAAATAGGCCCTGTTGAATTCGCTTAAGTTCTTTCCATCGCTTTCATGGATGACGATTCCGTTGCGATCCAAAACCTGAAGATAAGATTGTTTCCTGATTTTATGCCTGCTGAGGATTTGCGTTAACACATTTTTCTCGATCTTTAAAAAGGATCGAAATTGAAAATTGACACCGGTTTCGGAATTGCATATAGAATGCAGAGTCGAAATGAATTCAATACCCTTTCAGGGTCCCTAGAGCCGGCGTTATGCAAAAATTGATCATTTCCGTAATCGGCTACGATCGGCCGGGTATCATCGCCGCCATCAGCCGTGTACTTTTCGAACAGGGATGCAACATTGAAAATGTCACCCAAACGATCCTGCAATCGCAGTTTGCCGGCGTCTTCATCGCTTCCATGCCCTCTGAATTCACGGTGGAAAGTATTTCCAGACAACTGGAAAAAGAGATGACCGTAATGGGTATGCAAGTGCATCTCATGCCGTTTTCCCTCCAACCGCCCTGTTTTCAAGGCACGAATAGTCAGCCCTTCGTGATCACCACTCAGGGCCCGGACCGGAAAGGTCTTGTAGCCGGAATCACTGAGGTCATCGCCCGGCATGGCGCCAACGTCACTAACCTCCAGGCTGTTTTTAAAGGGGGTGAAACTCCCGGTGACAACATCATGATCTACGAAGTGGACATCCCCGAATCCACAGACTGGCAGGCCTTCAATATGGATCTAAGAGAGCGTGCTTCCGAGTTGAATCTCCAGATCAGCATCCAGCACCGAAACATCTTTGAAGCCATTAACCGGATTTAGACGGGGAAAACCATGCTAAGCGACCGCGAAATCCTTTCCACCCTAGAGATGTTGAAAAACGAACATCTAGACGTGCGCACGGTGACTCTGGGTATCAACCTTTTCACTTGTGTATCCCATAGTCTGAAGCGACTGAGATCCAATATTCGTAAAAAAATATTCACCCATGCCAAAAATCTGGTTGCAACCTGTAACGCGATAGAGGACAAGTACGGCATCCCGGTGGTGAACAAAAGGATTGCCGTAAGCCCCATCGCAGCCGTCGGAGCCCCGTTTGCCGCCGATGAATTGGTTGAAGTCGCCAAAACCCTGGATGCGGCTGCCGTCGAGGTCGACGTTGATTTCATCGGCGGTTTCAGCGCGCTAGTGGAAAAAGGGCTGGCCTCAGGCGATCGCAGCCTCATTCATGCCATCCCCAAAGCGCTTTGTGAAACCGAGCGGGTATGTGCCTCCGTTAATGTGGCCTCCACCCGGGCGGGCATCAACATCGACGCCGTGCTGATGATGGGAAACGTGATCCGTAAAACTGCGGAATTGTCCTCCCATCGGGACGGTATCGGCTGCGCCAAGTTGTGCGTTTTTGCAAATATCCCTCAGGATATCCCCTTCATGGCCGGTGCGTATTTAGGCATCGGGGAAGCCGAGGCGGTCATTAATGTGGGGGTAAGCGGGCCGGGTGTGATTAAAAAGGCCATCGATCGCGCATTGGAATCGAATCCGCGTCTGGATTTGGGACAGCTTTCGGATCTGATTAAAAAAACCGCCTACAAGGTCACCCGGGTGGGGGAGCTTATCGGTCGGGAAGTCGCAGAAAAACTCGGGATTCCCTTCGGAGTGGTGGATCTTTCCCTGGCTCCGACACCCAATGTCGGCGACAGTGTCGGCGAAATTTTTCAGAGTCTGGGGCTCGCCGCCATCGGCGTTCCGGGAACCACGGCCGCCCTGGCTCTTGTGACCGACGCAGTCAAGAAGGGTGGGGCATTTGCCAGCTCCAAGGTCGGAGGATTGAGCGGCGCCTTCATTCCGGTCAGCGAGGATCTCAATATTGCCGAAGCAGCCGGTTCCGGCTTCCTGAATATCGAGAAGCTCGAGGCCATGACCAGCGTCTGCTCAGTGGGATTGGACATGATCGCCATCCCCGGGGATACGTCGGAAGCGTGTATCGCCGCCATCATCGCCGATGAAATGGCCATAGGCGTCATCAATAAAAAAACTACTGCCGCCAGGCTGATCCCGGTCCCAGGGAAAAAAGCCGGAGACCGTGCCTATTTCGGCGGTCTTTTGGGGGAGGCTGTCATCATTCCCATCAATAACTCCGGAATCCCCAATCGATTCATCCTTCGCGGAGGACTCATCCCAGCCCCTATCCACAGCTTAACCAATTGACGTAAAGGAATCCGACATGAACTATGACCATCTCATCGTTTCTGCAGAGGAAGATCATGTGGCCACCATCACCCTCAATCGTCCGGAACAATTGAACACCTTCAATACGGCGATGGCCATTGAACTGACTTCCGCCCTTGAAGCCCTCGATGCCTATGCCGATACGTGCATCATCATCATCAAAGGAGCCGGAAAAGCCTTTTGTGCCGGTATCGATGTCAAGGAACTTTCTGGAAAAACCACCCTTGAATATCGGGATTGGGTGGAACGAATGGAGAATCCGCTTCTAACCATCAGCCGCCTAAAGAAACCGGTCATCGCCCAAGTACATGGGGTCGCGGCGGCCAACGGTGCGGGCCTTGTGGCTGCTGCCGACCTGGCCACGGCCGCAGAAAACGCCCGAATGGGCTTGACCGCCATCAATGTGGGGCTCAACTGTGTTGGCCCGGTGCTCCCGGTCAGTCGTTCCGTCGGAAGAAAACGGTCCCTTGAAATGCTCTTTTCCGGGGATTTGATCCCGGCCCCGAAGGCTTTGGAGTGGGGCTTGATTAATCGGGTATTTCCAGCGGCCGATTTGGAGAAAGAAACCCGAAAATGGGCGAGAACACTGGCGGGAAAAAGCCCCATCGCCCTTCAGATCGCCAAGAAAGCCTTTTACACAGCCGAGGGTCTGGAGTATCGTAAAGCATTTGACTACATGAACGAGGCGTTTGCCCGATTATGTTCCACAGAGGATGCTAAAGAGGGCGTCAGCGCGTTTTTCGAAAAGCGACAACCCATCTGGAAATTTCGATAAGCGCTTCGGAAACCGGGAACGCTTAAAAGCCGATTCGTCAATATTGATGAAATCGTAAAAACTGAAAATTGGGATGGCAAAGTAAAAAGCTTCAGATGCAAGGCACGCAAATCCTGAGGAATGAGGCGTGCTTATAGGTACGCCGCAATGATTTACCCGGTTGAATCCTGCGAAGCAGGGCCGCAAAGCGGCATTCAACCGGGCAGGGGATGCAGCGCAACGCAGCAGATGGACTTTTTCCGAAGCATCAATATTGATGGCGTCGTAAAAAGTCGTCACCCCGTTGAAAAACGGGGTCCAGGGGTTTCATAAAGGCTTGATAATACTGGATTCAGGCTTTCTCCGGAATGACGGAAAGAGAGCATTTTCGACTTTTTACGATTTCATCAATATTATTGTATTGTCACCACAGGACAATGGGCCTTTAAGATGACGTGCTGGGCCGTGGAGCCGAACATCAGTTTTCCCACTTTCGATTTTCTTCGAATGCCGATGATGATCTCTTCTATCCCATTTTCTTTTGCAAATCGAACCAGGTCCTCGCCGGGGGTCAGCCCGCGGATCAAAAGGTGGGTGTTGCATACGACTCCCGAGGTTTCGACCTTTTTCTTTCGATCGTTCAAGAGTTCTTCGGCCTTCCGAATGGCCTCCTGATCGTTTTCGTCCCCTTTTTCCATGGAAATGACGAGCTCCAAATATCCGTGAAAGGCTTTTGCATGTCGAATGGCCAGATCTAAAACCTTCTCGGAAATCTCTGAAGCATCAATGCCCGCCATAATTTTCATTGCTCTGATTTATCTCCTTTTATTTTCAACCTCGCTTCTCAAATCGACCCCTGTATCGGGTAAACTCCATTCACAGGAAACCGCCATTTCTCAAATGCCTGATCTTCTCCTTCGATGATCTTTTGCATCATGGCTACAAGGGTCTTCACAACCGGCCCGGATGCACCCGGCAGAGATCGATCATCGATACGCATCAATGGGAGGACCTTTAACGGCGTGCAGGAAAGAAACACTTCATCAGCCTCTAAAAACAGTTGAGGCAGGATGCGCATTTCTCTGGTCTCGATTCCTTTTGCCGATGACACCTCCAGCAGAGACTTCCGGGTGATGCTTTGCAAGATTGTACCGCCGATCGGTGTCATCAAAACTCCGTTTTTGACCATGAAAACCGATTCCGTCCCCCCTTCGGCGACAAATCCCTGGGTATCCAGC
>Ga0210056_1003731_pt1 | contig 12282 bp, 11 predicted proteins | sample CryGeyCG2014_080_2_FD_183965 | JGI IMG/M metagenome (GOLD analysis project Ga0210056, IMG submission 183965) | Groundwater microbial communities from aquifer - Crystal Geyser CG07_land_8/20/14_0.80 (SPAdes) (version 2) | ecosystem: Environmental > Aquatic > Deep subsurface > Groundwater | place...
AAATAGTGGGAGAGATATTGAGGATGATGGAAGAAGCATACTATAAATTAAGCTCGAAATACTAAATCCGAAATTCGAAACAAATTATAAATAATAAATGTTTAAATATTAAATAGTTTAAAATTTAATTATTGTTTCGGATTTCGATATTCGAATTTCGAATTTTATTATGAAAGGACTTACATCAGCTCAAACAAACGATTTTCTAAAGCAATACGGCTTAAACGTTATCTCAGAGCCTCCCAAGAAGAATATTCTCTTGAAATTTATTGAACAGTTTAACAACTTCTTGACGGTTCTTTTAATCGGTGCGTCGGTTTTTTCATTTTTTCTGGACGAAACAGTTGACGGTTCTTTAATACTCGCCATCGTCATTCTTAATGCTTTTTTTGGTCTGTATCAGGAAGCAAAAGCCGAAGAATCGTTGAAGGCTCTCAAGAAAATGACCGTCACTAAAGTTAGAGTGATAAGAGACGGTCGGCAAATTGAAATCGATAGCAAATTTCTGGTGCCGGGTGACATTGTTTATCTTGAAGAAGGAAGTAAAGTGCCGGCTGATGGAAAGGTGATGGACACAATGAATTTAGAAGTTAATGAGGCGGCTTTGACCGGTGAGTCTTTGCCGGTCGTGAAAAACAAACATGAAGAGGTTTTCTCCGGAACGATTGTCGTTAAAGGAAGAGGTTTTATTAAGATAACAAAGACTGGGATGAAGACAAAGTTTGGCCAGATTGCGGAAAATCTTAGCTTGATTAAGGATGATAAGACACCGCTTCAGAGAAAATTAGAAGGTCTGACAAGATTAATTGGTATTTTTGGCATTTTTTTATCGATTGTAGTGTTTGTCATTTCATTAGCCGAGGGTTCAGGTTATTTCCCCGCTTTTCTTTTAGCAATTTCTTTGGCTGTGGCTGTCGTTCCCGAGGGTTTACCGGCCGTTATGACAATCACTTTGGCAATAGGCATGAATACGATGGCTAAAAAAAAGGCGATCGTAAGAAAACTATCAGCGATAGAGGCTTTAGGTAGCATTACTTTAATCGCTACTGATAAAACCGGAACGCTGACGACGAACAAGATGATGGTCAAAGAAATTTGGGCAGAAGGAAAAATTTTAGATGTAGGGGCGAAATTTATTTCGCCCGATAAAAGGGCGATTCAAGAATCGCCCCTACAATTATTAATCCTAAACGGCATTCTCTGTTCCACCGCTTCCCTTGTCTACATCCACGACCACGGCAGTTGGGATGTTTTGGGAGATCCAACCGAAGGCGCTCTTCTTTATTTAGCTCAAAAATTAGGGATTAATATTGAAGAAGAAAGAAAAAACTGGCAGCTAATGGAGGAAAAACCGTTTGACAGTGTGACGAAAATAATGACAGTAGTAGTAAAAAAGAATATTTATTCTTCGAGCGGAGCGAAGCGAAGTCGAGAAGATAGTTCTCGACAGGCTCGAACTATAACTTTTTCTAAAGGCGCACCAGAATCAATTCTTGATATCTGTGAACTAACAGCAGTAAAAAGAAAAGAAATAGAAAAACAGGTAGCCAGCTGGGCAGAAAAAGGATTAAGAGTATTGGCATTTGCATACTTAGATTACACCCCCGGGGTGTCATCTAACCTAAGTCTCACCCCGGGGGTGTTCCTGGGAATGGTGGCGATTCATGACGCCCCGAGATTTGAAGTCAGCGAAGCGTTAAAAAAAACAAAAGAAGCAGGCATAAAAGTCGTCATAATTACTGGAGACAATGAAAAAACCGCCGAGGCAATCGGTGTTTCTATCGGTTTAATCCGTGAAGGAAATGAGATTCTAACCGGACGGCAAATAGAAGAATATAGCAACGAAGAACTATTAAGACTTTTACCTAAAGTAAAGATCTTTGCCCGGACCAATCCGTTTCAAAAGCACAGGATTGTCAAATTATATCAGCAGTTGGGGGAAATTGTTGCCGTGACCGGTGACGGCGTCAACGACGCCATTGCCTTAAAACAGGCAGACGTCGGAGTTGCCATGGGGCTCATTGGTACCGACGTTGCCCGGGAAACGGCCGATATGATTATCACCGATGATAATTTTGCCACGATTGTGACTGCAATAGAAGAGGGTAGAGGAATTATTAATAACATTAAAAACGCTATTAAATATCTTTTGTCATGCAATGTGTCCGAGGCACTTTCCTTGATTGTTGCTTTAATTTTAGGTCTGCCGACTCTTTTTTATCCAATTCAGCTTTTATATATAAATTTAGTCACCGATGGTTTACCGGCTCTAATGCTTTCTTTCTCACCAAGAAGTCAACATCTAATGACTGTCTCGCCGGAAAAAGAAATGGTTTTATTAAAAAATAAAGATCAATATTACATTGGAGCGGTTGGAATAATCGGAGCGATTTTAGTAATTATTTCTTACTTTATTTTCGCCGGCCAGAAATTGGGAGGTACAGCTGTCTTTTCGGTTTTAACATTAATTCAATCTTTTGTCTTTATCGATTTATGGCTAAGTCATCGTCATATTCATCAAAATTTATTTCACCTGGTTTCGCCGCTTTTTTTCCTAGGCTTTGCTATTCCTGTGGTTTTACAGTTTATTATATTGAGCCATCCATTTTCAGCCTCTCTTTTTAAAATTAATTCAGTTTCGCCGTTAATCTACATTCAATTTTTACTGATTTCGTTTTTTGTCTTAGCAGGGATAAGAGTAGTTAAAAAAATGGTAAAATTATAGTATAATAGTTCCTTAAACATGAATGAAGCCGTATGATCCTTACCTAAAGTTAATCCTTATGAACAGCGCTTAAAACGCATGGAGATTCCATTAGATATTCCAACCAAGTATAAAAATACTCTTAGTTCTTTAACTGAAAACAGCAACTTAACAATAGATGAATTGACAGGCTTGCCTTTAGAAACAGATGAGGTTAGAAGGAAAGTAGCTAATCAATTAGGAAACTGTTTGAAGGCGGGAAAAAGATTTGCAGTTATTTATACTGATGCTGATAATTTAAAACAAGCAAACACAGTTCATAGTCGAGATCTTGGAGATATGGTTATCAAGTACGGTGCGGCAGTAGCCTCTGATGTTATCGAAAAAGCGCAATTTGATTCAAAAGTGGAAGTTTATTTTTATAAACCAACATATGCAGCCGACGAAACAATAACCTGGGTTTTTGGATTATCAGACGAAAATATAAAAAATATTAATAAATCAATAGATGAAATTAAACCTATTAAAATAGATGATCCGAATTTTGTCTTTTCTACGACATCATTAGTAATAAATTCACAACACCCAGATATTGCTGCCGTTGTTGACGAAACAACAGCCTGGTTGAAAGGAAATGAATCCAGAATACCATTTGATTTATATCAGGAAGTTGAGGAAAAAGCCGATTCAATAAATCATCAGTTAAAAATTGATAAAGATTTGAATAGACTATCTCCTGAAGAATTAATTAAAGCAGATAATTTACAAGAAATAATTGAAGTATTGACTCAAGACTTAGGTGATAGCAGGATTAGCGCAGAATTATTAGAAGTAATCTGTAAATTGGTTAGCATTGAAACCGCAGAAGTGCTATCTCGATCTGAAGAATTAAAACAGGGATTTGTTAATTTTTTAGCCGAAATTGGTGTAGATAAAGATCAACTAAATAAAGCTAAATCTTCAAGCGAACTACTAGCGTTATTCCAAGAACTTTTTGGCAGATTACCAGAAGACAGTCCTCTTTAAAGACAGTCTTCCTAGAAGAGAGTACTTTTAATCTTCCAGCGTCGAAACATCGCCAACAGGCAGACCGAGCTCTTGAAACTATTTATATATCTCATGCGTTCCTATGTCGATAAGACCGACGGTTTCTTCATCAATAAACTCAAAAATGACTTTTAGATGATAGTCGATTGAGAAAGACCAATATAGAGTCAGTTTGCCAGTTAATTTGTGAGTTTTTAGAGACGAATCAAAAGGGTTTTCTTGAAATCTAATAATTTTTTTTATGATTTTTTTCTTTTTCGAAGAATATTTTTCCAGTGATTTTTTAAAAGAAGAAGAGTAATAGACCGTTTTGATTTCCATTAAGAAAATAATTCTTTAACAGATCGCATCTTTTTGAGTTTTTTTTCTTTTTTTTCTTTGTTATATGCTTTAATCGCTAGGAAAGCCTCTTTTTCTTCATATTCTCGAGCTTTTTCAACTAATTGTTGATATAAATCCGGCGTGAGAATAACTGCTTCTAAATCGTTTTTTTTCAAAACCAATAAGGGTTTTTTTGATGTTCGAAGATTTTTTAACAATAAAGGATAATTCCTTTGCAAGTCAGAGACAGAAACAAACTCCGGTATATAGGGATAAAAGTTATTCATAATTAACTACATAATAATATACATAATAGTTTTTGTCAAGGAGAAAAGAATTTTTAATCCTCCAGCGTCGAGATATCTCTAACTGAATTACCAGAAGATTACCAGAAGACAGTCCTCTTTAAAGACAGTCTTCCTAGAAAAGAGTACTTTTAATCTTCAAGAGTAGAAACATCATCGATTAGCAGACTGAGCTCTTAGGTTTTCGGAATAATTCAGAAGAGATCGGAAGGCGGAAAAATCAGAAACCAGAATAATTCGGATAAATCGGATAATCGGAATTAGCGGAAACTAACCCATTTTTTTATAAGACTATTTAATTGTTTAGAGATTATTTTGTATTTACTTTCGATTTGAACGTATAAATTATTGTCTATTCTTTTAAAAGTTTCTGATAAAATAACTATTTCTCTTGAATGAGTGATTGTTTCATCAGAAGAACCCATCGCCATATTTAAGAAACGTTTAAATTCTTTTACCGAACTTCTTTTTGCAAATCCTTCGGCAATTAATGGAGGAATTGATTCAGCAGAATTTATTATTTGTGTTCTTAATCTCTGATGACTTTCCGGAATTTTATATGATATTTTATAAATAAGTTTTAAACTCTCTAAAGATCTACGGTAAACTTCAAGATCGGTCACATCATAAATCGCCATAATTTTATATTAGCCTTTTTTCCGAACTTTCTGGTCTATCTGATTTATCTGGTATCCGATTATTCCGATATTTTCTGATTTTCTGAATTATTCTGAAAAACTTAGTCTTCTAAGGTAGAAACATCTCCAACTGGTAATCCTAGTTCTTGGGCTTTTAAAACACGTCTCATGATTTTTCCCGAACGGGTTTTGGGAAGGCGCTCGACAAATTCAATCTCATCAGGAGTGGCAATCGGACCGATCATTTTTCTTACCTGTCAGTTACACCCCCGGGGTGTATTATGGTAGTTGAAGTGCTCCAGAAAAGTCCAATTTTCTCATTTTGTAGCATATAGTCCGTTGACAAGGTGACAATTTGTCCAATAATTATCTTTATGAGGAGAAAAGAAAAGTTTAGGTCGCAGATGATCTATCACATCTTCAATAAAAGCATTGCTAATTTCAGAATTTTTTCTTCTTCAGATATACGGGTACGTTTCATCGAAACCTTAGATTATTACAACAATGATAGTTTAAAATATAAGTATTCTGTTGCCAAAGAAAAAAAGGTCTATCAATATAACAATATTTTGATCCCGAAGTCAGGAGCGTTTGTTAAGTTTCTTAGTTACAACATCATGCCGGATCACTACCATTTAGTGACTAAAATTGTTAATGATGATTATTTGTCAAAATATCTTGGCATTGTTGAAAATAGTTATTGTCGATATTTCAATATAAAGTTCCGTCGTAATGGACCACTTTTCCAGTCGCGATTTAAAGCGGTGCGCATAAGGACCAACGAACAGTTACTACATGTTACTCGCTACGTTCATCTAAATCCGACGACTGCTGGTTTGGTAGATAAACCAGAGGATTGGCCTGATTCGTCTTACCCGGATATTATCACCGATGAAAAATATTTAAGGAAATATCTAACAGAGATTTCGATAAAGACCCCGACTACTTATAAAAAATTTGTCGAAAATAATCTTGATTATCAAAAAAAACTCAAGCAAATAAAAAAACTGCTTTTAGAGTAATTTTATATTGTCATTTATGCCTAAAATACACCCCCGGGGTGTATTGTGGCAGAGTGGAAGGCTCCACAATAAGCTATTTTTACTAGATTTATTCCTTTTGCTTTTTATACAATACTATTGTATAATAAAGCGTATGCAGATTTCTAATACATCGACAAAAATATTGGCGATATTAGTTGAAAATCAAAATAAAGATTATTACATCAATGAATTAGTCCGAGAGACAAGACTATTTCCAAATGCTGTTTTTCAAGCACTAAAAACTTTAGCAAAACAAAAAATATTAAGTTCTTACCGAAGCGGCCAAAGACGATTCTTTCATTTAAACAGAGAGTATAAAAACTTACAGATCCTAAAAGAAATCGTTAATTCTAATAAGACAACTTCATTTAAAGAAAGTAGATTTAACTGGGTAAAAGTCCTTAACCGTGAGACATCACATTCTTTTACTACCGCTTTATGTATTGCAAACACCAATCATCTAAAAAAGATATATGGTGTTACCGTTCCTGCTTTTTGGCTGAATAATATTACGCACGGAGTCTACTATATGAAAGATGATTTGATTTTGCTCGGTAAAACGATCTCGGAAAGAATTGAAACAGATCCGTATTTCGCCAAAAAAGATATAGATCTTTGCTACAAAACATGTAAACGATTATTAGAGGTGTCTAAAAAAATACCCTTAATTAATCTATCCTATAAAACCGATCGTCAATTAGCTGATATTTTGAAAAATTTTTATAATCACTATTTAGATGTTTTCCCTTTTGTTACCTCACCTCATGCTATAGAGCGTTATTTTGAAACTAGAATAAAACAAGAAGTTGAAGAAAATGAGATTTTAGAAGTGCTCTTTTCCCCAGTTGCTACCACTGACGAAGAAAGAGATAACGCTCTAAAAATTGCTGATTATGTCAAGAAAAACGGTTTTGATAAGAAAGGTAAAAAATTAATTGAAAAACATTGGGAGAAATTTTGTTGGATCCCTTTATGGAGCATTAATGCTCAACCATTAACGATTGAATATTTTGAAGATGAGATTAAGAATATTCTCGATAAGATCAAAGATCCCATCAAGGAACTTATTAGACTTAAAACCGAAGAAATAAAAAGTAGAGTCAGGCTGAAGAAAGCATTTAAAAAAATAAAAGCAAAAAAAACGTTAATTGACCAAGTACATTATTTACAAAAATATATTCACTTAAGGATATTTAGAAAAAATACGATTAGTCAGGCTCATTATTATCTTCTTCCTTTACTTAATGAAGCAGCTAACAGTTTAAAGATTGCACCTAATGAAGTAAAACTTTTATCATTCGATGAAATTATTCTTGGACTTGTGAATAAAAACTCCCAAACGAAAATAAAAAAAATGGTGAAAAATAGAAAAGAGGATTGGGCGATACTGATGGTAAATGGTAAAATAACAACAATTTGTGGTGTTAAAGAAATCATCGAAACGATGGAGCAATTTCAGATTATTGCTCCGACCTCAGCCATGCAAAGATTGGTCAAAGGACGGGTTGCCTGCCGCGGAAAAGTAATCGGAAGGGTAAAAATCATTAATAAGCTATCTGAGCTGGCTAAAGTGGAGAAGGGTGATATTTTAGTTGCCAAAATGACCACTCCCGATTATATGGTTGGCATTCATAAAGCGGCCGCGATTGTCACTGACGAGGGTGGAGTCACTTGTCATGCGGCGATTGTTGCTCGGGAGTTCAATATCCCCTGTATTACTGCCACCAGTAACGCCACTCAAATTTTATCCGATAACGATCTGGTTGAAGTTGACGCCGTTGAAGGAATTGTTAGAGTAGTCGAAACCATAGAAACACCGGAAAATATCAAGGTGATCAATGGCAAAACGATCTATAAAGGTAAAGTCAAGGGGCCGGCGAGAATTGTTCTTGATGCTTCGGATTTTGAAAAAGTTAAGCATGGAGATATTTTAATTGCTCCTCAAATAACGCCAGAATATCTTTCTTGTCTTTATCGAGCAAAAGGATTTATTGTTGATGAGGATTCTTTAACCTCGCATGCATCACTTTGTGGTAGGGCACTAAAACTACCATCAATTATGGGAACAAATTTTGCCAGAAATATTTTTAAAGATGGCGACTTAATCGGACTTGATGCCAGTCATGGAGTTGTGAAGTTAATAAAAAAAAATTAAAACTAAAAAAGTAAAGTTTAAATCATTAAAATATAAAATTACCGGAGAAATAAATCTTCCTAATAATCTTAAAGGGAAATTACCAGCAGTAATTTTATTCCATGGGCTCACAAATACCAGAAAAGACTGTCCGTTAATTAATAAAGCATCGCAAGCTTTGGTTAAAAACGGAATAATCGCTTTTCGAATAGATTTTTTTGGATCAGGTGAGAGTGACGGTGAGATGAGAGAAAAACGATTTAATATATTGGAGCAAAACGCCAAAGACGCGATTAAATTTATTACCAAGTTGTCGTTTGTTGACCATTCTAGATTAGGATTATGGGGAAGGTCATTTGGAGGAACTTTTGTTTCGTTAATACCGCCCAGTAAAAACATTAAAGCAAGAGTCATTGCCTCTCCCGGGATAATTATTGAAAAAACAATGGCAGACAAATTTAAGAAATTAAAAAAAAGAGAAAAAGAGTTAAATAAGATTGGTAAAAAATTGGCTGGCACGGGAAAGTATAAAGGCGCTTATGAGCTGGATGTAGGATGGTTTACCAGCTTGAGGGGTGTTGACAAAAGAATAGTTAATAATTTAAAAAGGATGAAAAATACTCTAGTTTTGGGGATCTCTAACGACGAGAAAGTGACGCTTAATGATATTTGTACGGCCATCAATTTTGTAAAAGAACCGAAAAAAATTGTCATCTATAATACTGGCCACGACTTTGCCGGATACGAAAACAAAGCAATTAAAGAAACAGTTAGTTGGTTTAGAAAATATTTATCTTATTAACCATCTCAGAGCCGATCGTCTCCAAGATTGTATTAGCTTTCCAGCGTTGAGGTGTCTCCGAGGGGCTGACTGAGTTCTTGAGCTTTTAGGACACGGCGCATGATTTTGCCCGATCTGGTTTTAGGCAGTTTGTCGACAAACTCGATCTCATCAGGAGTGGCAATCGGGCCGATCATTTTTCTTACCTGTTGAACCAGTTCTTTTTTTAACTCGTCGCTCGGTGAAAATCCTTGCTTTAAGATAACAAAAGCTTTAATTTTTTCTCCCTTAATCTCGTCCGGCTTGCCAATGACGGCGGCTTCGGCCACGGAAGGATGGGAGACAAAGGCGCTTTCCAGTTCTGCCGAACCGAGGCGGTGGCCGGAAACTTTGATGACGTCGTCGTTTCTGCCAATAATCCAGTAGTAACCGTCCTCATCATACTTAGCAGAATCGCCGGTAAAATACATAAAACCTTCGAAGCTCGATACCGTGTTTCTCACTTCCGTGGGCGTGCTCTCCCGACTAAAGTCGGGCTGTGCACCTCCCAAGTCGTTCGAAACAGATATCTTCGCTTCTTCATCTTTGAGTTTTTCGCCCAGAGGGCGATCGACCCCTGGTCGAGATTTTTTATTTTCTATTGCTTCGTTTTCGAAATACGTTTCCAGATATTTTTTCGGATTGTTATAAACGTCAAGCAGCATAGCCGGCCAGGGAGTTTTGATGACGAGAAAACCTTGTTTATTTGTTTGTGGGTCCTGCCGGTTATCTTTTTCAAAGCGCTCGGATACGTCTTCTCGCCCATGCATCAAGCTAGTAAATATGGCATTGTCCATTAAGTTGGCAGCCACGCGTGACATGGGCTGCGAATCCGTATCCTTCGCGCTTATTATCTTGGTGTTATTTAGTTGAGTAATTAGTGAATGTCCTTTCGAATCAACGACATCAACCTTAATTCCTGGAAACGGTTTAAAGCAACTGCCGGGTTTTAGGGGGACTGACGGCAGTGGAGTGAGAATAAACATGCCGGTTTCAGTCTGCCACCAGGTATCCATAATCGGACAACGTTTTTTGCCAATCGCCTTATAATACCAGAGCCAAGCTTCGGGATTGATCGGTTCACCGACCGAACCTAAAATTTTTAATGAATTTAGGTTATATTTGTTCGGCCAGTCGTCACCCAGACGCATCAAGGCCCGGATAGCAGTCGGGGCAGTATAAAACTTGGTGATTTTGTATTTCTCGATTAAAGACCACCAAATACCAGGATGAGGGTAATCAGGGGTTCCTTCATAAATGAAACTAGTAATGCCGTTTAGGAGCGGTGAGTAAACGATATAACTGTGGCCGGTCACCCAGCCGGCGTCGGCGGTGCAGAAATAAATATCATCAGGTTGAAGGTTAAAAACCCACTTTAAAGTAATATAGGTGCCAACCATATAGCCACCGTGATCGTGAACAACGCCTTTTGGTTTTCCGGTTGAGCCCGAGGTATATAGTATATATAAAGGGTCAGTGGATTCCATGATGGCGGTGGAACAGATGGTATCTTGGTGGGCGACGAGATCATGCCACCAGATGTCACGAGTTGGCTCGATACCGTCTTTTTCAGCTCCAGTGGGTCCCCCCCTCGACTCGGCTCGGGGCATCCCAAGTCGCGAAAAAGAGGCATCTTCGCTTCTACCGGTTGCAATCCTTTTAACTACAATAATATGCTTCACCGTCGGGCAGTCTTTAATTGCCTCGTCGACGTTTTTTTTACTTTCAATAATTTTATCTTTATAAGGATAAGCGTTGGTACAGACGACTACTTTTGACTTGGCGTCGATAAGGCGGTTTTTCAAGGCTTCGACGGAGAAACCGGAAAAGACGACCGAGTGAACCAGCCCGATTTTAGCACAGGCGAGCATGGTGATGTCCTGCTCAGGAACGCGAGGTAGGTAAATTGTTACATGGTCGCCTTTTTTCAGACCGAGGGACTTTAAACCGTTGGCAAATTTACAGACCTCATCGTTTAGTTGTTTATAGGTAAATTTCCGTTCATTCATGTCCTGTCCAACCCAGATTAAGGCAGTTTTATCGGCAGTTGGCGTTTTTAACCAACGGTCAAGGCAGTTATAAACAATATTGGTCTGTCCGCCGACAAACCAACGAGCATAGGGATACTTCCACTCCAATACTTTGTCCCAAGGTTTAAACCAGAAAAGTTCTTTAGCAATCTTGTCCCAAAAAGCTTCGGGATTTTCAATCGATTCCTCATAAAGCTTTTCGTAATCTTTGATATAGGAGTTTTCGACGATTTCTGGTTTGGGATTGATTAGCACAATTTAATTGTGATGAATTTTTAGCAGAAAATCAAGTAGATTTAAAACATTTTTATCCCAACAATAAAGCGCCGGCAAAAACCACTATTCCGGCGATAATTTTTTTTAACATCTGTGAGCGTTCTTTGAGAAAGATAATTCCAGCAAAAAGTGAACATCGTAACAATTATGGTAAAATATACTATGGGTTATGAAGAAAGGTTAAGAGCTCAATTAATTAAGGCGACTCCTCGTCATCCTTTTCTTGCCGCAGAGATTCTATTTCATTTAGTACTAAACGATAATTGTCCCACAGAAAGAACTGTAAATTTACAAAATGATTTACCGATGATTGTTCGACTGCCTGACATTACTTCACTTGGTATTTTGGTGGGCGTACCGTATGAACAAGATGTAACCACATTTATGAGACGTTTATTGAAAAATGGAGACGTTTTTTACGATGTTGGAGCCCATTTCGGCTATCACAGTTTAATGGCGAGCAGCATGGTTGGAGAGGATGGGGGAGAGGGCATTCCTACCCTGTTGTCAAGAGCCTCAAAGTCTTTAGAAGGAAAGAATCTACCGATTTAAAGTATTCTTTACGTGAAAAACGAGCCTGAAATTCAACTAAATATTCTGGTAGTTTTTCTTTGGAGACATGATGGTACATACGACGTATAAAAGTTCTTAAGTTACCAAACAGTCCTTCAATTTCTGACGTTAAGTGAAATTCAAATTTCTTGTGGGAATCTCTTCTATGAATAATTCTAAAGGGTCTAGATTACTTTAGCAACTAATATTTGCTAAGATAGATTATCTAGACAATGAAAAACAAATATTTTGTTAAGTCGCATATTACAGAGCCAAAATTCAGAGAAATATTAAGGTATTTTTCTTGCGATTTTGATGCTTCTCAATGTGCTCAATTAACTAAACTAACTAGAAAAACAATTAATAAATTGTATCATAAGTTTAGAATTAGGATTTATCAGATTGAGGAAAA
>Ga0210056_1003734_pt1 | contig 12268 bp, 14 predicted proteins | sample CryGeyCG2014_080_2_FD_183965 | JGI IMG/M metagenome (GOLD analysis project Ga0210056, IMG submission 183965) | Groundwater microbial communities from aquifer - Crystal Geyser CG07_land_8/20/14_0.80 (SPAdes) (version 2) | ecosystem: Environmental > Aquatic > Deep subsurface > Groundwater | place...
GGATTGAAAACTGCCAAAGAACCTGAAAAAATATCGTCTCGAACTTCATTTTGGGACAAAAGCGGGCTTCAATCATTTTTAATTGAAAAAAAACAAGATACATGTTAGTATATAAATGTGAGTTATAGACAACCATCAACAGAATACTAACATACTATGGAAGAAAAGAAAAGTAAAACAATCGGGGATAAAATTAAGGTATGGCGTAAGAAGAAAGATTTAACGCAAGACGCCTTAGCTAAAACAGCAAATATTCCCTATACTACAATTGCTAAAATTGAGTCAGATGTTATTCAAAATCCCTCTTTGCAGACAATTACAAAAATTGCCGATGGGCTTGGAATAACCATCGACGATTTAATAAAGAGCTAATATGAATATCAAAACATTCAAAGGTAATTTTTTTGAAATAGGCCAACAGCAGGGCAAGATTTATAAAACAAATGGAATGAATTTTGACAAAGTCAAAATTGACCCTGTTCTCTATAAGAATCAGCTCGAGGTTTATAAAAAACACTATCCTGAATTATTGGAAGAATTTAGGGGAATGGCTAAAGGCGGAAATTTTGATGAAGAAAAGCTGATTTATAATTTTATTACCAGCGAGATTTTTTATTACAGGAACAGATTTGGATTAGATAAAGCATGCACAATTTTTGGTTATAAAGTCAAAAATAATCTTTTTGTGGGCAGGAATTACGATTGGCTTCCAGAAACCGACAAAATATTTGAAGTTTATAAAGTTGTTAATCCCGAAAGAAATTCTTTTATAGCGGTAACGGATATGGGAATTGACAGTCCTGCCACGGCAAAGCCTAGATATTTCTTTTACAATGCAGACGATGCCATAAACGATAAAGGATTATTTATCGGGCTTACTTTCGCTTACGCGGATCAATGGTCGTACGGTGTTTCTTGTATTCATATGACAAAACTTATTATTGAAACTTGCGAGACGGTAAAAGAGGCGATAAAAGTTTTTGAAAAGGTTCCGCTTTGTTTTCCGAAAAATTTCTTTATCGCTGATAAAAACGGAGATATGGCGATAGTTGAACATACTTCAAAAAAATTCAAAGTTGTTTATCCAAAAGATAATATTCTGATTCAAACCAACCATTACGTTGATAATGAATTGGCAAAAGAGGACACTGTTCTAAAAAGAGTTCCTTTTCATAACACTTTTATTAGGTATTATGAAACCTTGCAAAAGATAAATTTTGAAAGGGATAAATTTAAACTAGACAGTGCTATTAAAATTTTGGGTAAACCTGGAAGTTATACTTGCCAAAATTTTCCTGGTATTAAAACTATTTGGACATTGGCGCTTGACATGACAAACAAAAAATACAAAATATATTGGGACATTTCTGGAAAAAGAAAAACGGAAGAATTGGCAATTTGAAAAGAATTTGCCGCCAAAGAAAAACCCCAGTAGTAGAGCGAAGCTCACTACGGGGCAGGTTTTAGGCGCAAAATTGAATTTTTGTCCCTGCCTGCCGGCAGGCAGGTTTGCCCCGCGAAGCAAAACGCCAGAAGCGGGCTTTTCTTAATTTTTTGTTTGATAGAATTCATAAAATCTGTTAGCATAAATATGAGAGTTTTAATAAGCACCCATACTAATACTATCATACTTTGGAAACTATGAAAAGTCAAAATAATAATGAAACCATTGGGGATAAGATAAAACAGATTAGAAATAAGCAGGGTTTAACGCAGGACGAACTGGCGAGAAAAGCCGATCTTCCCTACACAACGCTAACCAAAATTGAAAGTAATGTAATAACCAAACCGACCATTCAGACAGTTGCAAAAATCGCAAACGGGCTTGGAATTAAAATTGATGACTTGATGAAATAATATGCCGCAAACAAAAACTTTACTCACAATCAAAGAAGCAAGCCAATGGGCAAGTGATTTTCTGAAAAGGGATATTAGCGAATCAAATATCTCGTATTTGGTGCAATACGGAAAAGTTAGAAAACATAATGGCGGCAACTCAGTATTTGTAGATATAGATGATTTAAAAACATACTACGAATCTTATCGCGGCTGGCGTGAAATGAACTACAAAAAGCGGCTCGGCAATGATTTGAATTGGGCATTATCTTTTGACCATTTGCGCGAAAAAGATACAACAAAACATGTTCATCGTTTACACCCATATAAAGGGAAATTTATTCCTCAGCTTGTCCAGTATTTTATAGATGACCACACTGATGATTTTAAAAATGACGTTTATTTCAAAACGGGCGATGTAATTCTTGATCCCTTTTCCGGCTCTGGAACAACGCTTGTACAAGCGAAAGAAATGGGCATGCATTCAATCGGTATTGATATATCGCATTTCAACTGCATGATTACAGAAACAAAACTTCTTGATTATGACCTTGCTTCTCTTGAAAACGAAATAAAAAAGATAAGGCAAGCAATCGCCGGATACGAAACAGACAGCAACATCACCGCTTTTGAAAACGAGCTATTGGCCCGCATGGCTGATTTTAATAACAATTATTTTCCAAGCCCAGAGTTCAAATATCAGTTGCAAAGAAGACAGATAAATGAGGAAAAATACTCAGCGGAAAAAGAGAAAGAATTTTTGAAAACCTACAACGAGCTTGTTAAAAAATATGGAATTGAATTTAATCATTTTTCCGCCAAAAAATTTTTAGATAAGTGGTATATCAAAAATGTCAAAAAAGAAATTGATTTTGCCTTTGAGCAAATCAAAAAAATTAAAGATGTAAGAAATAAAAAGATTTTGGCGATAATTTTGAGTCGTACGATTAGGTCGTGCCGTGCAACAACCCATTCAGATTTGGCCACACTTAAAGAGCCGCAAGTAACAACCTATTATTGCTGGAAACATAAAAAGATTTGCAAGCCGCTTTTCTCAACAAAAACATGGTTTGACCGATACGCCACAGACACGCTTTATCGGCTTAAAACTTTTGCGAAATTAAAAACCGATTCTCATTACGCAGTTATTCCGGCAGATTCCCGCACCGTTGATATTTTCAAAGAGATTGAAAAACGAAACAAAAATTTCTCTGGGATATTAAGAAAACAGAAAATCAAAGGTATTTTTACCTCGCCGCCGTATGTCGGACAAATTGATTATCACGAACAACACGCTTACGCCTACGATCTCTTTGGTTTTGAGCGTAGAGACGAACTTGAAATAGGCCCACTTTACAAAGGTCAAGGAATGGAAGCGCGCACCTCTTATGTTGAGGGAATCGCAAAAGTTTTGTTGAATTGCAGAAAATTTTTAGCAGACGATTTTGATGTATTTTTGGTAGCCAATGATAAATATAATCTCTATCCGGCAATTGCCGAGCAAGCCGGCATGAAAATTATCAATCAATTTAAGCGGCCTGTATTAAATAGAACCGAAAGGGACAAGTCGCCCTATTCGGAAATAATTTTTCATTTAAAAAACGGTAAATAATATGGCACTAACAACACAACAGAGCAAACAAATAAAAGATTATTTGGTTGAGAAAATCCGTCAGAAGTTAGCAACTTACAATCCGGAAACTAACTCGATGCCTTTTCATTTTCGCTTGCTCGGCAAGGATAGAATGGCGTTGTTTTCTTTCATTCAATCGGTAAATACAATGCTTGGCACTTCAATTTTTGAGCAAGTCGGCAAAGTGATTGCCGAGCCAATGGCAAACCGCGCTATTGGTCAATACAAAGAATTTGAGGGATATATCAGTAGTGAAGCGGTTCTGAAAATTGACAGTATTATGCGCGATTTGCGTTCAGCTTCGCGAAAACCGGATAAAGAAAAAGAAACAAAAGAGGTTTTGGCTGTCGCCAATAAAGGCAACTTAGGAAAGAAACTTAAAAAGCGTGTTGATCTTTTTGTGGAGATGAAAGACGGGACAGAATACTATTTTGAGGTGAAAACCGCAAAGCCGAACATCAACGAATTTACCGGCATTAAAAAACAAATGCTTGATTAGATTGCGATGCGCGGCAGTGAAAATCCAAAAGCAAATGTTAAAACAATTGTTGCAATCCCTTACAATCCCTATGAACCGAAACCATACGAACGCTGGACATTGCAGGGATTGTTTGATTTACGCCAAGAGGTTTTAGTTGGACCAGAATTTTGGGACTTGCTCGGCGGTAAAAATACCTATGAAGATTTGCTGAAAGTTTTTGAGCAGGCCGGTTTAGAACTTTACGGCGAAATTAATAGGAAAATGAAAAATTTAAATCACGGGAAATAAGTATGGATCAAGATATTCAATCACAACTTGATAGGGCAAAAGAATTATTTCAAGAATTGGAAACAGCTTGTAATAACGATTTGCAAGCAAAAGATGTATCAGGGAAGACAAAGAATTTATCACAAGAAGTTTTGCTTAAAATTAGACACTTGCTAGATCAGTCAATTTATAAATTTTTTGAAAAATACTATTTTTCTAATCTTTCTGAAGTCGATAAAAAATTGGCAAAGGTTTATTTTCCAATAGTTTCTAAAAAAGAAGATTTAAAGTCAGTTTTCGGTAGGGCAAAAATGAGCGACGTTGAAACAAAGCACAAAGATTTTTATAAATTTATCGATTCTGTTCAGCCATACAATCAGGATTATTTATGGCTGAAACATTTGGCAGATTTTGCTTCTGAAAAACATATCAGATTAACTCCTCAAACGAAAACGGAAACCAGAAGAGTAACCGTTTCTCGCGGCGGCGGCTCGGTTTCTTGGGGACCAGGTGTAACTTTCGGTGGTGGTGTTAGCGTTATGGGCGTTCCTATTGACCCTACAACCCAAATGCCAGTTTCGAATAATGTTGTTGAAACCAAAATTGAAAATTGGGTTTCATTTTTATTTGAAGGTAGTAATATTAATGTTCTCGGGCTGTGTAAGAAATCTGTTGAGGACGGAGAGAAAATTGTTAAAAAGATTTTAGAATTTGTATAATTAGAAAAGAATTTGCCGCCAAACCTGCCTGCCGGTAGGCAGGGAAAAACTTGCTTGTCCGTTCGAAGCTGAAAGCGTAGGCGGAAAATCGTCCAACCTGCCTGCCGGCAGGCAGGTCCGAAAGGGTCGCTTCTCCGCCAGAGGCGGACAGGTGCGGCGGGCGGAAGGGGGGTCTGGTCTTTGCCCTTCCGTCCGCCCTACAAATTTTGGGCGAAATCTGTTCGCCCCAGTAGTAGTCCCGCCACAGCGGGACACTACGGGGTAAAGATTTTTTCAAACGCATACCGCCAATTTATACATGACGAGTTAAAGCGTAGATGTTAAAGCGTAGATGTTAAAGCGTAGATGTCGGACATCTACGCTGTCTAAATTTATCCAAAGTTAGGTTAAAAGGAGCTTAGCTCCTTTGTTCGGGAACTCTTTCAAAAATTGGAAGTAACGTCATCAACAAGCTAAACGTTCAAGCTGTGGCGAAAATCGCTAGAACACTCGGCGCTTCCATTGAGGACTTACTGAAATAATATGACAAACGAAAAACTAATTTCAAAATCGTATAAATCTATTTTTTTGATATTTCTAGCGGCACTTGTAGGCGGTGGTATTGCTCCTTTCGCAAAAATATCTCTCAATGAAATTCCTCCTTTGTCATTTACATTGTTAAGAATCTGTTGAGGGAATCTGTTGAGGTCTAACCTCAACATACCTCATTTGCTGGTGGTGGCATTGGTGCGTTCGCAAAAATATCTCTCAATGAAATTCCGCCTTTGTCATTTACATTGTTAAGATTTATTTTAGCTACTCTTATATTGCTTCCGTTTGTAATTAAAAGACGTGAGCTTCACTTTAATAATATAAAGCGAATAGTATTTGTGTCATTGCTGGCAACTGCGAATGTAACGCTTTTTATTTTTGGCGTTGGAAGAACTACCGCGACCATTTCGCAAATGCTATACGCGAGCGTACCTTTAGTTGCTGGTATTTTTTCTTTCCTGTTGCTTAGAGAAAAAATCTATCCAAGAAAACTGTATGGGATACTCGTAGGATTTATTGGTGTGCTACTTATCGTTTTACTTCCTGTTTTAGGGAAGGGAATAGCATTTAACGGCGATTTACTTGGTAATTTAATAATTTTTGTGGCGGTTTGTTCATTTGCTTTGTACACTGTCTTATCAAAACAATTTCAGAAAGAATATACCCCGCTGGAGCTTACAATGTTTTTTGTTTTAACAACTACTTTAATTCAACTCTTACTAGCGCCTATTGATTTAGTACAAAACCAAAATTGGTGGAGTGAAGTTTCTTTAAAATCAATTTTTGGCGTTGTCTATGTTGGGATATTAGGAACAGGTATTTACTATCTTGTTTATCAACACGCTATTAAAAATTCAACGCCGATTATCGCTTCAATGATATTGTATCTACAACCCGTTTTTGCTTTTTTATGGGCATCTGTTCTCTTGGGAGAAAAAATTACATCAGAATTCATGGCAGGAGCAATTCTTGCCTTTATCGGAGTAGCATTAGTTACAAATTTTGGAAGGCCAGAAATTAAGAAAGAATTTGCCGCCAAACCTGCCTGCCGGTAGGCAGGGAAAAACTTGACCCATTCGACTTGGCTCAGAGCAAGTTTTTTCAAACGCATACCGCCAAGCTGTATATAACGATTTTTTTATTTGACAAATACAAAATATCAGATAAAATGTATTTAGACATAAAATTAAATTAGAAATATCCATATTATGAGTATTATCAGAGACATTACCATTAAAGCGCAAAATTATCTCGCTAATTCTGAGATTATGCTTTTTGTTGGCTCAAGGCAAGCAGGCAAAACAACTATCCTAAAGCAATTACAAGCCATTTTGGAAAAGGAAACACGAAATATTTATTTTTTAAATTTAGAAGAACTTGAATATTTAGAGCTTTTAAATCAATCACCTAAAAATATTTTTAAGATTTTCAGCCTAGATTTGAATCAAAAAAATTATCTTTTTATTGATGAGATGCAATATCTTAAAAATCCCTCAAATTTTTTAAAATATCTTTACGATGAATATCAGGGAAAGATAAAACTTTTGGTTTCTGGCTCCTCGGCTTTTTATCTTGATAAAAAATTCAAAGATTCGCTGGCTGGCAGAAAAAAAGTCTTTTATGTTTTTACCCTTTCTTTTAAAGAATTTTTGCGATTTAAAAACGAAGACGCATTAGCCAAAAAAAATTTTCAAACTCTGAGTCTCAAAGAAAGAGAAAAATATTCTTTTTATTATCAAGAATATATAATTTATGGCGGCTATCCGCGCGTTGTTTTAGCTCCGCTTCAAGAGAAAGAAGACCTTTTGCGGGAAATTGCTTTTTCCTACATCAAAAAAGATATTTATGAAGCTAATATCAGACAAGAAGAAATGTTTTACAAGTTGTTTAAGATTCTTGCTTCGCAGATAGGCAATCTAGTCAATTCTTCAGAATTAGCCGCTCTTCTTGGAATTTCTAAAACAGCCATTGATAACTATCTTTATGTTATGCAAAAATCTTTTCACCTTTGTCTTTTAAGGCCCTTTTTTAAAAATGTTAGAAAAGAGTTAAGTAAAATGCCCAAAGTATATTTTTACGATTTGGGCCTGCGGAATTTTTTTGTTCGCAATTTTAACAGTTTTGCTGTGAGAGAAGATAAAGGCCCCTTGCTTGAGAACGCTGTTTTTCGACAATTGAGAGAAAAATATGACGAAGAGTCATTAAAATTTTGGCGGACTATTCAAAAAAACGAGATTGACTTTATTGCTGATGAAAAAAAAGCTTTTGAAGTTAAGATTAAGCCAAAAGAGTTTAAAGAAAAAAAATACCAATTATTTCTTGAAAATTACCCAGATATTGAATTATCTATTGTTTCTATTGATATTGATAAAAAAGAAAAAAAGATTAGAAAACATAAAATTTTTGATATTTGGGAAGTTTAATTCTGCAGTGTTATTAATAAGCCGAGCATGTAAACCATGGTATGGCAAAAATTGCCAAAGGGTTGGGCGTTAATATTGAGGATTTAATAAAATGAACATTATGAAACTCGACTTAAAAAAAGAGCTAAAAGAACTCTACAAAGTTTCCGGAAAAGAGGTTGCAATTGTAAAAGTCCCACAACAAAAAATAATTTCTATTATCGGGAAAGGAAATCCCAATACTTCTATTGATTTTAAAAATGCAGTAGAGGCTTTATTCCCTGTCGCTTATAAAATTAAATTTACTTACAAAAAATCAGGAAAAGATTATGCCGTAATGCCACTTGAGGGATTATGGTGGGCTGAAAATATGAATGATTTTTCGATTAGCAATAAAGATAATTGGCAATGGAAGATTTTCATAGTTCAACCAGATTTTGTATCAAAGGAGACATTCGATTCCATCATTGACGACATAAATAAAGAAAAAAATTTGCTCGCATTAGGTAAAGTGAAATTTGAGACTTTGAGCGAGGGAATTTCGGCACAGATTTTACATCTCGGATCCTTCGCGAACGAAGGGCCTACAATTAACAAACTTCATGATTTTATAAAAGAAAAGGGTTATTCGTTTGATGGATTAGTACAAAAACATCATGAAATTTATTTAAGCGATATAAGAAAAACACCGCCGCAAAAATTGAAAACGATTTTAAGACAACCAGTTAAAAATATAAGTAAGTAAAATTATGAGCAAGATAATTTTAGGGACAATGTGTGGACTGGTCTTTGGAATCATTGATGTGTTGATAATGATTCCACTTAAATACGAAAATAATCAGAAAAAAATTGAGGCAATGAGCGCCGCTTTTCTGGAAAGATTTATGATCGGATTTCTGATTCCAAACGTGGAATTGGGAATACACCCGGCTTTGACTGGTTTGTTATTGGGAGCCGGCTTGAGCCTGCCCTCGGCCATTATTACCAGAGCGTATGCGCCGATAATCGGAATAGGAATAGTCGGAAGCGCGATTATCGGGTTTATTGTTAAAGCGGTATTATTGTAAAAAGAATTTGCCGCCCCATACTTCGCCAAGGCTTCGTAGGCAGGGATTGGCATAGCCTCAAATTTCGCCAAAAATTATGTTAAAATTATTAATAATTCAAAAAATAAAAACATGAAGAACAAAATTATAATCATCGCTCTAATCGTTTTAGGTATTATGACTGGCTTTAAAGAAAATGAAATGTTTGAATTGGCATCGGAAGATGGAAACTATCACGTAAGGTATACATATAGACCAATAAATGATGCAATGACAGAGCTTGAATACTATGAGTGGGTTGATAGGGGAGAACTCGAAGAACCTTTTGAAATCGCAATTTTGGAGAAATTAAAATCGGTTTTGGAGGGTTAATAAACTCAATGGACTTTTTTCGTTATAAAAACATTTCCCGGGAACAATTTATCTGCGAGATTGATTTGTCTCGGTTGTATCAGAAAGATGAATTAAAGGACTTCTGGAATCGCTATCACGAGTTTTTTAAGGCAGATCTCTTTTTGGCAAAGGTTATAAAGAGAAAACAAGACAAGCTGGTTTATTCGCACAAATCATGGATTCCAAAATTGTCTGACCGCAGACCCAAAGTTCTATTTTTATTCGGAAATCCCGCCCCTCATAGCGTGTTAGCCGATATATATTTTGCTTACGAGGGTGGCGGCAGAGAACACAGGTTTTGGAAAGTAATGCGTGAGCTCGGAATTATCAATTTATCCTCGGGTGGAGGCAATAGCGATAATTTGTTCAAACACAATACTGCTTGCGGGTGTGCCTCCTACCCGTTGGATGTATACCTCAAGATTCAAAAAGGCTTTGAATAGGGTAACAACTTTATTGCTCAAAGAATGACCATATGCGCGAGGCTTAGCCTGGCACAAATACCTATGATTTAAAGTCGCCAGAAAGGCGCCTGCCTACCGACAGGCAGGCTTTTTTGATTTGCGCTCTTGACAAATAGCTTTACTAAATGTAAAGTGTAAGTAGTGTTTAGTAATACTGAAAATAAGATGAAAAATATCTTTTTCCCCCGTTCAATTTCCCTTGCTTTAAAAAACCACCTTGGGAAAAAAGCAATCACGATTTTAACTGGAATGCGTCGAGTTGGTAAAACTACTCTGGTCAAACAGCTTTTTTCCGAAGTCGTCTCGAACAACAAGGCTTATTTCGATTTGGAGCGGCTGGATAATAGAGAGCTTTTTTCGGAGAAAAACTATGAAATCGTTGTTTCGGCGCTTCAAAGCCAGGGGCTGGACCTTAAAAAAAAGCTTTATTTGGTCATTGACGAAATTCAATTGGTTTCTAATATTGCCAGCGTGATGAAATATCTCTATGATCATTATAATATAAAATTCATCGTTACCGGTTCCAGCTCCTTTTATCTTAGAAACCTTTTTAGCGAGTCGCTGGCTGGTCGCAAGAAGATTTTTGAACTTTTCCCCCTGGATTTTAACGAATTTCTGGTTTTTAAAAATGTTCCCTTTCGCGCCGCCAGGCAATCAGTTTTCAGGCAAAAGTTTCAATCATCTGAATATGAGCGTTTAAAATCATATTATGAAGAATACGTCCGCTTTGGGGGATTTCCCGAGGTGGTTTTGGCTGGGTCTAAGCAGGAAAAGACAGATTTACTGACAGATATTATTAGTTCATACGTAAATGTAGACATTGTTCGGTTATCTGATTTTAAACGCCAAAAGGATTTTTATGGTCTAATTAAAATGCTCGTTGGCAGAATCGGCAGTCGTTTGGATTACGTAAAATTGTCTCAATTAACCGGTATTTCCCGACCGTCTTTAATCAATTATCTCGAGTTTTTGGAAAAGACGTATTTAATTTATCGGATACCCGTTTTCACCAAGAGCCGCGATCGGGAAATAGTCAAAGCCAAGAAATTGTATTTCTGCGATACCGGTTTGGCCAATATTCTATCGCAGATTTCCAGCGGCCAGCAGTTTGAAAACACGGTTTTCAATCAATTGAGACCTTATGGCCAGATTAACTATTTTAGTTTAAAAACCGGTCGGGAAATTGATTTTGTGCTTGACCAGAAAAAGGCGATTGAGGTGAAAGAAACTCCGACTCAATCTGATTTTAGGGAACTTTCCGCTTTGGCGAAAAAGGCGGGATTGAAAGAGTATTTCCTAATGGGCAGGCATCCGTCCTTGAAATTCAAAGATTTTATCTGGGCCGGCAGTTTGATATGAAGCTCCACTAACTGACACCAGTGGTATCTTCTCCGCTCGCTTCGTCGGAGCAAAATCCGCCGAAGCGGAAAACTTTTCACACTCATCCCCTCGGCTTCGCTCGGGGTTTTCTGCGAAGGCGGATAAAAACAGTGTTTCAGATTTAACTCTGTTTGGCACCCGATGTTGAACATTCCGAAGTCGCCAGAAAGGCGCCTGCCTACCGACAGGCAGGCTTTTTTGGTAAGATAATTTAATGGATTACAAATTTAGCCAACGAGTACAAAATGTGCCTAATCCCTGCATCGGCGCGATGATGCGGTATGCGGCAAAATATCCGGGTGTTGTTTCTCTCGGCCGGGGGACGCCGCTTTTCCCGACGCCCCAGTTTATCTACGACTATCTTCATGAGAGATCAAAATCGGATCCGGCAATCGGCCAGTATTCTTCGCCAAAAATTGAAAACGAATTGAAAACTCTGATAATTCAGAAGATTGAGAAGAAACACGAATTTATCCCGAAATTAGAAGAGATTTATCTCACTGTTGGTGGCATCGGGGGACTATTTTCGGCCATCATGGCTTTTCTGGAGAAAGATGATGAAGTTATTTACTTTGATCCGAGTTATCCTCTACATTTGTCGCAGATTCATCTGGCCCAAGCCAGACCGGTTTTCGTTTCCTACAATGAAAACAATAATTGGTCTATTGATTTAGAAAAACTGGAAAAAGCGATTACTTTCAAGACGAAAATGGTCATTCTGACCAATCCAAATAACCCGACCGGAACGGTTTTGAGCGAGTTGGAAGTCAGAAAGTTATCAGAAACTATCCTAAGACGCAATCTGATTCTTCTGCTCGACGAGACCTACGACTTTTTAACTTATGGCAAAGAATTGTTCAGCCCGCTGCAGATTCCGGAATTGAGAAATAACTTGATTGTTTGCAAAAGCTTTTCCAAAGAATTTGCCATGACCGGCTGGAGAATCGGTTATGTTTATGCCAATCCGGAGATTATCGCCAAAATCAACGACGTTCATGTCTATTTCAGCATTAGTCCGTCAACGCCGTCCATTGTCGCTTCTATAGCCGCTTTGTCCGATCCGAGAGGCGAAGAAGCAATCAGTTATTTCAAAACGAAGTTTGCTGAATCAAGACA
>Ga0210056_1003736_pt1 | contig 12262 bp, 12 predicted proteins | sample CryGeyCG2014_080_2_FD_183965 | JGI IMG/M metagenome (GOLD analysis project Ga0210056, IMG submission 183965) | Groundwater microbial communities from aquifer - Crystal Geyser CG07_land_8/20/14_0.80 (SPAdes) (version 2) | ecosystem: Environmental > Aquatic > Deep subsurface > Groundwater | place...
AAGACACTATAACAAACAAAACATTGTCCGGTTCGGCCAATCTCATCATGCGAGCCGCTTCTAAAAATAATAAATTTTGATATTCGCCAACCGTGCCGCCTATCTCAATAATCATAATTTCCGCCCTAGTCTTTTTAACGGCTTTTTTTATGCGGCTAATAACTTCATTAGGGATATCCGGCACCACTTCAACACAGCGGCCGCCATAGTCTAAATTTCTCTCCCGCTCTATCACGCTCAAATAAACTCGGCCGGTAGTCAAGTAATTATCACGATAGATATTCTGATTAAGAAATCTTTCGTAATTGCCAATGTCTTGGTCAGTCTCATCGCCATCTTCGGTAACAAAGACTTCGCCGTGTTCAATCGGATTCATCGTGCCAGCATCCAGATTAATATAAGGGTCAATTTTAATAGCGCTAACACTATAGCCCTTTGCTTGAAGAATTCGTCCGATGGAAGCGCAAGCTATTCCCTTGCCTACTCCTGACATTACTCCGCCGGCCACAAAAATATATTTAGTCGGCTGGTTCCTTGTTTTAGACATAACTATTTATCTCTTATTATATTTAAATTAACCAAAGCTTTGGCTCCGGCTAAAATTAGCTCTAACTGATATTCACCTATTTTTTTGAGCGGCTGGGGCAAAATAATTTCACCTTCATTAATATTATAGCCTGATTGCTCTAAAAAATCAGCGATTAGCTTGCTATTAATCTGCGCGTAAGCTGTGCCTTGATCATCGGCTTTAACTTTAATAATAAATGTCTGTCCATTAATCTTTTTGGCTAATTTAAGTTTCTGGCTTACTGCCTCTTGCTTTAAACGATGCTGTCTTCTCTTCTGGGCGGCTATTACATTAATTCCTTGTTTAGTCGCTTGGCTAGCTAAACCGCGCGGAATTAAATAATTTAAAGCATAACCGTCTTTGACATCCTTAATTTCCCCGGTTTGGCCTAAACCAGTGGTTGATTTTAATAAAACTATTTTCATATCAGTAGCACGAAAAAAATAAAATGCGAAACTACGAAAATGCGAAAAAATGATCGCTAAATAAACTTGTTTTAGCTATCTTAAATTTTTTAACTTACATCTTGTAGACAATATCGCCAACCCTTGTCTTGGCACCAACTTTGATGCCAACAGACTGTCCCGCGTTTGCCTCTGCCACTTGTTGTTTATCAATTTGCAAGGAATTTACTTCCTGCTCAATATCAGTCGAACTGCCCTTGATCCTAATTCTGTCCCCCACCTTTAGTGTGCCCGCCAATTCAATGGCAGCTACGCCAATTTGGCCGAAAAAGTGAGTAACTGTGCCGATTTTTTCACCCTCAATTTTAATATCATCAGCCATAATTTTTAGGTTAATTTAAATTTATAAAATATTTAAACTTTAAATTTCAAATCACAAATCACAATAAATATGGTGCTTATAATTTGGGATGCAAAATTTCAATTGCTTTATCTAATTGCGGATCTTTAAATTTCTCGTAGTCATCAAGAGTTAGGTCAACTTCCACATTAGGCGCAATGCCTTGCTCATTGATGCAGCTGCCGCTGGGCGTCAGCCATTTAGCCACAGTAATTTTAACTGAAGAACCATCGGTCAATTCCTCAAGGGTTTGGACCGAGCCCTTGCCAAAAGTTTTTTTACCAACAATAGTCGCCTGGCCCGTATCCTTAAGTGCGCCAGCAACAATTTCCGAAGCTGAAGCGCTACCTTGATTAACTAAAACCACTGTGGGAAAATCCTTTAATCTAGCTCTGCCTCTGGCCAAGTACTCATTTTTTTTGTCGTCACTAAATTTTTCTGTTACCACTACACCATCCTCAATCCATTCGCTAGCGACATCAACTGCTGTATCCAAATAGCCGCCCGGATTATTGCGCAAATCCAAAATAATGCCCTGGGGACTCGTTGCCACTGCCTTACTGACTGCTTCTTTAAATAAACTTAGCGTGTCATCATTAAAATTAGAAATTTTAATCAAATAAATTCCGTCATCACGCAGCTCTGCTTTAACGCTCTTTACTGTAATTATGCCTCTTTTTATCTTATAATCTTTGGCTTCGGCCAGGCCGTCTCGAAAAATAGTCAAAGTTACTTCTGTATCTTTGGGTCCGCGAATTTTACTAACCGCCTCGTCCACGGTCATACCAGCGGTAGAAACGCCATCAATGGCATAGATTTTATCGCCGGCTTTAAGGCCAACTTTTTCTGCCGGCATATCAGTTAAAGGCGCAATAATGGTTATAATCTCATTTCTCATGCCGATTTCAGCGCCAATGCCTTCAAAAGTACCGGCTAAATCACTGGCAAATTCTTCAGCAATTTTTGGGTCCATAAAAACCGTATAGGGATCGCCCAGTGATGCTACCAAGCCGCGCAAAGCGCCGTAAAACATCTGCTTTTCGTTCAGCTCATCTCTATCAACATATTGCTCGTGCAGTAAATCCCAAACTTGCCAAAATAAATTGAAATCAATATCCTGACTAAACTTATCTTTGAGAACCAGTCCGTATTTACTTAAAACTTTGCCGGTGTAATCTGCTTCTTTTAGGGTAAAGGCCTTAATAACTTCACTTCTTTGCGCCGTTATTAAACCAACGATAAAAGCTAATAATAATAAAATTATTATTGCTAAATGTCTTAACCATTTTTTCTTTCTGCTTGGCGGTCTGCTTGGCGGTAAATAATTAGTTATTCCTAAATTGTCCATCATAATTAAAATGTCCTTTAAATTAATTAATAGACTTGCTGCTTAATAATCTTTTTTATACCAACTATTGATATTTTTTATTTTAACATATCTAACCGTAAATTAGCAAATGGAGTAATTCAATAACTTTTTACTAAAACCGTCTCGGGATTGAAAAAAGAGCTGATTTGAGGTATGATATATTTATCATAAATCCTAAACTCTAAATTCCAAATTCTAAACAAATCCAAATATTCAAAATCCAAAATCCAAAACAAATGCAGTTATAAATTAATTTTGAACATTTGATATTTTAATTTTGATATTTTTTAGGATTTAGATATTAGAATTTAGAATTTTATAACTTTATGTCTAACTTCATAATAAACGGCGGCAAAAAATTAACTGGCTCTATCCGCACTAATTCAGCTAAAAATTCAGCTGTTGCCATATTATGCTCCCTGCCAATGATTAAAGGCCGGACTGTTCTTGATGATGTACCAGTGATTGAAGAAGTAAAAAGAATTATTGAGATACTTATTTCCCTTGGTTTAAAAATAAACTGGTTAAGCAAACATCGCCTAGAAATCATCAATGTCGGCAAAATAAATTTAGCTACCATAGATAAGCAAGCTTACCAAAAAACCAGAGTTACTGTTTTATTCATCGGCTCGTTAGTCAAGCGTTTTAAAAATTTTATTCTGCCCAAAACCAGCGGCTGCAAACTGGGCAAAAGAACCGTCAACCCGCATATTATCGGCCTCAAACATTTTGGCATAACCGTAAAAAAACTGAATAACAAATACTCTATCGCCAGCCAGCGGATTAAAGGCGCTGATTTTACTATGTATGAATCAGGCGATACTGCCACGGAAAACATCATCCTGGCAGCAACCTTGGCTCAAGGAAAAAGCAAGATTAATCTGGCCTCGCCTAATTACATGGTCCAGGATTTATGCCATTTTCTTAACCAAGCTGGAGCCAAAATCAAAGGCATCGGCACGACCAAACTAGAAATTCACGGCGTTAAGAAACTTAAGCCAGTTAAAAATTATTGCCTCATACCTGACCCGATTGAATCAATGGCTTTTATTTCTTTGGCTATTGCCACAGAGTCAAAATTAAAAATCATTGGCTGTCCAATTGAATTTTTAAGTTTAGAATTGGAAAAATTGCGCCTGATGGGACAAAAAATGAATATCAGCCGACTCTATAAATCAAGCAGTGGTTATTTTGACTTAGTTGATATTACTATTATTCCCTCAAAGCTTACTGCTTTGCCTGATAAAATTTATGGTCGGCCTTTTCCTGGCTTAAACATTGATAATTTGCCGCTGTTTGTGCCTATTCTAACTAAAGCCCGCGGCCAGACCTTAGTGCATGATTGGGTTTATGAAAATCGCGCCATCTATTATACCGAATTAAATAAGCTGGGGGCAAAAATAATGCTACTTGACCCGCACCGCGTTACCGTTACTGGCCCAACTAAATTTAAGCCAGTAGCAACTGAATGCCCGCCGGCCTTGCGGCCAGCGATTAATCTCTTTATCGCTATGATAGCCGCCAAAGGCAAATCAATTCTTAAAAATTGCTATTCAATTGATCGTGGTTATGAAGACTTGTGCCAGCGCTTAAATAAAATTGGCGCCGACATCAAACGCGTCGATTAACTAATTTTAAAATTCTAAATTCTATCAACCAACTAACGGATCTGTCTAGACTGTCCGAGAATTGCTATTTTGTCATTGCGAGGAGCCCCCCACCAAATTTTGGTGGGGGCGACGAAGCAATCTCACGGATGAATAGTATAATCAAAAGATTAAAATTTAGTATAAATTTTTTGTTCGTGAGATTGCTTCGCTCCCCCTCCGATAGCTATCGGAGGGGTCGCTCGCAATGACAATTTTTGGACAGTCTGCCAGAAAAAATTATTTCTGGATTGCCCCATATCAAGTACAGAACAGGCTCCGCCCGCAATGACAATTAAAATTTGGCATTATTTGTAATTTATAATTTGTTTAAAATTTCGGATTTTGGATTTCGTGCTTAATTTAAAAAGTGATTTATGTCTCTAAAAATCAGATGGCTTATCTCTATTATTTTTATTTTGTGTTTTATTTTGGTAACCCCCTTGATAATCCTTTACGCCGCCGGTTATAAATTGAATCCCGCTAATATTAGCTTCCAGAAAACAGGCATGTTTATTTTGGATACGGCACCAAGAGGAGCAAAAATTTTTATTAATAATAAGCCGCAACAAAATCTTTTTAAAAAAATATCGGCTCGCCAACCAAGCGCTATCACCACGCCGGCTAAAATAAAAAATCTTCTGCCAGGCAAGTATGATATTAAATTAGAATTAGCTGGCTACTGGCCCTGGCAGAAAAAATTAAGCATTTTTCCTGGCGCTGCCACTTATGCCGAAGATATTTTTCTCTTTAAGCAAAATCTGCCTATTCTAATTTATGGCACTAGCACAACCGGCGCCCTGCTCTCTCCCAATAGAACCAGGCTGGCAATTTTATCAGCCAGCCAGCTAATTTTGTTTGATTTAAATAACGAGCAAAAGCAATCAGCAGCCGGGCAAATTAACCTGCCAAAATTATCTTGGTCAGCCGACAGTCAAAAAATAATTTCAGCCGATACTATTTTTAATGCCAATAATTTAAGCGATAAAATAAATTTAGACAGTTTAGCTCGCCTGGGAGCGACTAAATTTTTTTGGGCCAATAATAAAATATATTATCAACTGCAAAACACCATCAATACTTATAATCCGACAACTAAATTAAGCCAGACAATTATTAACGGACAAAAAATTGATAATTACTTAGTTAAAGATGATTATCTTTATCTAATTAGCAATCTTAAACAATTTACCGCCTTAAATATTTTTAAAATAAGTAGCAATGAATTTTTAGGCAATATTAATTTGCCATTGTCTCTTAATTATAATTTTATTAATATTGACCAAAAAATAATCAATCTTTATGACCAGAACCAGCAGTTGCTCTATCTAATCGACCCTCAAGCCGCTCTGCTGTCGCCGACAATCAAAACTATAGCCAATATTAAATATACCTATTGGATTAATGATACTAAGTTGCTTTATGCCAATGATTGGGAAATCTGGCTTAATGATTTGACTAACTCACAAAAAATCCTCATCACCAGAATTAGCGCCAGCATTAAAGGTCTGGCCTGGCATCCCAGTAATAATTATATTATTTACTGGACTGACAAGACAATTAATACTATTGAATTAGATGAACGGGAAAAAAGAAATACTACTGAATTAGTTAAATTTGACCAAATTTCCTCCTTAGCTCTAAATTCTCCAGGTAATTTGCTTTACTTTTTGGCTAAAATCGGCAGCCAAGCAGGCCTTTATAAATTAGCCATACAATAAAACGGCAAAAAAGAAGGCGACATTTCGAAATGTCGCCTTCTTTTTGTATAAATAATTTCTTTATTTTTCCAATTTCTTTTTCAAATAAACTTCTAATTCATCTTTTAGATCTTTTCTATCAAGAGCATATTCTATATTTGTCTTTAAATAGTTCAAGGGGTCGCCAGTTGTCAGCCATCTGCCATCTTTAATTAATTTAGCATAAAATTTGCCACCACCCCTGACATAACTTCTGATCGCATCCACTAAATAAAGCTCGTTATTTTTGCCTAAAGCGGTATGTTTTAATATATCCACAATACTCTGATTTAAAATCATCCGGCCAAAATCAGCCAAACAGGAAGGCGCATTTTTCGCATCAGGCTTTTCAATAATATCTTCAATCTGCATGGTGCCTTTTTTAACTTTGACGATGCCATAACGATGCACCTGGTCCAGCGGCACTTCCTGCACACCGATCATTAAATGGCCGGTTTTATTATAATCATCAATCATTTGCTTGGCAAAAGAGACCTTGGATTTCACTAAATCATCGCCCCAGACAAACATAAATGGCTCGTCGTCAACTAAATTAGCGGCTGACAGAATAGGCGTGCCATTGCCATAAGGACCTTTTTGCCGGACATAAACAAAGTTTGCCATTTCGGAAATTTTTTTTATCTCTTGGCGCAGTTCTTCTTTGCCGGCTTTTTTTAATTCTTCCATTAAAGCCCAGTTATGGTCAAAATGGTCTTCCAACGGCTTTTTGTCCCATTTAGTGACCAAAATAATATCTTCAATGCCGCCTGCTACCAGCTCTTCCACGATTAACTGGACTATTGGCTTATCAACAATCGGCAGCATTTCTTTCGGCATGGTTTTGGTAGCCGGCAAAAGCCGGGTGCCTGAACCGGCAACTGCCACTATGGCTTTTTTAATTTTTTGCATAATAGTATTCAGACTGTCCGAAAACTCGAAAATTCGTCATCCCCGTGAAAACGGAGATCCAGAAATAATTTAATTTTAGCCAAATATTTTTTCTGGATTCCTTCCCCGCTTTCGCGAGGACTGAAGGCCGCAGGAATGACGGTACTTTTTGGACAGTCTGAGCAAAATTTCTAAATTCGTAACTAGTAATTTTTAATTTTTAATTGCTTATCCCCCATTTTCTTAAATATTTTAACCAAGAAACAATATGATAGACTGTGGCTTTGCTAGTAAAAAATTTATACCAAGCTGTTTTAGCGCTTTGCCTTTGCAAATTGTGGATAATTTGCGCCGCTGGATAATAAATTACTTGCCAGCCCTTTTGCCAAAAACGCCGACAAAGTTCCGTATCTTCAAAATAGAGAAAAAATCGCTCATCAAATAACCCGACTTGCTCCAATGCCTTGGCGCGGCAAAAAAGAAACGAACCCAAAAGCCAATCTACCGGCCGAGCTTCTTCTTTATTATAATCTTTCATTAAAAATCTGTCCAAATCTTTTTTGACAAAAGGCAAGCACTCAAGCGGCAACCGACGGAAAATCGGAGTTAACGGCCCATACCAGCGAAAACAAGTATCCTGCACCGTCTTATCCGGATAAAATTGTTTGGGACCGGCTAGGCCGACTCGGGGGTTGGCTTCCAGATAATCATATAATATTTTAAAAGTATCCTTAAAAGCAATGGTATCAGGATTCATCACCACTAAATATTTACCTTGCGCTCCTCTCAAGCCAAGATTGTTGCCCGCGCCCATGCCTAAATTTTTGTTACTTTGAATGAATTTTATTTCCGGATTTTGCCAAGCTAAAATTTCCCCCAAACTATCTACGGAATTATTGTCCACCACAATAATTTCATATTTAAGCGCATCCCAGTCGGCTTCTTTGATTGATTTAAGACAATTTAAAGCCAGCCCCCTACTTTTGTAATTAACGATAATAATGCTGATATCCATGTTTCAAATTAAAAATTAAAAAATCAAAATGAAAAATGACAGTTAAAAATGCAAAATTATATTCATTTTAAATTTTATCCCGAGTTTTTGGGATCATTTTACATTTTGAGATTTACATTTTACATTATTATTACCACTTTATTAAAAGTTTAATAATTTGCCAATATAAATTAAAAATCAAATTGGCGACTTTCAGTGCTGGACTGGCGACCTCCTGATACCAAATTTTTCCGCTAAAGAGATTAATAATAGCACTATCTTTAATTCGGCGCAAGGATTGCGCTGCGGCGCGCTTGGCAAAAATATATTGCCAATTTTTCTTGCTTAAAAAATATTTATAGACAGCCATTTTACTCTTAAATTGTTTGTTTAGCAAAGCGAAAAAAATCAAGCCGATTTCCATAACTAAAAACGCAGGCAAAATTAAAACCAAAGTCAGCCAATGATAATTTTTTAATATAGTAATAATGCGATTGCGGTCCAAATAATAAAATTGCTTGATACTGCGGCTGAATTGATATTTATGATAAACCACCGCCTTTTCGGCTAAAACGCAGCTGTAGCCGGCTAACCAAATCCGCCAGCCCAGATCCTGGTCTTCGTTATACATCCAATATTCTTCATCAAACAAGCCAACTTTCTCTAAAGCTTCTTTAGTAAATAACACCGCGGCGCCGGATGGATAACAAATGACATTGTCATTGCGAGGACCCCGCATCTGCGGGGGACGCGGCAATCTCACGAATTCCTCTCCATAGCCCAAACTGTACCCAAATCCCAAAAAATGAGTAACATTGCCGTTTATTTTGTTCTTTTCCGGCCAGAGCATAATCCGCGCCTGCACCGCCCCGATCGGCAAATTTTGAATTTTGAATTTTGAATTTTGAATTTTATTGGAAATTAAAAATTGGAAATTGGAAATTTTAATTGCTTCCACCATCTTCCTGATGCAGTCTGTCTCGACCACCGTATCCATATTAAATAAAATAATATAATCAAAGCCTTGCTCAAGCGCTAACTTAATTGCATCATTATTGCCTTTGGCAAATCCGTCATTATTTTTATTACGAATTATTTGCGTTCTTAGAGACGCCCCGCCGCGGTAGGGCGTCTCTATAATATTTTTAATACAGGCATAGCTCTCTTTGCTCGTTTCATTATCTACAATAAAAATTTTCATTTCACCGGCATAATCCTGCTTTTTGACGCTAGCAACGCACTCGGCCAAATATTTTTTGGCATAGTCTTTATAATTCGGGCTGATTATAATCGCTATTTTATTTTTTAATTTTGCATTGTCCTTTTCCATTTTGATTTTTACATTTTAAATTTTTATTACTCCAGCGGACTTTTTATTTTCTTCAAACTCGGATTAGTCACTTTAGTATAAATTTGCGTGGTCCTGATATTGGCATGACCAAGAAGTTCCTGCACATAGCGCACATCAACACCGTTTTCCAAAAGATGCGTGGCAAAACTATGGCGCAAAGAATGGAAAGTGGCTTCTTTTTTAATCCCTGCTTTTTCCAAAGCTTTGGCAAAAACAACTTGCGCCGTGCGTTCGGTCAACTTACCGCCGCGCTCGCTGGCAAATAAATAATCTTTTCCGTCTTTGCCGGCGCTTAATTTAATAATATCATTTTTTAGCTTTTCAGGAAAAATTGTAATTCGATCTTTATTGCCCTTGCCAGCTTTTAAATGGATAACCAACTCTTCAAGATTAATATCTTTAACTTTCAAATTAATTATTTCGCTGACACGCAACCCCGAGCCGTAAGCCGAAGCCACCATCAAGCGATGCTTAAAATTGGTAATCGCGCCTAAAGTGCGGTCAATTTCCTGACGCGACAAGATCACTGGCAGTTTGCCAGACCGTTTGGCAAATTTTAAATCGATCCTGCCAGTCGATTTGGCAATTTCATGGTAAAAATGTTTGATGGAATTTAAATATAAATTAATAGTCTGGGAAGAACGATCCTTGTCTTTTAATTCCAATAAAAACTTTTTTATTAAATTGATATCCGGTTCTTTGGTAATATTTTTTGCGTACCCAAAAAATTCTTTTAAGCAAATCAAATAACTTTTAACCGTACGTCGGCTATAATTTTTCAACTTCAATTCATCTTCAACTTTTTTAAGTAGTTCTTGCAATGTCATACAAGAATGATATAATAAATTTAGCAACATTTGTATGGCAGCAACGATATATAATAATCATACCACACTTCGTATAAAACACCAAATTCAATTATTATATTAATAATGTTCGCATAAAAACGAGTTATGTGAAATAGCCAGAAATTCCTTGATTATTTTTTAAAATTTTTTGGCAATTTATTTCAGGTCGAACATAACTTGTGATATAATCTAATCATTAATATTAAGGGACAAAATTATGAAATTTGAACAACCACCAGTTCCAGAACACGAAAAACTTGAAGAAGTAGAGAGGAGCATACTACTGCTTAAGCATAATGGCTTACCCGATTCTAATATTGTTAAAAGTTTAGAAAACCCGCCTTCAGGTGGAAAAGGAGCTTCTAAACTGGAAATTGAGCAAGCCTTTCAAAGACTTAAAGATTATGGGTTCATTGATAAAGATGGACTCATTACCGAGGAAGGTATTGATGCTATTAAATAAATTGCCAAAAAAATAATAAGGATAAGAAATTTCTGGCTACATCACATAACAGCGTGTATCTGGCTACGGAAAATTGGCGTTAATTAAATCCTTAAGGAGTGCCAATTTTCCTTCGCCCAAATTTTCATCCCTTAATTTGATGAGAATTTGGGTGGAGTTTAAAATATTAAGCGTTATCTGATAATCAAAGTTTATCTCGTTTAATCGGGATGAAAACTTCAGATACACGCGCACGTTATATTCAATCAGAAGTCGGCCTAACGAGAAGCGCGCGCTAAAAGAAAACTTTATAATCTTACTAATTTTAACTATGATATTATGGAAGAAATAATTATGGATAAAGAGATAAAACAAAAATCTCCCTCAGCTTCCAAACAATACAAGTATCTTGGTTTGCTCACTGCTTTATACATTACTTTCCAACTTGTTTCTGATGTCACTGCTGGAAAAATTGTTTCGCTCGGGATTTTTACGGTTTCTGCAACTGTTCTTTATTTTCCTTTCACTTACATTATTGCCGACCTTTTGACAGAAGTTTATGGATATTCAAAAGCTCGTAGCGTCGTTTGGATGGTTTTATTCAGTTCAGTAATTGCTGGTTTAATTTATACAATCGTTGTTGCGCTTCCGCCAGCAGTTGGCTTTGACGCGAACGACGCATTCACCAGAGTATTAGGTCAAATTCCACGTATCTTAGTTGGCGGCTGGATTGCTGTTTGGGTTGGTGGAATTTTAAATGATTACATAATGGCAAAAATGAAAGTTTGGACGAAAGGAAAACACCTTTGGTCAAGAACGATTGGCTCAACAATTGTTGGCGAGGGAGCAAACACCATATTGTTCTATGTTATCGCTCTCTATGCAGTCATTCCAACAGGACTCTTGGTCACATCAATACTCTCTGGCTGGTTCTTGAAAGTCACAGTTGAAATTGTAATGACTCCTGTAACATACAGAGTTGTCGCGAAACTCAAGAAAGCTGAGGGAGAAGATTATTACGATACAGACACAGACTTTAATCCATTAATTATTAGACAATAAGCGCGCGCTAAGAAAGAAGAACGGCCGACTTCTGGCTCTGAAATTTCCCTTCGGGACGTTGCACTAAATTTCAGCCCTTCGGGGAATATAACACGGCTTATGAGGTTTCGCTCGGTTGCACCTCGCTCCACCCAAATTTGGCTAACGCCAAACTTCTCATAAGCCGAAACGTTATACGAAATTTTAAAAAACAAACCTTTATTTATTTGAGCCCTTTTGAAATTTTTTTTGGAAAAGAAAAGTCCTGCACAGAAATATTCCGTGCAGGACAAGATGATTGGGGTGAATTTATGACTGTATACACCCTCCTTCCTTGATATCATATTCATATCCGGTTGTTGGCTTGCCAACGCGAGCGTCCTTGTGTAAGGATTTGGCAAACTTCGTTGCAGTCTTATCCGCATCCCCCGGATTTTTTGCGAATACGATTAAGGCCTGACTGCCACTGCCGACCGCAGAAAGTAAATACCTATAAGCCTTCAACATCTCATTTCACCTCCTCTTTGTAAATATGTTGTTAAATAAGCTTCATGATGGTAGACTAACATAAT